>Ga0114129_10007633_pt1 | contig 15389 bp, 19 predicted proteins | sample RhiMetdeltSRZDD1_FD_80071 | JGI IMG/M metagenome (GOLD analysis project Ga0114129, IMG submission 80071) | Populus rhizosphere microbial communities from Tennessee, USA - Rhizosphere MetaG P. deltoides SRZDD1 (version 2) (version 2) | ecosystem: Host-associated > Plants > Roots > Rhizosphere >...
ATCGGCGGGCATATGCGCGTCCCGCGCCCGTCGTTCCGCGCGCGGCGACGATCCCACCTCCCTCGGCGGCGCCTGCCGCGCCGCAGGGCCTGGCCCAAAGCTCCGCGCCGGCCGTGCAGTCGGAGCCCGTAGCGGCCCCGCCGCCGGCGACCACGGCGCAACCCGCATCGCCGCCGGCGGCTTCGCGGTGGGAGCTCGATCCGCGGGAGTTCCCCTACCTCTGCACGCACGGGCGCAATCTTTCCGCGCTCGCCGCGGCCGGCCGCCTCGACCCGGCGCTCGGGCGCGAGACCGAAGTGGAAGAGGTCCTCGACATCCTCGGCAAGCGGCGCGCGAACAACCCCGTCCTCGTGGGCGAGCCCGGCGTCGGCAAGACGGCCATCGTCGAGGGGCTCGCGCAGCGCCTCGTCGATCTCGGCGCGGAGCGCACCGTCGTCGAGCTGGACGTCGCCGGTCTCGTCGCCGGGACGCAGCTGCGCGGCTCGTTCAGCGAGCGGCTGCTCGGGATCAAGGAGGAAGTCCGCCGCGCGGACGGCCGCGTCGTCGTCTTCGTCGACGAGCTGCACATGCTCATCGGAGCCGGCGCCAGCGGCGACGGCCCGCAGGACGCGGCCAACGAGCTGAAGGCAGCGCTGGCGCGCGGCGAGTTCCCCTGCGTCGGCGCGACGACCCATGACGAGTTCCGGCGCTATGTCCAGGGCGATGCCGCGCTGGAGCGTCGATTCGTCCCCGTCCTGGTCCGCGAGCCGACCGCGCGCGCGACGGTAGCCATCCTGCGCGGCGCTGCCGCGCGCTACGAGGAGCACCACGGGGTCCGCTTCCACGGCGAAGCGCTCGAGGCGGCGGCGCTGCTCACCGCGAGGTACGTCCGCGACCGCTGCCTTCCCGACAAGGCGTTCGCGGCCATCGATCTGGCGGGCTCGCGCGCGCGGCGCGAAGGACGCAGCGAGGTGCTGCGCGAGGACGTGGCGCGCGCCGTCGCCCGCATGGCGGGAGTGCCCGAGGATCGGTTGCTGCAGCCCGACGGCGAGCGCTTCCTCTCGCTCGAGCGCCGCCTGCAGGATCGCATCGTCGGGCACCTCGCGCAGCTCGCCACCATCGCCCGCGCCGTGCGCCGCAACTACGCGGGCTTCTCCGCACAGCGCCCGCTGGCGTCGTTCCTGTTCGTCGGGCCGAGCGGCGTGGGCAAGACCGAGACGGCGCGCGCGCTCGCAGACGAGCTGTACCCCGCCGGCGAGGGCGCGGGCGCGTCGGGCGCCTTGGTGCGCATCGATCTCTCCGAGTACTCGGAGGCGCACAGCGTGGCGCGCCTCGTGGGAGCGCCTCCCGGCTACGTCGGCTACGGCGAGGGCGGCCAGCTCACCGAGGCCGTGCGCCGGCGGCCGGCCTGCGTCGTGCTGCTCGACGAAGTGGAAAAGGCCCATCCCAGCGTCCTGCAACTGCTGTTGCAGGTACTCGACGAAGGGCAGCTCACGGATGGGCGCGGACGCCGCATCGACTTCTCCGGGACGGTCGTGGTCCTGACCAGCAACGTCGGTGCGACCGCCTTCGAGGCGGTCCCCCGAGCCGTCGGTTTCGGCGCCGGGGACCGCGGCTCCGCTGGGGATGACGCCGGAGCGGCCCGAGCGCTGGAGCAGGCGCGCGCGGCGTTCCCGCCGGAGCTGTGGGGACGCCTCGACGAGCGGCTGGTGTTCGCGCCCCTCGGCCGCGACGAGGTCGCCCGCATCGCAGAGCTGCTTCTGCTCGATTCGTCCCGCCGCCTCTCGGAGGAACGCCGCATCGCCTTCCGCAGCGGACCGGGGCTCGTCGATCTCCTCATCGCCAAGGGCGGCTGGCAGCTCTCCCTGGGCGCGCGGCCGATGCGCCAGACCATCCAGCGCCTCGTCGAATCTCCCCTCGCCGACGAGATCCTCGCCGGGCGGATCCAGCCTGGCGATCGCCTGCTCGCCTGCGCCGGCGCTACCGGCGTCGAGTTCCGGCGCGAAGGATGAAGCCCCTGCCCAAGGCGGCCGCCGTCCTGGGAGGCGGCGCCGTCGGCCAGGTGCTCGTGGCTGCGCTACGCGCGGCGCGCATCCCGGTCGTGCTGGCCTGGAACCGGACGGAGCAACCGGGATGGGAATCCGACCTCGAGGGGCTGCGCGACGCCGAGGTCGTCTTCCTCACCGTCACCGATTCGGCCATCGAAGGCCTCTGCCGGCGCATCGCTCCTCTCCTGCGGCGCGGCCAGCTCGTCGCGCACTGCGCCGGCGCTCTCGGCCTCGACGTCCTGCGGTCCGCGATGGACGCTGGAGCTCGCACCGGATCGCTGCATCCGCTCCGCGCCGTGCCGCGCGACAGCGCGCCAGGAGCGCTGCGCGAAGCTGCCGCGGGCGTCGCGGGGTCGGACCCCGGCGCGTTGCAGACGCTGCAGCAGGTCGCGCGAGCGCTGGGGATGTCGGCGATCCCGGTGAGCGATGCGGCGCGCGCGCTCTACCACGCCGCCGCAGTTCTCGCCGCCGGCGCGCAGGTGGCGCTCTTCTCTCGCGCGGTGGAGGCGTTCCAGGACGCGACCGGCGCTCCGGAACCGATCGCGCGCGCTGCCTTGTTGCCCCTTTCGCGCGGAGCGCTGGAAGCGCTGGAGCACCGCACGCCCGCGGACGCGCTCACCGGGCCGGTGGCGCGAGGTGACGCCGCCACGGTGCGCGCGCACCGGGCAGCGCTCGACGGGCGCAGCCTGCCTCTCTACGACGAGCTGACCCGGGCGATGCTCGACCTGCGGCCTGCTGCGGAAGTCGAGGCGCTGCTCAGAACACCCCGGGAGGAAGCGCGTCCGGCGGCGGACCCAGGCTCCCGATCATCGCCTCGACGTCCTCCGCCACGGCGGGGGGAGCACCCATCGGCCAGCTCGCGATCACCAGCGCCACGTGCTCGCCCGCCTTCACCACCGCGACGCGGCCGCGCGCCTCGTCGGCGACGCTGAAGGTGAACCCGTAGGCCTCGCCGCCGCGCGCAGGGAGGCGGTTCACGTCCTCGACGTGGACGCCCTGCTCCGTCTGCAGGTGGTCCGCCAGCAGCCGCGCGAGCTGCCGCAGCGACGTGATCCCGTCCGCGTTCTGCACGATGAGCTGCGCTCCCGCCTCCGGGGCCCTGGCGAGCAGCGGCAGGCGCTCCCCGTCGGGTCCGCGCGCGTCGCCGCGGAAGCTCCACCGGTCGCCGTCTGGGCGCTCGATCGAGAAGGCGCCCGTCTGCTCCGTCCACACCTTCGGCACCTGCAGCCGCGACGGCGGGCGCGGAGCGCGGCCCTGCTCGCGCGTCACACGCGCGAAGGCGAGCGGGGAGGCGAGCGCGAGCGAGATACCGGCTGCGAAGAGGACGACGCGCATGGAGGAACGGTCGCCATCGCGCCTCGAGCGCGCAATGCGCCGTCAGTGCTGCGTCTGGCGGCGGAGCAGTTCGTTCTCCAGCGCGAGGCCAGCCTGCGCCGCGGCGAGCTCGAGGATGTCCAGCTCCTCGATGGCGCGATTGGACGGACCGTTGTCCGCGTAAACGACGGCGATGACGCGCTGCCCGCCCATGACGGGAAAGACGGCGCACTGGCCCGAGCGCGGCTTCCCCACCACGCGGGTGAACGTGTCCGGCAGCCCCGTCTCGTCGAAGGTGAGCGAGCGCACCGCGCCGTCGTCGAGCGCGCGCGTGAGCGCGTTCTTCCCCGAGAGGGGGAGTCGCAAGCCGCGCGTGAGCTGCGCGAGCGGCTGCCCGCTGGGGCTGTTGCCGAACGCGCCCAGCGCCGTGAGCGCCTCGCGGCGCACGAGGAAGAGCACCGCGCGCTCCACGGACTCGCTGATGATGTTCATGAGGCTCAGCGAGATCGTCGTCGAGATGAGGCCGCTGCGCAGGTCGCCGACGATGCGGCGCAGCTTGGCGAGGTTCGACTGCACCCGGTCGGCACGCGAGGCGCCACCGGTGAGGATGTCCTTGCGCGCCTGCACCAGGCTGCGAAAGCAGGACACCACGGTGGGGATCTCGCCGGGGATCGCCGCAGCCACGCCCGCGGCGTACGTCGCCGGGAGCGCGACGCCGTCGTCGACGATGGCGAAGATGACGGCGCGCGGCCGGGCGCGGCGCAATTGCTCCACCGCGTCGAGGGCGACGCCCCCGTTGCGCAGATCGACGAGCACGAACGGCGGCGCTTCGCCCGGCGGCGGCCCGCCCGCGTCGCGCAGCGTGACTCGCGCGACCGTCGCCTCTTCGGCAGGGATGGCCTCCCCGAGCTTCTCGGGGAGCTGCTTGTCCGCCGACACCACCTGCAGGCGCGGCTTCGGCTCCAGCTCCGCCACCGGCGCCGGTCGCGCGGCGGCGACGACCGCCTGCGCGGGCGTCACCGGTTCGGGGAGCCCGGCCGCAGGGGTCGAGGCAGACACGGGCGCCGGCACCGCCTCGCCGTTCGAGCCGCGGTTCTTTTCGTCGAAGAGCCGCAGCGCATCCAGCAGCACCGCCTGCGTGTCGAGTCGCAGATGCCCGACGATGTCGCCGGGGAACACGGAGATGTCGTCGATGGGCTTCAAATCGTCGAGCGCGAAGTGGAACGTGCCGCTGGTCCAGGTGACGAGGTCGTAAACGGTGCGCTCGATCTGGTGCTGGACCGCGGTGTACATCGCCTCCTCGGAGAGCGCGCCCATGGTGACGAGGATCTGTCCCAGCGATCGCCGCGGCGTCTCGCGCTCCTGTTCGCGCAGCGCCTGCTCCAGCACCTCCTTCGAGATGCTCCCGATATCGACGAGCAGATCTCCGAGCCTCTTCGATTCCGGTCCCCAGGCGTTGACGATCCGGCCCTGGTGGAACCCGATGCCGGCCGTGACCTCGCCCCGCGACAGCGTGAGCGTGCCCGTGCGACCGCCGAGGTGGATGAACTGGAGGGCGTCCGCGACGGAAACGTCCTCGAGGTTCCCGGAGAGGCTCATGGGGAACCCCCCTCCCCGTCTCAGCCGCGCTTGACGAGCTGGATCAAGCTCTCCAGCGTCTTCAGCTTGCGGTCGGTCTGGTGGTAGACGCGCGCGGCGAACAGCGCCGAGGCGGCGTGCGCGGCCAGCAGATCGAGCAGCTCGCGGTCTTCCGGCCGCAGCATCGCCTTGTGCTCGAACAGCTTGAGGACCACCAGCGCACCGACCACCGCTCCCTGCACGGTGAGCGGCACCACCGCCACGGCCCCGGATCCGTCGACCGGACCCATGCGCAGCACGCCGTCCGAGAGCGTCGCGTCGACCGCCGGATCGCCGCCCGCGTACTTCCCCTTCGCATACAGACCGCTCGAGTCCTGCGAAAGGCCCTGACCGAGCGCGATCTCGCACTGCGTCCCGTCCGCGTTCCAGAAGAGGAGCGCGAAGCGCTCCGCGCCGAGCAGGTTGGTGGCGATCTCGGCGATGGTCGACTGCACCTCGCCCGGGTCGAGCGTCGCGTGCAGCTGGTAGGTGGCGACGTACAGGTTCATCAGCCGGCCCGTCTGCTGCTCGTACTCGGCCAGCCGCCGGGAAAGCTCGTCGCGATCCTGCACCACGTCGGCGAGCCGGTCCTGCAGCTCGTTCATCGCCGGGGCCGGAAGGCGCCGCGCCGATTGCTCGAGCGAATGGAGCAGCTCGCCCGCCCGCGCGAGCGTGGCCGCCAGCTCCGCCAATGCGTCGGCGCGACGCGCGGGCTGCTCGTCGGTCTGGGTGGGCAGCCTGACGCTCACGCGGCGGAGCTCGTGAGGCGCTGAACGACCGCGATCAGCTCCTCGTTGCGGAACGGCTTCTTCACGTATGCGGCCGCGCCCGCGTCCAGCCCCCGCTGGGTCTGCTCCTCGCTCCCCTCGGTGGTCACCAGGACCACCGGGATCCGCTTGAACTTCGCGTCGGCCTTCATCGCTTCCAACAGCTCGAGGCCGTTCATGCGCGGCATGTTCATGTCGAGCAGGACCAGGTCGACGTCGCCGTTCTCGGCGAGCCGCTCCAGCGCTTCCTTCCCGTCGTACGCGTGTACGAGCGGGTACTGCCGCAGCATCATCTCGAACATGCGATGCAGCAGCTTGGAATCGTCGACGATGAGGACTTTGCGCGGGGGCATGACGCGCCAGTCATCCTGTCGCGCCGTCCAGGCGCCGTCAAGGATTCCACTCCCGCGAAAATGCCGCGTTTCCGAGGGAATTCGCGTCCACCGACGCACATCGGCACACACTCGACAGCCGGCGCCGGCGGAGCCGCGCCCGCGATCGACCAGCGTGCAAATTCAGCGCGACGCGCTTTGCCGTCCGCAAGCCTGCGAACGCCGCGAGACATTGGCAGCGTCCGCATTCTGCGGCACGAGCGCGATGTTCTCGCCGATCACGGCCTTCCAGGTGGCGTCGCGAGCCTCGCCCACCGTGGCCTTCCCGCGGCGCCGCTTCTTCGCCGCCGGGCGAATGGCGACGGTGATCTCCGCCGCGTCGCCTTTCCGGCCCGCCACCTTCCATTCGCCCGCCGCATACTGCTCGCCGTCCTTGCCCTTCAGCTCCTTCGCGTACTGCTGCGCCGGCGCCTCGAAGCAGCGCTTCACCAGGCAAAGCAGCTGCGCGTCGCTGTTCGCCTCCAGCTTGCGGCACCCGGCCGGGTCCATCTTCTGCAGGGCGGCTTCCGCTTCCGCGGCCTTGCGCTCCTGCTCTTCCTTGTCCGCCGCCGCGACGCGCTCGGCAGCCGAATTGACCGGCTCGTCGAATTGCGCGAGCTCGGCGGCGCGCGCGTCCGCGTCGGGCGACTTGCGCGCCGCATCGAGCTCCTCGACCGCGCAGCGATCGTCCTTTTGCGACAGGCAGACGCGCAGCAACGCCTCGTGCGCCGCCGCCGAATCGGGGCGCAGCTGCACGGCCTTCTGCGCCGCTTCGCGCGCCCGCGACGCGTCACCGCCCGATTCCACCAGGGCGACGGCGAGACCGCGCAGCGCGCGAACGTCGCCCGGCCTCTCCTTGAGCGCCTGCCCGAGCTGCTTCAGCGCCGCGCCGTAGTCGCGCACGAGCAGCTCCGCCCAGCCACGCTCCGCCGCCGTGGCCCATCCGGACAGGTGCAGCGTCGCCTGGGCCACCTTCTCGTCGAGCGAGGAGCGGGACTCCGCCAGGTCTGCCCGCTGGCAGGTGGTGCCGTCGCACGCGATGCGGCTGGTCCGCACCGCGTCCGTCTTCTGCGGCGGGTACTTCGCGTCGGTGGCGAGCCTCGTCGCGCAGCGGAAGAGCTGTCCTGCATCCTGCGCCTTCTGCGAGCGGACCCACGCGGCCGGTACGTCGCCTTGCTCGGTGACGAGCTGGTCCACCTCGAACGACGCTTCGCGCGGCGCGGCGGCGGCGCACCGGGCGATCTCCGGGGCCGGCATCTCGTGCAGCACCGTCGGGCGGCGCTCCTTCGCGGCGCCGCCGCACGCGAGCGGCAGCGCGGCCAGCAAGAGCCACGGCGATCTTCGCATGGCGTCAGCCCAGCGCTTCCAGCGCCGAAGTCAGCTCCGACAGCGTGTGGCCGTCGCCCGAGCGGCGGGCGACCTCCTGCCCGCGCTCGAACGCACTGCGCGCCTCGGCGGGTCGGCCGAGCGCCTGCAGCAGCATGCCGAGCTGCAGATAAGCGGCGAGGTAATCCGGCGTGCTGGAGACCAGCGTCTGGAGCTCGGCCGCAGCCCCTTCGGCGTCGCCGCGCGCCTTCAGCTCGAGCGCCAGCGCGTAGCGCGGGAATGGCTCGCCCGGCGCCGATTCGATGAACTTCCTGAGTTGCCCGACGCGGTCCATCGGCTTCGTGCTCCTACTCGACGCGCCCGGTCGGCGCAAGCGCGCAATCAGATCTCGATCGCCGTCAGATCGTCGCACACACGGAGGTCGAGTCCCGCCGCGCGCGCCTCCGCCTCGATCTGCGCCGCCGCCCGGCGCGAGTCGGGTCCGAGGTGCCCGAGCGCGACGCGGCGGACGCCAAGCCCCGGGAGCGCGGCGCAGAGATCGTCCCAGGCAAGGTGCCTGCGCCCGGCATCGGCGGGGTAGTCCGGCGAGGCGCCGGCGGACTCGGAGGCGGGAATGCGCAGCTCCGTGCATTCCGAGCACAGGAGCGCGGCGCCCCGCGCGAGATCGGAAAGCCCTGGATGCGGCCCCGTGTCGCCGGTGAACGCGAGCACGCCGGCCGGACCGTGGAGGCGCAGCGACAGCGCGACATGCGGCGCGCGCTGGTGAAACGCAGCCAACGCCTCGACGCGGCGGCCGCAGACTTCGGCAGAGTCGCCGGGCGACAGCTCCTTCACCTCGAGCACGAAGGGCAGCTCCTTCGCGGCCGCGTCGGCGTAGCAGGCCGCCCACAGCGCGCGCAGCCGATCGCGCGTACCGGGCGGGCCGGTCACGAAGAGCGGCTTTTCGCGATGCGCCCGGTACACCGCGTCGACGAGCAGGAACGGCCAACCCGCGATGTGGTCGCCGTGGAGATGCGTGAAGTGCACCGCACCGATCTCCTGCGGTTCGCGACCGAGCCGGCGCAAGGCGAGGATGGCGGTCGGGCCCAGGTCGACGGTGCAGGCGGGTGCGCCGTCCTCGACGAGCCAGGCGGTGTTGCCGCGCGCCGACGAGAAGAACGCGTCCGCGCTGCCGAGGGCCACGACCCGGCTCATGGCTCGTGCCCCGCTCCCGGCACGGGCTCCCTCGTGAGCAACTCGCCGAGCGCCGCCAGAGCGCCCTGGGTGCCCTGCCTCAAATGCACCTCCCGCCGGAGCTTCTCGAGATTCGCCATCCCGCCGCGCAAGGAGAAGTCGCTGACCAGCGTCTGGCCTCCGCGGCGGAAGCGGACGCGCAGCATGGGCAGATCTTTTCCGGCGAGGCCGGCGTGACGGCGCAGAAGGCTGGCATCGTCGACCCAGGCGAGCGGCCAGAGGAGGCAGCCGCCTCCGGCCTCGCGCTGCAGGAAGATGCCCTCGTCCGTGCACCACAGATCGCCGACGCAGGCCTGCGCCCACCGCGGCGCGAGCACCGCGGTCCCGTCGGCGAAGCGGGTCCCGTGGTAGAGCGCCTGCGGCGCGTCGACCAGGCGATCGCGCGCCGGATCGAGCGAGGGCAGCTCCGCGCCGAACACGGCGCGATGGCGCGCGCGGATCCGCAGCGCGCGGGCGATGACGAAAACGACCGCGGCCGCGAACAGCGCGCCGGCGGCCAACCCGACGATGCGCAGCGCCGTCACGCGCACAGCGCATCGCACACTCGCGCCGGGAACGCGAGCGCGAAGGCCGGCCTACTCGGCGGACTCGCCCCCGCCTGCCATGTCCTCGAGCTCCTTGAGCTTGTCCTCGATGGCCCCGTTCGCCCGGCCCAGATCGCGGTTGCAGCCGATCAGTACCTCGCTCGGAGTCTTGCCGGGGACACCCTTCTCCAACTGGGGCAGCAGGGCGCGGTTCCCCTGCAACAGCGCCTGGTCGACCTGCGTGGCGAAGGCGCCCGTCGCCTGCGAGAGCTTCTTCCAGTTGGAGATGAACCCGCTGGTCACCTGGCTGCGAGCCTCGATGAGCTCCTGCGCCTCGGCGACCTTGGTCTTCAGCTCCGGATCGGCGATCTGCTCGGCGAAGCCGGCCAGCGTCTGCGCGTTCTCCGTGTCCTTGCTGGCGAACTGCGCCACCTGGATCGCGAGCGTGTTGTACTTCTGCGCGAGCTCGCGGTAGCCGCCGACGATGCGCCGTGCCTCCTCGCCTCGCGGCGGGCTAGACGGTTTGACGCGGCCGAGCGAGTTGAGCGTCTTCGCGACGTCCTGGACGACGACCACGCCCGCCGCGCACGGCTTCGACTTCTGCCCTTCGCGCGCCGCGCCGACGAACTTCGCGATGCTCGCCAGGTCGCGCTTGTGCTGGGCGCGCTTCTTCAAGGTGAGCCCGGCGAACACCCCACCCGCGGCAAGGACGATCACCGCGCCGACGATCACCGCGACGAGCTTGGCGGAGAGCCCGCCCTCGGGCCGCTTCCTGCCGCCGACCACGTCGATGCGGACCGAGGTCTGCCCCAGGCGCAGCACGTCGCCGTCGAACAGCTCCGCTTCCTCGGTCCGCTCTCCGTTCAGATAGATGCCGTTGGCGGATCCGAGATCGCGCACCTTGATCTCGCCGTTGATCTTGCTGATCTCGGCGTGCCGCCCCGACATCGACGAATCCTTCACGGAGATGTCGCACTGATCGGAGCGCCCGATGGTCACGGCGATCAGCCGCATCGGGTACGCCTTCTCGACGCCCGAGGGACCTTTCACGATGAAGTTGGCGGAAACCCCGTCGAGCAGCGCGGGGTTGATCATCTCGGTCTTCGGGGTCGCTTCCTCGCCCATGGCTCTCTTTTCCGCTCGGAAAACCAGCGTCCTTTGAGGGACGCCCAGCGTACGAGGGAGGGCAGGCTCGGTCAAGGAGCGCCGGAGCGACGCGACCCGACCGCGCGCCGCGCACGGTCGGCTGCTTCGCGAGCTGACCGGTGAATCGCTACTTCGGCGTGGGCTGCGGCTTTGCGGCGGGCGCGTTCGCGTCGTTCTGCGCGTCTTTCGCGCCAGCCGGCGCCGGCGCGCCATGCTGCACCGGCGCGAGCTTGGGCAGCTGTGCCTGGAACACGGGCGCGCCGTGGGTCTTCGCGTTCTCGTCGTCGAGCGACGCCAGCAGCGTCTTTCCCTGGTCGACGCCGGGCAGGTCCTTCCCCTCGAGATAACCGCTGCCGTCCGAGTTCGCGTCGATCTTTCCCACCAGGATGGAATCGCCGGAGGACGCGACGAACCAGAACTGGTAGGCCTTTCCGGAGGGCGGCGGCGTCAGACCGTATGCGTTGAGCCGCAGCCACGACTTGCCGTCGTTCTGCTCGCCCCAGGTGGCGGCACCCCACGGACCTTCAGCTGCCTTCCCGCGCTTCCCGACGCTGGCTGACTGGAGGATCACCGTCGTCCTGCCCGGATCCCGCAGGCGGTTGAGCTCGCCGTCGACCTGCGCGAGCTTCTGCTGCACCTGCGTCAGCTGCTGCTGGGATTGCTGCGAGGCTTGCTGGTTCGCGGCCAGCTCCTCCCGGGCCTGGGTCGCCTTGGCCGCGAAATACGCGAGCAAGGCAACGGCGAGAACGACGATGATCGCGATCGGAATGCCGACCGACCAGGACGAGGTCTTCCGGGATTCGACGATGCGCGCGAAGGGCTGGTTTCCGACGGACGTGGTCGCCATGCACGGGAGGGTGGGCATCGACGCACGGCGGGACAAGGATGCGTCTATGCGTCGGGCGGGCGGCGGAGCGCCGGGACGACGCTGAAGGCGACGCCGAAGTCGCAATCGAGGCTGTCGTCCACCGCGCGGGCTTTCGCTGCCCTGGGCATCGGAGCGGCGAGCGCGCTGGCGGGCGGCCTGCGGGTCGGCTTGCGGCGGGACGGACGGCGACTTGGAGGGTCGGCCTTTCTCGTCATGGGTGGCGTCTCCTACTGCAGTTCCGGGTCCACCGCAACCGGTATGCCGTCGGATGGACCGACACCACCCTATCACCACCCACATTGCTCTCCAGTCAACGCCGCGTCGCGTCATCGAGGGAGATGCAACTGCGCGGCTCGTCGCACCGTGGTACTCGGTCGGCAGATGAAGAGACCGAAAAAGGACCTCGCGGTGGCGCCCGTCGATCTGGCCGCGCGGCGGCGTGCCTCACCGGTCCGGCGGCTGGAGACGTTTCCGAATCCAAGTCCGCGACGCGATTACGAGATCCGTTTCGAGTGCCCCGAGTTCACCTGCGTTTGCCCGATGACGGGGCAACCGGACTTCGCGACGATCCGGATCGCGTACACGCCCGACAAACTCTGCGTGGAGCTGAAGAGCCTCAAGCTCTACCTGTGGAGCTTCCGCGACGAGGGCGCCTTCCACGAGGCTGTCACGAACCGGATACTGGACGACCTGGTCGCCGCGGTGAAGCCGCGCAAAGCGGAGGTCGTCGGCGACTTCTTCGTCCGCGGCGGGATCCACACGGTCGTCGTCGCGCGGCACCCCTAGGCGAACCGACTTCAGCGCGGCGGACCGCTCAGGGTCGGGGGTCGGGGCAGCGGCTCGACCCGGGCAGCTGGCGAGAGACCCACGCCGTGCCGATAGACCAGGGCAGCCCCGAGCAGGGCTTCGGCGATGCAGGCGGCGGCGCCCGCGAAGGCGAGCGCGAGATAGATGGTGCGCAGCCGCCCTGGCAAGGCGGGTCGGGAGAAGGCCCGCCAGATCGCCGCGGGGACCCACAGGACCAGCATGACGTAGCCGAAGGCATTGTGCAGGTTGAGCAGCGCTTCGCCCGCGGCACTGTGCGGCCCGAGCTCGGCGCGAGCCGCGATGCCGCTGAGCACGGCGAGCCCGGCCGCCACGGTACCGATGAGCGTGTTCCAGCGTCCCGCCTGCAGCAGGCCTTCGCGGCGCAGGATCAGCCCCGCGGCATCGCAGGCCGGTGCGGCCACGAGCAATCCGACCGCGAAGTGGAGAACGAACGGATGAAGCTCGGCGGGCACGGCGGCATCCTGCCGGCCCGCGCGGGCTCCGGGCAACTTCCGGGTCAGTCCTCCTCGTCCTCCTCGAGGGCGTGCCTGCGGCGGAAGACGAGCTGTCCGACGATGAATCCGGCCCCGACCGCGATGAGCAGCGCCTGGCCGGGGTGCCCTTCGATCCAGTCCAGCGTGCGCTGCGTACTCCTGCGCATCCACTCGCGCCCCGCCGCGAGACCTTCCTCGAACGCCTCGACGCCTCGTTCCGGCACGCTGGAGCGGATCTCCGGCGCCGGTACCTGCACCTGGTTTCCGCGCACTTCGGCCATCACGGTCACCTCACCGTCCAGCGCGCCAGGAGGAGGCCCAAGGCGAATGCGCCGCCCAGCGCCGGCGCGGGATGCCTGCGCACGATGTGACGCCAATCGAACGAATCGGACACACCCTGGCGAAGATCGGCGACGGACTGCTCGATCTCCTGCCGCGCCCGCTCGATCCCGGCACGGATGGCCGCCGGGTCCCTGCCCTCGTTTGCCATCGTCCCTCCGTCAGTGGCGAAGCGGATCGTTCCGCTCGGCCGTCATCGGCTCGCCGTTCGGGGTAGACGTCGCTCCTCCGACCGGCTGACCCGGGCTGCGGGTGCGGCTGCGCGGGCCCAGGTCCGCCGTCGCTCCGTCTTTTCCTGCGGGCAGCGCGGCGGCGTGCGGCGGCTGCGGCACGGGCGGCCGCGCCGCACGTGCATCGCCGTTCACGTCCGGCCGCGCGCCGGCCTTTTGCAACGAGGCGATCCACTCCTTGTCGCGCCGCAGCTCCTGCTCGGTGTTCGGAAGCGCGATCCGGTCCTGCCTGGCCTTGTTGATGAACGCGAGGCTCAGCGCTCCCCCGGCGAGCAGGTTCACCGCGGCGACGATGGCGAACGCCAGCCATGAGGGCAGCGCCAGCGCGAGGAGGAGCGCGAGCGCGACCATCAGGAGCGCGTATCCGATGAGAAGAGGAGGCAGCCCGGCGGCGCTCAGGGCCAGGTCACGCCCGGCCCGGCGGAGATCGTCCTTCAACTCGACCTTGGCGAGCGCGAGATGCTCGCGGAAGAGGGTCTGGACGCTGTCGAGCAGGCGCGTCAGGGCGTCCCGCGGCGACACCACCGCATGCGGGTCGGGCTTCGCCATGGCCGCAAGCTAGTGCGCCGCCGCCTCGGCGGCTACCCGGCCGATCAATGCAGGAGAGCGGGCCGCGGCTCGACGGTGCGGACGGATTGTTCCGCCTCGAACGCCCGGATCAGGTAGCCGATGAGCAGCAGGCTCGAAGCGTTCTCCACGGCGCGCTGGGGCTCGCGCTCCATCAAGTCGGTCGCGTACGCGAGGAAGAACTGGGCCAGCTCCTCTCCCGCCTCCCCGAGGATCAGCGCGTGCAGCTTGTCGCGGTCCATCGCGCGGACCTGGCGGATGAATTCCACCGCCAGCTCGCGCTTCCGCCGCGCGTCCCCTCCCCGTCCCGTCGCCATCCCGCCTCCCTGTGGATGCACTTCCGCGCGCCAACGGTGGGGGCGCGGGCGGGCCGCCGCAAGCCCGCCATTTGACATCCCGCGGCGCGGATGGAACGATCGCTCGCCGAGCGGGAGACCGGACGGGGGAGGGCGATGTTCACCGGCGTGAAGGTGTTCTCGGCGACCAAAGCGAAGGAGCGGGAGGAGCTCGGTGAGCAGGTGACGCGGTGGATGCGGGCAAACGGCGATCTCGAGATCGTCGATCGCACCGTCGTCCAATCGAGCGACAACGAGTTCCACTGCCTGACGGTCGTTCTGTTCTACCGGCACAGAGCCGGAGCCAAGCCCGGGGCGAAGCCCGGCGCGGGAACGCCGTCCGCTCCGTGAAATCCATGGCGAAGGCTAACGCCCGAGCCGGCGCCGCCAACCGCTACTTGCGCTGCTTCTTGAACGGCCGCGCGGGAGCGATGGCGAATCTCGCTTCAGCCCTTGCCGGAGCGAGCGACGCGGCAGCAAACGATTGAGGCCGGGCGTGGTCCTGTGCCACGCGCAGGCCGGCGATCCCGAGCACGACCGCGATGCCGCTGCCGATCCCGAGCCAGGACCACACGCGCGACCGCCGCGCGGTCCGGCGAGTGCGAGGGGCGAGCTCCAGCGCGGGCGCGACGCCGCCGAGCGCTTCCAGCGCGTGGGCGACCTCCAGCGCGCTGTGCGGGCGCGCGGCGGGATCCTGCTCCAGGCAGCGCTCGACGACGGAGTCCCAACCGCGGTCGAGCCCCGGCACGAGGCGCGAGACCGGCTGGAAACGGCCGACCGGCAACTCTCCCGTGAGCAGCTCGTACGCCATGACGCCGAACGAATACAGGTCGGCGCGGTGGTCGGCCCGCCGCGCATCCTTCCTCTGCTCGGGCGCCATGTAGTTGGCCGTGCCCATCGCGACGTTGCTCTGGGTGAGGACCTCTGCGCCTTCGGCGTGGAGGCCGGCGAGGCCGAAGTCCAGCACCTTCGTCCGGCCGTCGGGCAGCACGAGGACGTTGTCCGGCTTCAAGTCGCGGTGCACGACGGCGCGCGCGTGGGCATAGGCGAGAGCGTGCGCGACCTGGGCGAGCAGGCGCGCCACCGCCCGCGCCGACGGCCGCGCGTGGAAGGCATGCGTGCGCAGCGACACCCCGTCGATGAGCTCCATCGCGATCCAGCAGTACGGTCCGCTGCGGCCGCGGGAGAGCATGCGGACGATCCCGGGGTGCTCGAGCTGCGCCATCGCGGCTGCCTCGCGGTCGAAGCGGCGGACGTAGTCGGGCACCGCGGCAAGCGACGCCGAGAGGACCTTCACCGCGACCGGCCGTGCATCCGCCAGCCGGGTGGCGCGGTACACCTCGCCCATCCCGCCCTGGCCGATGCGGTCGTGCAACGCGAATCCCTCCAGCTGCGGCCACGGCGGGGGCCTGGGCGGCTCAGCA
>Ga0114129_10007634_pt1 | contig 15388 bp, 15 predicted proteins | sample RhiMetdeltSRZDD1_FD_80071 | JGI IMG/M metagenome (GOLD analysis project Ga0114129, IMG submission 80071) | Populus rhizosphere microbial communities from Tennessee, USA - Rhizosphere MetaG P. deltoides SRZDD1 (version 2) (version 2) | ecosystem: Host-associated > Plants > Roots > Rhizosphere >...
CCCTTCGACGAGGGCTCAGCCTCGTTCCAGCGGAACTCGAGGCGCACCCAGCCGGCGCCGACGTCCGAGATCGCCTGGCCCGTCGGAGCGAAGTCCGACGACGGGATTCCCCAGGTGAGGTCGACGGACGCCGCCTTCTGCGCGCCGTGGGCAAGCGTCGGCAGGCTGAGCGCCGGTATAGCGCTCAGCACCAGCGCAGCGCAAAGCCGAGCCGTGCGGCCGTGGAGAGGGCGGGACCGCATGCGAGCCTGATCGGCTGTCAGGCGCTAATTGCGTGACCCTGCAAGAGGCGGTTGGACGAATGTTCGAACCGCGGCCGCTCCGTCATCTATTTGTCCCCTTCCGCTCGGGCCTACGGGGTTAGCTGACGGGCTCGCGCTGGAAGATGCGCTACTCGGACCGCTGTCCGCGATTCGCCCCGGGGCGGCCACGGCGACCGCCCAAAGTTGGTTCCCCCGCCCCGGCCGCTGAGGGAGCGGCCGGACTCGGCGCTTGACTTTTCTGCCAGGCAACTGCCCCCGGTTGGGGCAGATGCGCGCGGCACCCTAGCGCATGGTTATGTCAACTCGGCTCGCGCCCGCTCGCGCTTCAGTCCCGCCGCGCTGGCCACATGACCGCGGAGCGCCGGAAGCGCCGCCCAGGCCTCGAGGGTCGCCTCGCGCGGGTCAAGAGCAAGCGAGCGAGCGAGCCGCCGAAGGGCCGGCGCCACCATGCCGCGGGTGGCGCGGGCGCGTGCGGCCACGGCGTGCCGGGACGCGACCGCCCGCCGCTCGAACGCGGTGCCGCGCCGCTCGGGGTGGCGGTCCAGGTATCCCTCGATCACGCGCCGGATGTCGTCGTCGCCGCGCTCGAAGCCCGAGGTCACCGAGCCCTCGTGCTTGCGGTAGTAGGTCGCGACCGCAGGATCGGGCCGGACGCGGGCATGCTCGAGCGCTCGCGCGATGAACTCGAGGTCGTGGCAGACGGGGAAGCTCGGGTCCCACGGGCCGGCCGCACGGACGACCGCGGCGGGGAAGACGAGCGACTGGATCCGCACCCTGAAGTGCCCGAGCACCGCCTCTCCGGCGATCCGGCCCTCAAGCCGCGACGACATCGTCCAGACGGGCCGAAGCTGCTCGTCGCAGAAGACCGTGCGCCCGTAGGCGATCACGTCCTCCGCGTCGCCGATCAGGCGCGCCAGCCGTGCCGTGCTCCCCGGCTCGTAGACGTCGTCGGCGTCCACGAAGCGGATCAGCCGGCCCTGCGCCGCCTCGACTCCCGCGTTGCGCGCCGCCGAGGGACCGCCGTGGGGGGCACGCACCAATCGCAGCGCCGGGTCGCGGACCTCCGCGAGCAGCTGGTCGAGCGGCTCGGCGTTGCCGTCGTCCACCACGACCAGCTCGAGCTCGCAGTCGCGCTGGGCGAGGGCGCTGCGCACGGCCTCCAGCAACCACTCGCGGCGCGGGCGCCATACCGGCATGACCAGGCTCACGAGCGGCGGGTTCACGACCCGGAGATTCTGTCCAGCCGGCGCGACAGCTCCACCAGCTCCTTGCGCCTATGCCGATACAGGCGCTGGAAGTAGACGAAGGCCCTCAGCTGGCGCCACGCCGCCCGCGATACCGGCCGCCGGCGGGTCTGGCGCCTGTAGCTGTGCACGACCGTGGCCCCGGGCACGAAGACGATCTCGCCCCCCGCATCCCTGATGCGGAAGCACCAGTCGGCGTCGTCCCAGCCGAGGAAGACGCGGTCGTCGAAGGGCCCAGCCACGCGCGCGAGCGAGGTGCGGAAGAGCTGGCACGCGCCGAGCAGGTAGAGCACCGGCCTGGTCGTCTCGTGGTCGAAGTCCGTCATCAGGTGCCGGCTCACGGTGCGCCGCCGCTCGAAGACGCGATCGAGCGGGGGTCGGCGGAGCAGCGGCAGCAGCCGCGGCGGGAAGCGGCGGCAGGAGCGCTGCAGCGACCCGTCCTCGTAGACGAGCCGCGGGCCCACGAGCCCCCAGCCCGGGTTGCGCTCCAGCGCCTCCACGAGCGCGGGCAGCGCGCCCGGGGTGAGGGCGGCGTCGCTGTCGAGGAAGAGCGTGTAAGGCGTGAGCGACTCGCGCAGCCCGTGGTCGCGCGCCGCCACCCCCAGGTTCTCTTCGAGCTCGATCAGCCTGACCTCCGGGTGCGACGCGCGCACCCACCTCCTCGTGTCGTCGCGGGACGCGTTGTCGACCAGGATCGTCGTGACCGGTACGCCGGCGTGCCGGCCTATCGAGTCGAAGCAGCGCTCGAGCTCGTGGCGGACGGAATGCGCGACCACGACGATCGTGACCGCCGGGCCGCCGGGCTCAGCCGAGGGGGTTAACGCCCGTCCTTCCGCAGCGAGGCGAGCAGCGGTGAGCGCGGGTTCAGGTCGATCGCCCGGTCGAGCTTCGCGCTGGCCCCCTTGGCCCGGCCCGACTCGCCGTCGATGCGAGCGGACGTGAGCCACAGCCGCCAGTCGAGCGGATCGCGATCGATGGCCTTCGCGATCGCCGAGCGCGCGCTTCGCAGGTCACCCCGTCGCTCGTCCACGAGCGCCAGCTGGAGGTGCGGCGAGGCGGCCCAGGGCTGGACGCTTCGCGCGCTGAGCGCCGCGTCGCGGGCGCCGTCGAGGTTCCCGGCGGCGAAGCGGTGCTGGCTGCGCCGGATGTCGTCCTGCGCCAGTAGCGGGATGCCCTGGGCCACGACGAGGCCGAGGCAGGCCACCACGACCGCCGCGCGCAGCGCCACCGATCGGCGCGGGCGGCCCGTCGAGGTTGCGGGCGCCGCCGCCGTCGCCGTGGCCGGCCCGGTCAGGAGCGCGAGCGCGACGATCGCGACCACCGGCACCACCGTCAGCTGCCAGATCCAGTCGATCCCGGCCGCGAACCCGAATGCGATCACCACGGCCGTCAGCGCGGCGATCACGTTGCGCTCAGGTCCGCGCGCCGCGCGCAGCCGGGAGCCGGCGGCCACGAGGCCCGTGATGAGGAAGCCGAGCAGCAGCGCGAGACCCACCGCACCCAGCTCCCCGAGCGTCTCCAGGTACAGCGAGTGCGCGTGGCGCGTGAAGTAGGACACCGAGCCGTGCTGGGCCCACCAGGCCTCGTACGAGCCCGGCCCCCTTCCGACCAGCGGCCTCGTCTCGAACTCGTCGACGGCGGCACCCCAGAACTGCCAGCGTCCGTTCCCGGTCGAGCTGAGCAGATGCCGGGAGGTGGGCGCGAGCCGCGGAGCCTCCGCTGCGCCGGCGTCGCCGGGCGAGCTCTGGACCCGGGCGAACGGGTTGCTCGGGGGCCGCTTGAAGCTGTCGAGGCGCTCGCCGGGATTCGCCGCGATCACGGCAGCGGCCACCAGCACGAGCGCGCCCGCCGCCAGCACGAGCCGCGGAATCCGAAGCCTGGGGGTGGGGAGAGACACTCGCGAGAGCAGCCAGTGGGCCACCCCGGCGAGCAGGCAGATGCCGGCGATGAGCACCGCGGCGCTCCGGCCCTGGGCAGCGACCCCCTGCGCCTGCAGGTTCCCGTCGGCGAGCTCGGATCTCGCCGCCAGCACGGCCACGGCCGCCGCGGCGCCGCTCCCGAGGAGCGCAATTGCGATCACTGCGCGCAGGCGCTCGCGGCACAGCACCACGAAGACGAGCGTGCCCAGCGCCGCGGTGCCGAGCCCGCCGCGCGAGGAGGCCAGGTACAGCGTCGCGGCCAGCGCGGGAGTGGCGGCCATGGCGAGCGCGCGCCCGAGAGCGGATCGCGCGTCAAGTGCGGCGCGCAGCAGCAGCGGAAACCCGAGCCCTACGAAGATGCCGAGGCCGTTCCAGTAGTCGAGCGGATAGCCGAGGTAACGGGTGCCGCGCGGGAAGAAGCTCGACACGCCGCGGTCGCCGATCAGGTCGGGGAAGAGCCGGCTCGTGAGCGCCACCAGCCCGATCGCGACGATCCCCAATGCGAGCCCGTCGGCCCAGCGCGCGCCGCTGCCTCGCCGCGAGGCCAGGACGACCAGCGCGAACACGGCCAGGTAGAACGCCATCCGGTTGACCTCGGTGAACGCGCGTTCCGCGCTGTCCGACCAGGAGATTGCGATCGCGGTCCAGGCGAGCAGCGCAGCGAGTGCCCCGGCGCCGACCAGAGCGGCGCGGGGTGGCCGCTCGAGCGGCCACACGACGGCCCCGACCGCCACCGCGATGGCCCACCAGGCCGCGATCGCGAACGTGTTGCGGACGGTGATGTCATAGCCGCCGCTCTGGAACGCAAGCGCGAAGACGGCGATGGCGACTCCGGCGACGAGCCCGTGGCGCCGCAGCGTCGCGACCACTCGTGTGCCCATGACGCCGGACACCCGCGCGCGCTCCTGGATCGGGGAGCTAGGCGCCGGCACGCTGGCGGTTCGCCACGGCGGTGCTCAGCACGACGGCCGTGATCAGGAGGAGCGCCACGCCGAGCAGCAACGGGTTCGCCGGCTCGCCGGCGTCCGCGGCGGCGGGAGCGCTGGGGAGCACGGGCTGCGCGGGTGCCGCCGGCGCCGGGGCACGGTACGGGTGCGTCGGCAGGTGCGCACGCCTGCGCTCCTTCCTGTGTCGCTTCGGCGGGCTTGGGGGCACCTCCGCCGGCTCACTCGTCTGCGCCGGAGTCTCTGGGGCGACCGGTGTGGGCGCGGGAACAGCGGGAGCCGGCGCGCCGTCCCCCTGTCCGCCTGTGGTCGGCGACTGTCCGCCGCCGGTGGGAATGCTCTCGACGTACTCGTTCGGCGCCGAGGTCGGCTCGGGGCTCGTGGGCGCCGGGGTGGTCTCGGTCGGAGTGGTCTGGGTGGGCGTCGTCTCAGTGGGAGTCGTGGTCTGAGCCGGGGTCTCCGTCGTCTGGCCATAGGCCGGGACGACGATGCTCAGACTCAACGCCGCGGCCACGAGAACCGCACGTGCCGAGTCAGTCATCGCGAGAAATCCCTTCGAGCCCGAGTCGCCGGGCTGTCCCGCCCGCCGCCATACCTTGTTTCTGGATAACACACGGAAGTCTGTTCGGCAAGCCGGACGGCTTTCAGGCGGAACCTCGCGTCCCACGGCGCGCCCGCCGCCACGCCAGCAGGGCGCGCGGCGCCGCCGTGACGAGCCACGCGAGCCGCCGCAGGTAGGCGAGCGCGAGTCCCGCGCGGCCACGGCGCGCGACCGGGTACCAGACGCGCATGAAATCCGGCCCGGGAAACAGCCTGGGAAGGATGATGCGCAGCTTGGCGCGGAGCCCCTCGGCCTTCGACAGCCGGTCGAGCGTCCGCGCGGAGTAGGGCGCCGAGTCGGCGAGCAGGGCGGCCTCCACGCTGTGCTCGGACGCGAGCTCGAGCGTTTCGGCAAGGGCGGCCCCAGCGGGGAGCCGCCTCAGCCCCGCGGCGAACGCCGCCTGCCCGCCGAGCCGCGCGGCGAGTTCTCCCGCCGCCTCCCAGGTGCCGACCGGCAGCCGCTCGAGCGCGCGCGAGAGGTCGATCAGCGTCTTCCTGCTCCCGGGACCGGGCAGCGCTGCGTGGAGTGCGACGTGAAGCGCCCGCGCCGGCTCGGACAGGATCTCGACCTCGGTCCCCCCGACCTGCATCGATTCGGTGTCGGCTGCCAGGACCGCCCACGGGTCGGTGCCCCTCGCGTCCACGCCGCCCAGGGTCCAGTGCAGGTCCACGTGCATGCTGTCCTCGGCCCGCACCCAGACGGTCGCGTGCTCCACTGCGCCCTCGGGCTCGCGCCCGGAGCGCTGCCGGTAGCCGAGCGCCTCCAGCGCCTCACCCGCCCGCTCCCCGTCGCGCCGCGGGATCAGCAGGTCGATGTCCCCGTAGAGCCGTGGCTCGCCACTCTCATACAGCCAGGCGTCGAAGGACGGGCCCTTGAGCACGATCGCGCGCACCCCCGCATCGCCGAGGGCGGCGACCGCCTCTGCGGTCGCCCTGTCGATCGCCAGACCGAGCACGGCCGCCCTCAACGGGTCCCAGGGCAGCGCCTCGGAGCTGTCGGCCGGATCGCGGGGCGCAGGCGGGTCGTCCACTCCTCGTGGCGATGCTATAGCCGATTGTTCGACACGCGGCAAGCCGGGGGTCGTTCTAAGCTGGGCCCCGTGGCCCGGTTTCATCCCGCAAACCTGCGAGCCGCTTGGTGGGCGCTTCGGACCGCGCGCCGTACGCGCCGCATTCTCGACCGCGCTGGGCTCGATTCGGCGCTCTCGCCGCCACCTCCGCCGCCGCTTCCGCCAGCGGCCGTGCGGGGTGTGCGCGCCGCGCTCCGCCGCATTGGCGAGACGTGTCTGGTCAACTCGATCGTGCTCCAGGCGTGGGAAGCCGCGCACGGCCGACGGCGGGACCTGGTGATCGGGACCACGGGGCCCGAGGGCTTCCATGCACATGCGTGGCTCGACGGAGACCCGGTCGTCCCCGCCTCCGAGCCCGAGCTCGAGGCCGTGAGGACCTTCAGCGAGCTTCTGCGGCGCCCTGCCCCCGAGTACGGCCGCGCGGGATCCGGGCAAGCGCATTGATCGAAGGCACAGCGCAGCTCTACGAGATCCACGGACTGATCGTGGAGTCGGAGATCGTCCTGCACGCGGGCGCGGCCCACCCCGGCGCCGTACCCGATTACCGGGTCCAGGTCGGCGCGCCGGTCGACTGCCCTCCCTCGCCGCCCCCGGGCAGGCTCCTCGGCGGATTCGGCGACGACGGCTTCGGATACTGGGTCACCGAGGACCCGCAGGAGCCGAGCCGCTGGACGATTCGCTACGCGGGGATCTGCCAGGCGGAGCTCGACCGGGAGGCGCGCACGCTCACCGTCCACGGCGCCGTCGGCGGCGAGCCCGGGATGCTGCCCGTCTTCCTCGAGGGCAGCCTCCTCGCGCACGTCCTTGCGGCCCAGGGTCTGCTCGTGCTTCATGCCAGCGCCGTCGAGCTGGGAGGGGAGGCGCTCGCGATCGTCGGACCCTCGGGATGGGGAAAGTCGACGCTCGCTGCGCTGTTCTGCGCCGCCGGCGCCCAGCTCGTGGCCGATGACGCGCTGCGCGTGGACGTGAGCGGCTCGCGCGCAACGTGCTTTCCGGGCAGCCGGCGGCTGCGCCTCAGGGAGGCCGCCGCGTCGCTCGGGCGGGCGATCGACGGCGCCGCGGTCACGGAGACCGTCGACGGCCGCACAGCGGTTCGTCCGGCGGCCCTCGTGGACAGGCCCCTGGCCCTTCGGGCCGCGCTGATCCCGCAGCCGTCGCGCGAGGCCACGCGCCTCGAGGTGGACCGGCTCGGGCCGACCGAGGCGGTCCAGGAGCTCCTGAGCTACCCGCGCCTTGCGAGATGGCAGGCGCCCGAGCAGATCGGCCGCCTGTTCGGGCTCACGGCCGACGTGGCCGCCGCCGTGCCCGTATACCGCGCCACGGTGCCTTGGGGGCCGCCGTTTCCCGCTGGTCTCGCGGAGGAGCTGTTCGCGAGCGTCGGGTTCGATGCCGCGAGCCGTCGAGGACAGTCGGCTTGACGCTCCCTCCGCTGGCAAATTTCTTCGCCGTGTGCGAGCGCGATCCGCGCCTCCTCGACTCGCTCGAGGAGGAGCTGGCCGCGGGCGCGGAGTTCGACCTCGTCTGGCGGCCCGCGCCAGGCTGGATCGCTGCGAGCGCTCCGCTTCCCGGCTCGGAGGCGGATCCGGAGCGCGTCCGCGCGAGTGGCTTCGCCTTCATGGAGGGACGCGACCGCCTTGAGCCGGGTCGCGGGCCAGATTGGCTCGAGCGACTGGGCGGGCTGTGCGACCGCTCCCCCGAGCGGCTGGGCGAGCTTCCCGGTGACTTCACGCTGCTTCGCTTCCGCCCCGATGGCTCGGCACTTGCGGTGCGCTCCGCCGGGGGCAAGGTGCCCCTCTACCTGCATCGCCGCGACGGCGGAGGTCTCGCCGTCGGGACTCTGTTGAACTACTTCCCGCGGCTGCTGCCCGGCGAGTTCCGCGCCGATCCGCTCGTGAACGCGAGCTGGGCTCGTGCGCTCACCTCGAGCTTCATCGATGGCCGGACCTTCGTGGAGGGAGTCTCCATCCTTCCTCGGGGCAGCCATAGCGAGCTGTCCGCGGAGCGGCCGCCTCGAACCGGCGTCTACTGGGACCCTCGGCCCGAGGCCGGCGCGACACCCGAGCCGAGTCCCGAGCATGCGCGCGAGCTGCGCAGGCTCCTGATCGAGACGCTCGAGCGCGAGCTCGACCCCCAGGGGGCGAACCTGCTCCTGTTCAGCGGCGGTGTGGACTCGGCGGCCCTCGGCGCGCTGATCGGCGGGACGCTCGGGCGCGATCAGTCGTCCTGGTCCATGCTCCCCGGCTCCGAGCCCGGCCTCTCGATCGAGCTTTCCTACATCGATCCGATCGTCGAGCAGTTCGGCATCGAGCCGACCCACAGGCGGCAGTTGACCGAGGAGGCACACCGGCGCTGGATCAACGACGCCCCGGGGCTCCCGTTCCAGATCCTTCATCCGGCCCTCTGCGACCTCCCGAACGTGTCGGCCGAGCAGGAGGTTCGCGTGGTCGTGTCCGGCATGTTCGCGGACGAGGTGTGCGGCGAGCGCAAGCGCCTGCACGACTGGGCGCTGCACACGTCCGCCTGGGACCTCGTGACCGGGCCGCTGCCCTTCGGGCGCCGCGACTACCTGCGCTGGGCGAGGCGCCGGCTCCAGCGCGCGATCGGGCACCCGCAGATCGACTTCATGGACCTGGACGAGTGGGTCCCAGGACCCGTGCAGGCCGAGTTCCAGGACTGGATCGCGGACCGGAAACGGGCTCTGGCGCGGGACCGCCGGCCGTTGGGGGAGCTGGCCGCGCGCGCGGAGGCCGATGCCTGGGTGGCGATGTACTGGGAGGGCACCTCGCCGCTCGGCGCACGCCCCCTGCTTCCGTTCTTCAACCGCGAGGTCCTCGAGCTCGCGTTCCGCTGCCATCCCCGCGACCTGCTCGGCCCCGGGAAGAAGCGATTGCTGAGGGATGCCCTCCGAAACGACGTTCCGGCGAGGAACCTGATGCGCGAGGACAGGGGGGAGTGGACCGGGCACAGTGACGCTCGCTGGGTGCTCGACGAGGGGATCCCAGCGGGCGCCGCGCCCCTCGTGAGGACCGACTGGCTGGCGGACCCGCCGCCCGACCTGCCCTTCATGGAGGGCACTCGGCTCACGGCCGCCCTGCGTGTCGCGGGGTTTCTGGAGCGTCATAGCGCGCCAGTTGCGGCGTCGTAACGGTTTGCGCGCCTGAAAAAGTCGGTATATGCTCGCTCAAAGGGCTACCCAAGGAGGGTCCGAGTGAGTAGTTCATACGAAGCTCCCGCTGTCACCGATCTGGGGGCATTCGCGGAGTTGACGCAGAAGGGCACGGGCAAGGCGCAGGATTCGGCCGAGGGCAGCGGCTCGGGCTGAGCCTCAACCAGCTCTAGAAAACGGATTGGAACCAATGAGATTGCGGGCCGCCCCTGAGGCGGACCCGCTTTCTCGCTTTAGGAGGCCCGAAATTCGGCTTCGTCTGCGGGACAGCGACCTCGACTGGCGCGAGGTCGAGGGCGAGCTCGTCGCACTGGATCTGCGCGAGTCGCGATACCTGTCGGTCAACGAGACCGGCAAGCAGCTATGGGGCGCACTGGCCGAGGGCGCCACTCGGGACGAGCTCGTGGACCGCCTCGTGGAGGCATCCGGCATCGAGCGTTCGAGAGCCGAGGCGGACACCGACGCCTTCGTAAGTGATCTCGAGTCGCGCGGTCTGGTCGTGCGGGAGGGCGACGACTGAGGAGAGCGGTCAGGCCGGCTGCCTTCACGGCCGTCGCGCCGCTCGAGTGGCGGCTTCCGTTCTCGCCGCGCGCGATACAGCGTGTCCAGACCCGTCAGCTTCGAGCGACGGTGGAGCACGCCCACGAGCACGTCCCGTACTACCGCGAGACGATGCGCCGGCTCGGCCTCGGCCCGAGCGACTTCCGGAGCGCCGAGGACCTCACGAAGCTGCCGCTCGTCGAGCGCGAGCAGCTTCAGGCCGACCCGGAGTACTTCACGTCGCGGGCTCAGCCGCTCGCCAGTTATTTCGAGGTCCGCACCAGCGGCAGCACCGGGGAGCCGGTCGTCTTCTTCCGGCACGTCCGCGGGCCGCTCCAGCGCAGCCTCGGTTTCGAGCGAATGGAGCCGATGCTCGCCCGGATCCTGGGCGTGCGCTGGACGCGCCGCGACGCGGTGATCGTCCCTCCCCGCGTCTGGACGAGGGACGAGGACGAGGAAGGTCCGCAGGTGCAGTGGCTCGGGCTGCATCTGAGGGCGCGGGTCCGCAACCTCTCACTCTTCGATCCGCTCGAGAAGCTTGCCTCGGAGCTTGACGTGTTCCGCCCGCATCTCGTCAAGAGCTACGGCTCGCTGATCGAGGCGCTCTACACCCACCTGCTCGCGGAGCGGCGCGGCTTCCATCGCCCGAAGGCCGTCAGCTACACCGGCGACGCCGTGTCCGAGCCGCTGCGCCGGATACTTCGCGACGAGCTCGGTGTGGCGGTGCTCGGCATCTACCAGGCCGTCGAGGCCGGCGTGGTCGGGTGGCAGTGCGAGCGCCAGGCGGCGTATCACCTGAACGTGGACCTCTGCCCGACCCGCGTCGTGGACGGCGAGGCCCGCGAGCTGCCGCCCGGCGAGCCGGGTGAAGTGGTGGTGTCGAACCTCGTGAACCGCGGCACCGTGCTTCTCAACTACAGGCTCGGCGACCTGGCGGCGCGGCTTCCGGAGCCGTGCGCATGCGGACGCGAGCTGCCGATGCTCTCGGAGGTCCAGGGGCGCCGGACGGAATGGCTCCAGTCGCGCTCCGGAAGCCCGGTCCATCCCCAGACGTTCCGCAACATCCTGCGCAGCGTGGACGGGATCCGCCGCTTCCAGCTCGTTCAGGAGCAGCCCGGACACGTCCGCGTGGTGGCCGTGGTCGCACCCGACGCGGCGCGGGACGCAATCCGCTCGCGGATCCTGGACGACGTCCAGCGGCTCGACGCCTCGATCCAAGCCGACGTGGAGTTTGCCGACAGCCTGCCCCGGACCCCGGGCGGCAAGGTGCTCGCGGTGTTGACGCACGAAGCTTCAGCGGAGTGACCGACTCCCTTCGACCCACGCCGCTCGAGATCTCGGCCGGAAGGATGTTCGGCGAGGACCCCGAGGCAGCTGGGATCGCCGATCTGAAGAACGCGCCAGCGCCGCTTGCAGCACTCGAGCAGGCCGTGCTGCCCGCGCTCGAGCGAGCCCCGTGCCTGGTCAGCTTCTCCGGCGGGCGGGACTCGTCCTGCGTCCTCGCGGTGGCCGCCTGGGTGGCGCGGCGCGAGGGGCTTCCCGCGCCCGTGCCGGTCACGCTGCGGATCCCAGGGGCGCCGATGGCGGACGAGTCCGTGTGGCAGGAGCAGGTGGTCCGCCACCTCGGACTTCGCGACTGGGAGCTGCGCGAGGCCGGCGAGGAGCTGGAGCGTCTCGGCCCGCTCTCGGTCTCGGTGCTGCAGCGCCACGGGGTGCTCTACCCGCCGAACACCTTCCTTCAGATTCCGCTACTCGAGGCCGCGCGCAGCGGCTGCCTCGTGAGCGGCCTCGGCGGCGACGAGCTGTTCGCGAGCTGGCGCTGGCGCAACCACGCGGACGCGCTGGCGCGGCGCCGGCGCCCCGCGCCGCTCGACCCCCTGAGGCTCGCGAACGCGGCGTCCCCGGCCGCGCTGCGACGGCGGCGCGAACGGCGCCGCTACCGGCTTCGCGAGCTCGTCTGGCTGCGTCCGGAGGCGGCAAGCCTGGCCTCGCAGCTGGCCGCCGACACACGCGCGGAACAGCCGCGGAGCTGGTCGCGCTGGGTGGACTGGTTCGCGCGCCGGCGCTCGCTGCGCGCGCCGCAGTGGAGCCTCTCGCTGCTGGCTGCCGACGCGGGCGCCGAGCTCGTGCATCCACTGGTGGATCCCGGGTTCCTGGCGGCGGTCGCCAAGGCTGGCGGCCGCCTCGGGTACGGCGACCGCACGGCGGCGATGCGTGCGCTGTTCGGCGAGCTGCTACCGGACGCGGTGCTCTCGCGGCCCACGAAGGCGCGCTACAGCGAGGTGCTGTGGGGACGCGGCGCCAGGGACTTCGCCGCGGGCTGGAGCGGCGGCGGCGTCGACGACGAGCTTGTGGACGCGGTGGCACTGAGGCAGGAGTGGCTGAAGCCGAGCCCGCACGAGGACAGCGCCATGCTCATGCACGCGGCTTGGCTGCGAGCTTCGAGTCCGCGCCCGACCTCGACAGCATGAAGCGACCCCGGTACACCGTTCGGGCGGCGTCGCCCTCCACGGCCGTGATGCGCTCCTGAAGGAACGGGGCGACCCGCACCAGCAGGGCATCGCCCGGGCTCGTCTCGCCTCGATGCAGCAGCTCCTGCGAGTGGCGGTCGCGAAGCTCGAGCGCGCCGCCGCGGTGGGGCTGGCCGCTGACGTCGATGGTCATGGAGACCATGCCGTGTCCGAAGATGTCGCCGTGCCAGGACTCGGCGTGCTCGGGGCCCGGCGGTGTCCGCAGCAGGTCGCCCTCGAAGCGGCCGATTCGCCGGCAGCCGGTGATCGTCCGGACGAGCTTGAACAGCTCGGCGTCGTTCAGCAGCAGGAACAGGAGCGCGCTCGCCTTGTCGCCCTCCTCGGCGTAGCCCGTGATGCGATCGAGGAGCGGGGCAGACAGGAAGTCCGGGAGCCTCACGCAGTGGTCGCGCTCGAATGCGGCGCGGAGGGACTCGAGTTCGCCCTCCTCGCCGGCGAGGACAACCCTGGTGCCGGACGCATCGGACCGGGCCTGGAGCACCACCTGCTCCTGCGCCCGATCGTCTGCCGCTCCAGCCGCCGTCTTGGCCGCCGGCCGGCGCAGCCGACGCGGCAGCGGGCGTGCCGGCGGCTCGCTCGACCCCCCGCCGTCGGCTGCGGGCGCGATCTCATACATCGCGAGGTCGGCCGCCGTGGTCCAACGGCGACCCTTACGGCGCCCGAGTCGGACGAGTCGTGCCCGGCCCGTGCGCTCGAGCCGTCCGCCCTCGACCGGGTTGCTGTAGATCAGCCTGAGCAGGCGCGGATTGCGGTCCACCGATTCGACGATCTTCTCGATCACCGAATCGAAGATCTCCGCGCGGAACGGGTCGGCCATGAAGACGACCGTCACGTCGTCGGGCAGCCCGTATTCGGCCACGTCGCCCGTCAGGACCTCGATGTCCTTGCAGCGAAGGTGGTCGCGGCCGCGCGCGATCGTCTGCTCCGCCACCTCCGTGAACTCCGGGACCACGTCGATGCCGATCACGCGCCGGAAGCGGTAGCGCGCGCCGGCCTCAACAAGCACGGGCCCCATGCCACAGCCGATGTCGATGAAGACGTCCCTGTCGCTGACCTCGCGCTTGCGCAGGATGCGCGCAAGCACTCCCCACGGCGAGGCGATGTGCTCGTGCACGCGGTCCGGGGCGCCGTAGCCGAGGTCGCGCAGGTCGACGTATTGGAGCGCTCCGCGCGGCATCCCGTAGCGGCGCTCGAGCAACGTCCGCTGGAGCCAGCGCGCCGCCTTTCCGGGTGGCGGGGTGCCGCGTATCGTCTGTGTGGGTGGCACTCGCGTTAACCATAGGGGCGTCCCAGGCGGCCCCGCCAGTCCGGGGGCGAGGCTAGGATCGAGCCGGTGGACGGAATCAGCGCTCGCGACGTCTCGAAGCGATTCCGCTCCGTTCAGGCGCTCGCCGGGGTCAGCTTCGACGTCGAGCGGGGCGAGATCGTGTCGCTGCTTGGACCGAACGGCGCCGGCAAGAGCACGCTGCTGCGGATCCTCGGGACCACGATCCTGCCCGACACCGGAACCGTCACTGTCGCGGGTCATGACGTGCTTCAAGACGCCGCCGGCGCTCGGCGCTCGCTCGGCGTGATGATCGGGGACGAGCGCTCTCACTACTGGCGGCTGAGCGGCCGCCGGAACCTCGCCTTCTTCGCCGCCCTCGCCGGGATGTCCCGTCGCGAGGCGGTCGCACGAACCCAGCAGCTGCTCGAGGAGGTGCGCCTGGCGGAGGCAGCCGAACGCCGGGTGGGGGAGTACTCATCCGGCATGAGGGCGCGCCTGGCGCTGGCGCGCGCCATGCTCGCCGATCCGCCGCTTCTGCTGCTCGACGAGCCGACCCGCAACCTCGACCCTCTGTCGGCATCGCACTTCCGGCGGAGCACCTCGCGACTCGCGCGGGAGAACCGGGCGGGGATCCTGTTCGCCACGCACAACCTCCACGAGGCGGTGGCCATCTCGACCCGCATCCTGGTGCTCTCCGCGGGCCGGATCGTGTTGGAGGAGCAGGCACAGGGGATGGACGCGGACAGGCTCGAGTCCGTGTTCCTCGAGGCCGTGCAGTCCCAGACCGATGACGACATCCCGTCGGACGAGGTGGCGATGCGGGCATGAGCTCGCTGCGCGTCGTGGCCGCCTTCATCCGGCGCGACTTCCGGATCCACACCTCGTACCGCCTCAGTTTCGTGCTTCAGATGTCCACGATCTTCTTCTTCCTCGCGCTCTACTACTTCCTCGCCCAAATCGTGGACCAGGAGGAGTTCGCGGCCAGCCAGGACATCAGCGGGAGCTACTTCGACTTCGCGGCGGTCGGGCTCGCGCTCCTCTCGATTCTCCAGGTGGGCCTGTCCTCGTTCTCGCAGAAGATGCGCGAGGAGCAGACCACGGGCACCTTCGAGGCGCTTATGGCGTCACCGACCAGCCCGTCGCTGGTCGTCCTCGCGAGTGCGCTCTACGACCTGCTGCGGTCCACGGTCTTCGCGTTCGTCCTGCTCGGCACCGCGGTGGTGCTGTTCGGTCTCCAGCTCGACACCGACCCCGCGTCACTGAGCGTGGCTGCGGCCGCGCTGGTCGGCTGCCTCGCGCTGTTCGCGTCGCTCGGCGTGGCGGTGGCGGCCTGCACCGTGATCTTCAAGCAGACGGCCGCACTGGCCGGCATGGTCGTGTCCGGGCTGGCGCTGCTCAGCGGCGTGTACTTTCCGACCGACGTCCTTCCGGCCGCGCTCCAGAAGGTCGCTGAGATCCTGCCCTTCACCTGGGGTCTCGACGTTGTGCGCGCAGCCCTCCTCGGAGGCGACGTGGATCACGCGCAGCTGGCCGGCCTGTTCGGCTCGGCCGCCGTGCTGCTGCCGATCGCCGTACTCGGATTCACGGCGGCTGTGCGGCGGGCCCGCCAGACCGGCACGCTGGCCCAGTACTAGAACAGCGCGAGCAGCAGCGCCACCAGGACGGCAAAGGCCGCGGTGACCACGGTGAGGGCGATGATCCTCGCCCGCCGGTCGACATCGGTGGTGATGGTTGACATGCGGCGAGCTTCCGAGACGCCGGCAACAGGCGCTCAACAGCTCGGCAACAGGCGCTTGTTGGGCGCACGGGCGGGTGTTACGTTCGGGGCGGACTCCTCAGATGAG
>Ga0114129_10007636_pt1 | contig 15387 bp, 16 predicted proteins | sample RhiMetdeltSRZDD1_FD_80071 | JGI IMG/M metagenome (GOLD analysis project Ga0114129, IMG submission 80071) | Populus rhizosphere microbial communities from Tennessee, USA - Rhizosphere MetaG P. deltoides SRZDD1 (version 2) (version 2) | ecosystem: Host-associated > Plants > Roots > Rhizosphere >...
AAGGAATACGGCCACTGGCTGCCGGACGACACGGCCCGCATGTTCGCGGAGCGGGTCCGCGATGTCTCCGAGGTGCTGGCGGGCTGCGATCTGCCGCTCCGTGCGATGCCGCAGACCGTGACCTACCACGACGCCTGTCATCTGGCCCACGGCCAGAAGGTCCGCGCGCAGCCTCGCGAGCTGCTGCGCCGCATCCCCGGCCTCACCCTGGTGGACCTGCCGGACTCCGACCTCTGCTGCGGGAGCGCGGGGGTCTACAATCTGCTCGAGCCCGGCATGGCGGGTCAGCTCGGCCGTCAGAAGGTCGCCCGCATCCGCGAGACCGGAGCCCGGATCGTCACCGCGGGCAATCCCGGCTGCCTCATGCAGATCCGCCAGCACTGCCGGGAGACGGGGCTGGATGTCGAGGTGGCGCACCCGGTGACCCTCCTGGCCCGGGCGCTGGAGGGGCCATGAAGATTCGCGTGCGGGATCACGTGAAGGTCGCGGCGGAGAAGATGGCCAAGATCGGCCTCTCCACCACCGCGCGGACCCAGCTCGACCTCTACTGCGTGGCGCCGGGCCAGTCGCAGACCTCCCACCGGCACGACGGTGAGGACAAGATCTACTACGTGCTCGAGGGATCCGGGCGCTTCTCCGTGGGCGGCACCGAGGAGCGGCTCGTGGCCGGAGAGGCAGTGGTGGCGGCCGCGGGCGTCGAGCACGGCCTCGTCAATGACTCGGCCGAGCTGCTCCTGGTCCTGGTGCTGGTCGCGCCGCCGCCGCACATGAAGCGGTAGGGGATCCATGGCCGCTCCCGTCCGCGCCTCGCTGATGATCACCTGCCTGGGAGACATGCTCTTCCCCGAGGTGGGCGTCGCGATGGTGCAGCTCCTCCGGCGGCTCGGGGTGCAGGTGGGGTTTCCCGACGGGCAGACCTGCTGCGGGATGCCGCTCTTCAACTCGGGCTACCACCACGACGCGGCGCTGGTGGCGGCGCGCACCGTGAAGCTCTTCGAGGGAGCGGACCACGTGGTGGTGCCGTCCGGCTCCTGCGCCTGGATGGTGCGGACCGAGTATCCGGGCCTGCTCAAGCACGATCCGGCGCTACACGCGGCCGCGGACTCGCTCGCCCGGCGCACGCGGGAGCTCTCGCAGTTCATCGTGGAGGTGCTCGGCGTCACCACGATCGAGTCGCCGTTCAAGGGGAAGGTGACCTACCACGATTCCTGCCACCTGCTCCGCGGCCTGGGTGAGTCGGCCTCGCCCCGCGCGCTGCTGCGGGGGGTGCCCGGGGTGGAGCTGGTCGAGCTGCCGGGGGCGGACGAGTGCTGCGGCTTCGGCGGCTCCTTCTCGGTGCGGCTACCCGAGGTATCCTCGTCGATCCTCGACAAGAAGCTGGCCAACGTGGAGTCCACCGGGGCGCGCTGCCTGGTGGCGTGCGACGCGGGCTGCCTCATGCAGATGGCCGGCGGGCTGTCCCGGCGCGGCTCCGCGGTGAAGGCGGTCCACCTGGCCCAGGTGCTGGCCGGCGAGGTCGAGCGATGAGCGACGCGCTCCTGCGGACGCCGTTTCCCGAGCGGGCCGGTGCGGCCCTCAAGGATACCTTCCTGCAGGAAGCGCTCAAGATCGCCACCACCAAGTTCATCGATCTCCGGAAGCAGTCGTTCGCGGGCTTCCCGCAGGGCGAGGCGCTGCGGGACCGGGCGCGCGCGATCAAGGAGGCCACGCTCCAGCATCTGGACGTCCACCTGGAGCGTCTCGCCGACAATGTCGAGCGCCTGGGCGGGCGCGTGCACTGGGCCAGCACCGCCGAGGAGGCGCGCGAGATGGTCCTGCGCCTCTGCCGGGACCGGGGCGTGCGGATGGCGGTGAAGTCGAAGTCTATGGCCACCGAGGAGATCGACCTCAACGAGGCGCTCGAGCACGCCGGGATCACGCCGATCGAGACCGATCTGGGCGAGTACATCATCCAGCTCGCGCACGAGAAGCCGTCGCACATCATCGCGCCCGCGATCCACAAGACCAAGGGGCAGGTGGCCGAGCTGTTCTCGCGCGAGCTGCGTGGGGAGTTTCCCGCCGATCCGGAAGTCCTGACCGCGGTGGCGCGGAAGGCGCTGCGCGAGAAGTTCCTCCAGGCCGACATGGGGATCACCGGCGCCAACTTCGCGGTGGCCGACACCGGGACGGTGGTTCTCGTCACCAACGAGGGCAATGGGCGGATGGTGACCTCGCTGCCCCGGATCCACGTGGCCCTCATGGGCGTGGAGAAGGTGATCCCGTCCATGACGGACCTGGTGGTGTTCCTGGCCATCCTGGCCCGGAGCGCGACGGGACAGAAGCTGTCCTCCTACACGACCCTGGTGCGCGGGCCGCGGCGGGCCGGGGAGCTGGAGGGGCCGGAGGAGTTCCACCTGATCCTCCTCGACAACGGCCGCTCGCGCCAGATCGCCTCGACGCTGCGGGAGGCGCTCTACTGCCTCCGCTGCGGTGCCTGCCTCAACGTGTGCCCGGTCTATCGCCAGATCGGTGGGCACGCCTACGGCTACACGTATCCGGGGCCCATCGGCATCCTCCTCACCGCCATGCTCAAGGGTAACGAGTCGGTGCGGGAGCTGGCCCACGCCTCGTCCCTCTGTGGGGCGTGCAAGGACGTCTGCCCGGTGCGGATCGACATCCCGCGCATGCTGGTAGAGCTGCGCGAGCATCTCGATCGGGAGAAGATCGCGCCGTGGACGGAGCGGGTGGTGTTCAAGGCGCTCCGGCGCCTGCTCCTGTCGCCGACCGCCTACCGGGTCTCCGCCACCGTCGGACGCTGGGTGCAGCGGCCGTTCGTCCGGCAAGGGCGTCTGCGGGGGCTGCCGCTGGTCTTCGGCAAGTGGACGAAGACCCGCGATCTCCCGCCGGTGGCGGCCCGGACCTTCCGGGAGCGGTGGAAGGAGCTGCAGTGACCGGCCGCGCCGAGTTCATCGAGCGAATCCGCCGCGAGGTCTCGAAGACCCCGGGCCTCTTCGGCGCCTCGCCCGCGCCGCGCCCCGCCGATCCGGCGGCCGCGGCGGAGACGGTACGGCGTGAGCTGGCCGAGCGCTGGCCCGAGGCGCTCGAACGGTTCCGCGCGGAGTTCGAGCGCGTCGCGGGCGTCTTCCATCGGGTCCCGGATCTGGCGGCGGTGCCCGCCGCGATCGGCGCCATCGCGCGCGGGCACGGCGCGAAGCGCCTGGTCACCTGGGATCCGGTTGCGCTCGGCTTCGACGCGGCGCCCGAGCTCACCCGCGGAGGCCTGGAGGTCGTCGCGGCGCGTGCGGGGGAGGAGGACGAGGCGGCCCGTCTCCGCCACCGCGAACAGGCGGCCCGGGCCCAGATCGGCGTCACCGGGGCCGACTTCGCGCTCGGGGAGACCGGGACACTCATCTTGCTCTCCGGCTCGGGCCGGCCTCGCTCGACCTCGTTGCTGCCCGACGTGCACGTGGCGGTCTTCCGCCGCGACCGTCTGCTCGAGACGCTGGAGCAGGTGGGCATCATGCTGGAGGCGCTCCACGTGGATCCCGACCATACGATGTCCGGGGCGATGTCCGGGGCCATGCCGGGCGCGATGATCAACTTCATCACCGGGCCCTCGCGGACCGCCGACATCGAGCTCACCCTGACCCGGGGTGTGCACGGGCCCAAGGAAGTGCACGCGGTCTTCGTGGAGGCCCCGTGAGCGAGCAGAAGCTCTTCACCCCGGACGAGGTCAATCGGCTGATCCCGCGGCTGACCGAGCTGATGGAGACCGCCATCGAGCGCCACGGCCAGGCCCTGGCGCTGCAGGAGCGGCTGCGGGACGATCGCGCGCGGGTGGCCGCGTCCGGAGGCGAGCGGCGCGACGCGATGGACTGGAAGGCGCGCGCCGAGCGCCTCGACGGGCTCGGCATCGAGGTCCGTCAGATCCTGCAGGAGGTCCAGGCCATGGGCGGGGTGGTGAAGGATCTCGAGACGGGCCTGGTGGACTTTCCCGGGCGTGGTCCCGCCGGGTCGGGCGGGCCGGTCGTGAATCTCTGCTGGAAGCTCGGGGAGGACGCGGTGCGATTCTGGCACGGGATGGACGAGGGCTTCGCCAATCGGAAGCCCCTGCCATGACCTACCAGGCCGTCCTCTTCGATCTCTTCGACACCCTGGTGCTCTTCCATCGCGAACGTCTACCGGAGATCCACGTCAACGGGCGTACCGTCCGGAGCACCGCCGGCCACCTGCACGCCGCGTTCCGGCCCTTCGCCCCGCACGTGGAGCTGCCCGCCTTCATGGACGCGCTGTTCTGGAGCTGGCAGGAGGCCGAGCGCATTCGCAGCGACGCCCATCGCGAAGTCAGCGCTCCGGAGCGGTTCGGGATGCTGTTCGGGCGGCTCGAGCTCGAACCGTCCGTGGAGGCGCGCGATCTCCTGCTCGCCACCCACATGCGCGAGCTGTCGAAGGTGGTCGAATGCCCCGACCATCACGCCCCGCTCCTCAAGGCGCTCCGCGAGCGGTACCGGCTCGCGGTGGTCTCGAACTTCGACTACTCGCCTACCTGCCTGGCGATCCTCGAGCGAGAGGGCATCGCCGATCTCTTCGAGACCATCATGATCTCGGACGAGGTGGGCTGGCGCAAGCCCAAGCCGCTCATCTTCGAGACCGCGCTCGACCGGATGAAGTCGCTGCCCCCCGCCGAGGCCCTGTTCGTGGGGGACCGCGCCGACATCGACGTGATCGGCGCGCGGGGGGTGGGCATGCCGACCGCCTGGATCAACCGGGAGGCGGAGCGCCTCCCCACGGACATTCAGCCGCCCGACTTCGAGATCCGAGACCTGGCGGATCTCCGGGCGATTCTCCGCATCCCGTAGCCCGCTCCGCGCATCTCAAGGCGCGAGACGACGAAGGAGGACGACGTGGCCACGACACGCAAGGTCATCATCATCGGATCCGGCCCGGCCGGCTACACCGCGGCCATCTACGCGGCGCGGGCGAACCTGTCGCCGATCATGTTCACCGGCATCCAGCCCGGGGGGCAGCTCATGCTGACCACCCTGGTCGAGAACTATCCGGGCTTCGTCGATGGTATCGACGGGCCGCCCCTGATGGAGACGTTCCAGAAGCAGGCGGAGCGCTTCGGCACCGAGATGATCGCGGACGACGTGACCGCGGTGGACTTCGGCAGCCGGCCGTTCAAGGTCACCGGCGGTGACGTCACCCTGGAGGCGCATACCGTCATCGTCGCCACCGGGGCGTCCGCCAAGCTGCTGGGCCTGCCGAACGAGGCCAAGCTGATGGGGCGGGGGGTGTCCACCTGCGCCACCTGCGACGGGTTCTTCTTCAAGGACCAGAACATCATGGTGGTGGGGGGCGGGGACTCGGCCCTCGAGGAGGCGCTCTACCTGTCCCGGCTCGGCCGCAAGGTCGACGTGGTGCACCGGCGGGAGGCCCTGCGCGGGTCCAAGATCATGCAGGACCGCGCCTTCAAGAACTCGAAGATCAACTTCCTCTGGAACACGGTGGTGGAGGACGTGCTGGATCCCGACAAGGGCAAGGTCACCGCGGTACGGCTCCAGAACGTCAAGACCGGAGCCCGCACGGAGCCTGCGGTGGACGGCCTCTTCGTCGCGATCGGTCACCAGCCCAATACCGCGCTGTTCAAGGGCCAGCTGGAGCTGCATCCGAACGAGTACATCAAGGTGACGCCGGGCACCACGCAGACGTCGGTGCCGGGGGTGTTCGCGGCCGGGGACGTCCAGGACTTCACCTACCGCCAGGCGGTCACCGCCGCGGGCACCGGTTGCATGGCCGCCCTGGAGGCCGAGCGCTACCTCGAGGCGGAGGGAGTGGGGCACTAGCCTCTGGCTCCGGGGCTTACCCGGGCGACCGCGGCCAGGAGCAGGCAGGTGCCGTGCGCAGTTTTTTCGTGGCGGCCCGACAGGTTGCTCGGAAGGTGCGCGCACGCTCGCCGGGTCGGCACGCGACCGCATCTATCGCTGGCGCATCCATCGCGGCTCCTGCGATAATCTCGCCGCGAGACAGCTCGTGCGTTCCGGGGCCAAGCGAGGGCCACTATGCGATGGGTTGAGCGACTCTGGCGCGATGATGGACGCGTCAAGGCGACACCTGCAGGCGTCGCGGCGTCCCTTGCCGCGGGGGTGACCCGGAGTACCAACCTCCTCAGGGTCCGCCTCGAAGAACAGGGGCTCTCTCGCGCCGATCGCAAGCGCTTCGAGAGCGAGGCGTGCATCCTCGAGTGCCTGCTGTTCGAGTGGTTCCTTCGCGACATCGTCGTCACCCTCGAGTTCGGGCGGCATACCGACACGATCCAGCAGGCCCTGGCTAAACGCCTGGCGGCAGACCTTGACCGAAGCGGCCTCTCTCCGGCGGTTCTGCTGGATTTCACGCGGCTTCGTCGCGAGCGCTTCCCCGAGTATCGGGAGGCGGCCGCGGCCAGCATCTCGCTGCAGGCGTTGGGGACGCTGGCCTGGCGTCGCATCGCGGACACTGACGAGCCGAGCGACCGGATGACGATGTTCCTCGCGATGCGCGCGACGGCGGGGCTGCAGGCGCTCCGAGGTCTCGGGAAGCGGTACATCCTCATCACTGCGCCCCGCTCGTTCTTCTCGGCTCCCAGCAAGGAGTAAGGCGGCGGGCACCGCGGCCGCGCAGGCGCGCCGCGTGGCGTGCGCTCGGAGGTATCGTGGGCTGGTCCGATCTCATCTGGCGACGGTCTCCCCGCGTGAAGCCGGCCGTCGTGGGTGTAGCGGCCTCATTTGCGGAGGCAATCGTCCAGAGCACGAACCTTCTTCGAATGCGGCTCACTGAGGAGGGCTTTGCGTGGACGGATCCGGCCCGGGCTGACACCGACGAGTGCCTGCTCGAATGCACGATCCTCGAGTGGTTTCTCTGGGAGGTCGCGGTGTCGGGAGGGTTCGGGAGCCAGACCGAGGCAATCCATCACGCGCTGGCCGGGCGGATATTGATCGACCTGCAGCGTAGTGGGGTGCGGGCGGAGTGTCTCGCAGACTTCGATCGGCGCTATCGCGAGCGGTTCAGGGAGTACTGGGATGCCCTGGATGTCAGCTCGTCGCTACAGTCGTTGGGGGCGCTGGCCTGGCGGCGGATCTCGGGAGGTGACCGGCCGAGCGAGAGGATGACGATGCTCCTCGCGATCCGGGCCCGCGCCGAGCTCGCGAGTCTCATCGCCTCGGGTCGAGCCCTGGTCACCGGTGTGTCTGATGGGCGCCGAAGTAGTACAGCCACGCCCGTTCGAGAAGCTCCGTCGTCAGGATGAAGGGCCGGTTCTCGTAGCGGCAGATGTCCGCGCAGCGGTCGACGAGATCGCGGGGCTGACAGGATCGCATCCCTCGCTGCTCGAGCGTGTAGCGTGCCAGGAGCGCGTCGAGAAGGCGGGGTTCATACCGAAGCTGGCAGGTCTCCACGTACCTCCGGAATATGCGCCCATAGGTCTCGGAGCTGGGCGACTCAGCGGCGAGGCGGTAGCCGAGCCGCCGGAGGAAGGCCTCCTCCGCGAAGTCGGCGGAGTCCAGGTTGCTGGCGAAGATCAGAAGTTGCTCGAACGGAACCTGAATCTTCTTGCCGGTGTGTAGCGTCAGGTAGTCGACCCGGTTTTCCAGCGGGATGATCCAGCGGTTGAAGAGATCGCGAGGCTGCACCCGCTGCCGCCCGAAGTCGTCGATCAACAGGGTGCCGCCATTGGACTTGACCTGGAAAGGGGCCTCGTAGAATTTGACGGTCTGGTCGTAACTCAGATCCATGCTCTCGATGGTCAGCTCGCCGCCCACGACCACGAGAGGGCGACGGATCTTGACCCAGCGCTGGTCGTAGGGAGCGGACGGCTGCGGATCAACCGGAGAGTGGCTGTGCGAGTCGAAGACGTTGATGATGTGGCCATCGACCTCGATGGCCCGGGGAATCCAAATCTCGCCGCCGAGCGCCAGATGGAGAGCCCGGGCGATCGAGGTCTTGCCGTTCCCGGGCGCGCCGGTAATGAACAAGCTCCGCCGCGAGTTGGCGACCACGCCGAGTAGTTGCTGGGTCGTGTCCGGCAGTACGAGGTTGGCAACCGCAGCCTGGATCGCATCAGGATTGACCGATGGTCGGATTTCCTCCTGGCGCTTGACCATCACGGTGTAGGCGTCGAGCGAGACCGGCGCCGCTCCGATGTAGGCGTTGAGGTCCAGGAGGCGGCGCACGCGCTCCCAGCCTCGATCCAGCATCGCGTACCGGCGGTTCTGCGGAGTGAGGGTTTCCCGGATCTCGGTGAGGCGCTCGCGGTAGAGATGCTGGAGCAAGAGATCGACGATGGCAGGCGGCAGGGCGAGTCGCTCCGCCGCGCGCTGGGTGGTGCAGCTCGTGTCTGCGTAGACCGTCTTGAGCGCGAGATCCGCGAGGAAGCCGAAGTCGAGGCCGGAGTCTTCGACGGACACGGGCGGGGCGGGGAGGAGATCATCGGCGGGTGTTGCCTCATCGGGCGAGGGCGGGGCAATGGATTTGCCCATCTCGACGTCGGGCTCGCGCAGTCTTCGGCGTCGGGCCCACCGCGCATCGTCGTTGCTCGGAGACATGGCATCCTCACACGGGCAAGTTGGTCTGAATAGGGATCCTTCTCATGGTCGCACAGGCTGCGGAGCTGCGGCAACGAGCGAAGGGGGGCGATCGGTTCCGGGCGGCCGCGCCCGTCTAACCGCACGTGACGATTCCTGGCGGGTCACTGCGGGCGATCGCCTACGATGAGGCATGGAGAACCACGAGAGGGCTTCGGGTGGCTGAAGACCTAGCGTCGCGCACGGAGGGGTCCGGGATTCCCCGGCACCTCGCGGCGTTGGCGTCGGCCGCGTTCGTCCTGAAGATCGCCATCGCGCTGTGCACCTACGGATCCACGGATGCCCTGATTTACGAGGCCGACCTGATGAAGATCAGGCAGGACGGGGCCGTCGCCCTGTATCGGGATGGCATCAGCACCGAGTGGTGCGGCCAGGCGAGCCAGAGGTCCTGTCCTCCGTTCATCCACCCCCCGTTCATCATCCACGCCCTCGAAGGGTGGGGCGCCCTGGCGGATATCTCGGGCCTGCCGCTCCGGTTCTGGCTCCGCTTCACCTGCGCGGTCGCGGACGCGGGCAGCCTCGTACTGCTCCTGCGCATGCTGGCGAGGAAGGGGGATTGGCAGGCGCAGATCGCGCTCGCTCTGTTCGCCGTCTCCCCGATCTCGATTCTAATCTCGGGCTTTCACGCTAACACGGACCCGATCCTGATCTTCTTCGTCCTGGTCGCGATCTATCTCATCGAGAGCCGGCGGCCGGCCTGGCTCGCGGGGGCCGCCCTCGGGATGGCGATGAGCGTCAAGATCGTGCCAGTCCTGCTCGTCCCGGCCGCCCTCCTCGCTCTTGCTGGGACTCGGCGCCGGATCGACCTCCTCGTGGGCGCGGGAGCCGTGGTCCTGGCCGGCTCCCTTCCGGTGCTCGTCGCGGCGCCGGAGCTGGTCATCACGCGCGTGGTGGGATACGGTAGCCAATCGGGTCCCTGGGGCCTCTCGCTCCTGGCGCTAGCGTCTCTCCACAACCCACACCTCGCCTGGCTCCATGACCTGCACGCGACGTACGGCAAGATCCTGAGTGTCGGTCTCGTTCTGGCGGCCTCGAGGTGGCCGCGCCCGCGCTTCCTCCCGCATGCGCTGCTCATGCGGGTGGGCTTCGTCATGTTCCTGTTCCTTTCGTTGGCCCCGGGATTCGGCGTTCAGTACCTGGCCTGGCTCGTTCCGTGGGTGGTGGCGCTCGGGGTCCGGCCGACCCTCATCTACTACCTCGCGGGCGCCCTGTTCCTGGGCGCCTACTACACCCCCGCCGTGGGGGGAGTTCCCTGGGATCTGGCCAATACCCTGGGGCGCCCGGCCTGGACGCCCACCGTCCTCGGCCTGGGGCTGATCTGCTGGGTTGTGGTCTGCGCCATCACGCTCGAGTACGTCCGCGCGCTACGGGTGAAGCAGGCGGAGGGCGGGTGAGTCGCCCGGCCGGTCGAGCATCGCGGCCGGGCTCCGGGAATCGCGGGTTCGGTCCGACCGGGGCGCGCCGAGGTAAGGCTGGAGCCGAACCGGCTGTCGGTCTGGCTCGATGAGCCAGACCTGGCGCCCGCGGTAGTGCTCCATCAGGAGGGTGTTCTCGGCCTCGCCCATGTCCCGTGCCCAGATCACCTGGGAGCGATCGATATCCGCCCGGTTATAGACCCACTCGATCTGTCGACCGGGATCGTGGTCGGGCCCGTAGCGCACGATGACCAGATGCTGGCCCGGCATCCGTTCGAGGTGCGCCAGGAGATGGGCGCGCTCGAGCCCACGCTCGCTAGGGGTGAGCTTCAACCACCACAGACTCGTCTCCGTGAGAGGCAGACCGAGCCCCGACGCGAGCAGCCGGAGGGCGAGCGCGCCGGCGTAGACCAGCGGCAGCGTCCGGACGAGGAAGGCTCCGGCGGGCCGGCCGTGCCATCGCCACACCCGCAGGTGGCGGAGGCCCTCAACGACCAGCGCGAGGCCGATCGCGGTCATGGGAGCGGCGTAGTGAGGAATGAAGAACACCTCGACCGCGAGCCCGACCAGGCCCACCGCGCCGGCCGCCACCAGGAAGCGCATGCGACGGTCCCCCAGGAGACGCGGGAACATGAGCAGGGGCAGCAGGAACGCCGGCCCGAAGTAGAAAGCGAGGAGCGCGATGGTGAAGGCCGCCTTGGTGACGACCAGACCCCGCGCCGTCCCGGTCTCCGCTTCGTAGAAGGCCAGCTCGTAGCGCCGGTAGAACTCCCGCATCACCGGGTGACGGTGGACCGGCTCGGCCCGTGGAGACTGCCAGATGAAGATCGGCGCGGTGGCGTAGGCTTCGCGCGCGACTTGATAGGGCATGCGGACCGGGCTGCCGGTCACGCACCAGAAGTAGTACGCCATCGCGGCCCCGGCCAGGATGAGCACGACCGAGACGGGAAGGACGACTCGGAGGATTCGCTGTGCGATCGCGAGCCGCCGCGACGCGAGGAGCCCTGCGAGGGTCGCTCCCGCAACCGGAAGACTGAGCACGAGGCCTTCCCAAGGGCGGCTGTTGGCCAGCAGGACCAGTCCCAGCCCCATCAGCAGCGCGTCGCGGAAGCGGGACGTCCGCTTGAGACGGGGCAGGGCCCCCAGGATCAGCGCTCCTCCGGTCGCCGCCACCGCGCCCCCCATGTAGCCGTTGATCCAGTACCCGGCGGTAGCGAAGCGCAGCACCGCGAGCATCCCTCCGAGCAGCGCCCAGCCCGGCGGGAGCCAGCCCTGTAGCATCCAGCACACCGCCGCGCACATCACCGCGGCCGAGAGCCACACTCCCAGCCAGGGATGTCCCAGCCATGCGCCGGCGGCGAGCACGAGCGCCTGGGCGGGTGGATACATGCCCATGTAGGTCGGACGGACGATGATGTGGATGCTCTCGAAGTGCATCCACCGTGAGGGTGACGAGTTGGTGAGTCTCCCCGAAGCAAAGGTGTCCGCGGCCAGCAGGTGGCTGAACTCGTCGTGGATGTCGGGCTCGGGGACGGGCATGAGCGGCAACAGCAGGAGGCGTACCAGAAGGGCGGTCGCCCCGACGGTCAGCACGGCCCGCGCTCGCCGTCGCGCTAGGCCCCCCAGCGCCCGCTCCGCTGCCTCGAACCACGTCGATCCAAGCCCAGGCCGGATGCGCGCAACGACCACCGCAAGAGCTAGCAAGATGGCTTCGAGTACCCAGGCTGGCAGGGAATCCTCCGGAAGGGTTTTGAAGGCTCGAAGAGCCTGCTAGGTCTTACCTGGAGATTGGCCCAGAACCACACGAAGAGGCCTCCGAAGACCAGCATGGCGGCCACGATCTTGCCAGCGTGATCGCAGAGGTCGGCCAGGATGATGGAGAGCCATCGTTCCTCTGGCTACTTTGACGGTTCCTCCGGGGCCTGGGCAGTGGAGACGCGGATCAACGTCGTCAGCTCCCGGAGCTCTCGCAGGATGAGGCGCAACCGCTCGCAGACGACCACCAGCAGCAGGCCGATGCCCACGAGCATGACCAGGCTCAGCGGGTCGAGGGCCGGCCACGACCTCCTTATCGCGTAGATGAGGCCCACGATCACGAGGATCGCGCCGGCGGCGAAGAGGAACTCTACGAGCGCGTCCTCGCGCCGGCGCGGCTTGACTGCACGCTTGGGCATTCGCATCCTCCGACGTCGGGGCGCTGGGGTCAGGACGCGCGGTCGCGCTGCCCCCGCCGGTAGAGGAGGAACCCCACGGCGAGGAGGATGACGGCGCCGACCATCACGGTTCGAACGTTGCCTCCCTGGCCGAGCACTCCGGCGAGGCCGAGGATGATGACCAGGACTCCGGCGACGATGGCGATGATCCCGATGTTTTTCATCGCGTTACCCTCCGGGTGGCACAAGCGGTGCGAGTGTGGAGCCTCGAGCGGTTTTACCACTTCCGCCACGGCTTGAACAGACGGTTTCTTGCGCCCGACGACGGCCGTGTGCGATCATCGAATTGCGATGGTGCCTTGGCTGGTGGCGATGACGATGCTGATTCTCACCGGTTGCGCCGCGCCGGGCGTCCCTCCCGCGTCGTCGGTCCCGGTGGCCGCCGTGGTGATGCCGACGGTGTCATCCCCGCCCAGCTGGCGTCCCGGAGATCGGTGGGTGTATGGGTGGACGAGCGGTGCCGAGAGCGGAGTCAAGACGGTCGAGGCGCTGGAGATCCGAGAGATCAATGGGGTGTCCTTCTATCTCGTCCGGGTCGGAGACGTGGAGTCGTTCTACACGCGAGACCTGCGCTGGGCCGGGACCATGCAAGACGGGCGGGTGACCGCCCGAATGACGCCCGCTCACCCCTTGTTCACCTGGCCCCTCGAAGCAGGAAAAGGCTGGACCTACCGTGGAACATACGGGGACCGGAACGGGACAACCGAGTTCAACGACGTGTTCTCGGTCGTGGCGGCAGAGGCGGTGGCGGTTCCCGCGGGGCGCTTCAATGCGTGGAAGATCGTGCGTGAGACCGAGCGCCGAGACTCCGACCAGTACTGGTACGCGCCGGACGTCCGCTTCTATGTGAAGTGGATCGGTCGCCGGGGAGACACTCAGTTCGAAGAGCAGCTTCGAGAGTATCATCCGGCGCCTCGCTTGATTCCCGAGGAGCCGTCCACGGGATCGCCATCCACGAGGTAGCGCGGCGCCTCGCGGAGATCGCGAGGCCGGTACCTCTCGCGTGCAGTGTGGGACTGACGATCGGCTTGGCCCTGCTGGCCCTTCGAAGGTTTGGCGCGGCTCCGCGGTGGTGGCAGCTTCTCCCGCTGCTCGGTGCGCTCGCATTGGTCGTGGTCCTCGACCTGCGGATCCGGGTCATCCCCGACATCATCACGCTGCCCGGGCTGGCATATGCGCTGGGCCTGGCCGAGCTGACGGCCCGGAATCCAACCGTCGTCGAGTCCGCGCTCGGTTCGCTCGTGGGCGGAGGGGTAGTCCTGCTGGTCGCCATCGTGAGCCGGGGCGGCATGGGCGGGGGCGACATCAAGCTGATGGCGATGCTGGGCGCGGCCCTCGGCTGGAGAGGCGCGCTCGCCGCGCTGGCCCTCTCCCAGGTCGTTGGCGCGGTGATCGTGCTCGGGTTCCTCGTCATGCGTCGCCGCCGGCCGACCCGGCATCTGCCGGTGGGGGCCCTCATCGCGTTCTTCGGGGCAGTACTCCTCATCTACAGCCCGTGACCTCACCCAGATGAACCTTCGTTGCCACGCGGATTACCGGGACAATTTACCGCCAACGTATGACTTCCAGCATGCTCGAGAAGTCGTCGGTCCAGAGCCTCCGGTCTGGACGCGGCGGGAGCGCGCGCCATCGCCGATCATCGCGAAGGGCTCCGAAGTCCTCTTGGCGGCGGGCCATCACCACCCAGTGTGACGGCGTCCTTCCAACTCGGCCCGCGTCTTCCTTGCTCATCTCCGCTTCGAGTTGCGCCAGCGCGAGGAGTCGCGCGTCGTGCGCCAGATTCCCGACGGTCGGCTCCAGATCAAGATGGCGGTTCGAGATGTGGAACGCAAGCAGCCCTGGGTCAGCGAGCTTGTCGAGATAGAGGCGCAGGGCTTCGCGGGTCAGGAGGTGGCTCGGGATGGCGTCCGAGCTGAACGCGTCGAGAATGATCAGGCCGTAGTGTCTATCCGGAGCGGCGGCGAGGGAGCGCCGCGCATCTCCAAGAACCACCCGGATCGCGGGCGGGCAGGCCTCGAGAAACCTGAAGTATCGAGGGTTGCTGGCGATCCGCAGGACCGCTGGGTCGATCTCATAGAACGTGAACTCCTGCCCCGTCCGGCCGTGACACGCCAGCGAGCCGGTCCCGAGCCCGATGACCGCCACGGGCGCGCCGCCCCTGGATGCCGGGATCGCGCTGAACGCCTGCCCGATGGGCCCGCTGCGATGGAAGTAGGAGAGCGGCTCCTGCTCTCGCCCCGGCTCGAGGCTCTGTCTGCCATGCTCGGTGGTTCCGTTCACGAGCACGACGAACTTGTCGGTCGGGTAGACCCGGACCTGCCAAACCCCGAAGAAGCTGCGCTCGCGGTACAGAGTTCGATACCCAGTATCCTTGGTGAGCAGGGTTGTCGTCAGCATCAGAGCGCCAAGCCCGAGGCCAAACGCCAGGGGCCGGTGCCGGAGCGCGAAGCACAGGAAGGCCGGCACACCGCCGATGAGCAGCAGTCCTGGCAAGCCGACGATGGGAATCGCTCTGACGAGCCAGAACACTCCCAGGGTGACGGCACCGACTGCCACGGGCACCGCGAACTCCCAGCGGGCGGCCGCCTTGGTGCGGCCCGTCAATTGCGCTCTTCGGAGTAAGCACGCCGCGACGAGCACGAGCGGGTACTCGATCGGGCGACTGAATACCATCGGCGCGAGCAGCGCATTGAAGATCCCACCCAGAACACCCCCGACCGCTACCCACAGAAAGAACTCCGTGAGCCTATCTGCCGAGGGCCGGCTGCTCGCCAGCTCGCCATGGCAGACCATCGAGATCACGAAGAAGGCCAGCAAGTGGAGAAGGGCGAGGATCCAGAGGGGTCCGACCGCTCCGAAGGACATCGCCATGGTGAGCGGGAGCACGAGAATCGGCAGCAGCCGATTCAGGCGCTGATGGGAGACGCGCGCCCTCCTTCCGAAGGCGAGGACGAACGTCAGAAGGTAGATCGCGAGCGGCACCACCCACAACAACGGCATAGGCGCCACGTCGGTGGTGAGATAGGTCGTGACTCCCAGCATCAGGCTCGAGGGAACAAACGCCAGCAGGATCCAGCGAGCCCGCCGCAACGCGGCGATACGCTCGATCTGCCCAGGCCGGACCGTCACAACCGCGGCCGGTTCTACCGTAGCGTCAGCCAC
>Ga0114129_10007637_pt1 | contig 15387 bp, 8 predicted proteins | sample RhiMetdeltSRZDD1_FD_80071 | JGI IMG/M metagenome (GOLD analysis project Ga0114129, IMG submission 80071) | Populus rhizosphere microbial communities from Tennessee, USA - Rhizosphere MetaG P. deltoides SRZDD1 (version 2) (version 2) | ecosystem: Host-associated > Plants > Roots > Rhizosphere >...
CTTCGCCAACGCGCTGCTCGGCGTCGTGACCCAGTACCAGGAATCGGACGCGCATCCGGATGCCCATGGCCAGTTCATGAACACCGAGTTCTACGTGCAGGACAACTGGAAGCTGAAGCGGAACTTCACCATCGACGCGGGCATGCGTTTCTACTACCTGACTCCGACCCAGAGTGAAGGGGACGATGTTCCGGTGTTCAATCCCAACCAGTGGGCGGCCGGCTCGGCGCCGCTGCTCTACACGCCGGTCACCGTGGGGGGGGCCCGCCTCGCGCGGAATCCTGTCACCGGCGAGACCCTCCCGGCGGTCTACATCGGACGGCTGGTGCCGAACACCGGAAACTTCATCAACGGCATGGAGGTGTTCGAAGGCACGCCGCAGCAGAAGCATCCGTTCAAGCTGGCCCCGCGCATCGGTTTCGCGTGGGATGTCACCGGTGACGGACGGACGGCCGTCCGCGGCGGCGCCGGCGTGTTCTACGATCGCTACTCCGACGACGATATCCTCGACCTCGTCGAGCTGCCGCCGGCCCTGAACACCTACACCACGAACTACACGACCATCCCCGAGCTGCTGGCCAGCCCGCTGACCGCGACTCCGACGGCCGTTCGATTCATCGACGAGTTCGATCCGCCGGTGGTCTACAACTGGAGCGTCGGCATGCAGCGCGACATCGGCTGGAACTTCGTTGGCGACGTCGCCTACGTCGGGAATGCCGCCCGCAACCAGCGGGTCAACAACGGCGCGATCAATGGTCAACCCTACGGCTATGCCTACCAGGCGTCGAGTCTGGATCAGACCAACGTGATCGGCGGGATCGCGCAGCCGCTGCCGGACGACCTCCTCCGGCCCTACCGCGGATACGGCTCGATCACGCAGCGCACCTACGACGGCTACGGCGACTACCACTCGCTGCAGTTCGCGTTGAACCGTCGCCGCTCGTCGGATGGGCTGTCCTTCGGCGTGGCTTACACCCGCGAGCTGGTCAACAAGACGCTGGGGGCGATCGACCCGTTCGTCTCGGACAACCGCGCCCGCAACTACCGTTGGGTGACCGGCGACAACGGCAGCCGGAAGCACATCCTGAACATCAACTACTCGTACGAGGTGCCGAACCTCAGTCACAAGTGGAACAACGTCGTGGTGAAGGCGCTCGCCGACGACTGGCAGGTGTCCGGCGTCACCTCGATCCTGAGCGGCGTTCGTCAGGGCTTCAGCTACGGCTACACGGCGGTGCCCACGGGCGTGCTGACCGGCCAGGGCTCGATCAACGGACAGGGCAGCCGCGTCAACATCCTGTGCGACCCGAACCTGCCGCGCGGCGAGCGGACCTTCGAGCGCCAGTTCAAGACCGAGTGCGTCGGGCCGCCGACGGACCAGTTCCGGCTCGGCAACGCGATCAACGACGAGTACATCGGGCCGGGCTTCATGAACTGGGACATCTCGTTCTTCAAGCACGTGCCGATGGGCGGCAACCGGCGCCTGCAGTTCCGGATCGAGCTCTACAACGCGTTCAACACCGATCAGTGGCAGCAGACCTCGATCGACACGAGCGCGGTGTTCAACTACACGACCGCTGCGCAGACCGACACGGCGTTCGGCAGCCTGACGGGCAACACGCTGAGTGCGCGGCGCATTCAGCTCGGCGCCCGGTTCACGTTCTAACCACTGATGATGGCGGGAGCCGGACGGGCGCGGCCTGTTCCGGCTCCTGCAGACCACGGAGAACGTCGCAATTCGTACGCAGGACCTCCTCGAGTCCAGTCCGGGGGACTTCGTCCCCCGGACCCCCTTACACCGTCGCTCGCGGGGGCCCCGCGCCCCGCTCCGCTCCGGTGGGGGCGCGCTAACGCGCGCCTGCACGCCCGCGTCTGAACCAGGCGCTCCTCCGGGAGCGCCTGTGTTCTGTACTCCATGACAGTGAGAGTGGTGGCGGTTGCCGCATGGATGGTGATGTTCGCCGGCGCGGGACTGCTGACGGCGCAGAACCCAGGGGCCGCTGCCCAGGCTGATGCGGCCGAACAGAGGCTCGCCCTTTACAAGCAGTTGCTCACCGACTGGGCCGGGCTCACGAGGTACGGCAGCGAGAACAGCGAGCTCGGATCGCCCCGGCCCGGCGAAAACCGCGTGGTGTTCTTCGGTGACGATGCCACCGAGCTGTGGGGCGGCGCGGGATTCTTTCCGGGCAGGCCATACCTGAATCGGGGCATTCGCGGCCAGAACTCGGCGCAGATGCTCGTGCGGTTCCGTCAGGACGTAATCGAATTGACGCCGAGGGTCGTAGTCATACATGCCGGCACGAACGATCTGGCCCGCATGTTCGGACCCGGCACCCGCGGCACCTTCGCCGACAACATCATGTCGATGACCGAACTGGCGAAGGCGCACGGCATCGCGGTCGTGCTCGCGTCGCTGCTGCCGGTCTGCGACTGCGTCACCGATCAGACCTCGCGGCGCTCGCCGATCCGGCTTGGAGACTTCAACGAGTGGCTCCAGGAGTACGCAAAGACCAGCGGGGCGGTGTATCTCGATTACTTCACCGCTCTCTCCGAGGCCCGGAGCTTCAGGCAGGAGTTGACCGCGGACGGCGTCGTCCCGAACGCGAAGGGCTACGCGGTGATGGCGCCGCTGGCCGAGGCGGCGATAGCGAAGGCGTTGAGGAAATAGATGCGAACTGAAAATCGTTTCGGCGCGCTGACGGTCGTGCTGCTCGTTGCTGCCGCTGCTGCACTACACGCGCAGGGGCGCGGCGGCGCGGCGTGGAGCACGGTTGGCGGGGATCCGCAGCGCACCGGGTGGGCGCGGACCGATCCGCGGATCTCGAAAGAGTCAGCAGTGAAGCCGGGCCTGCAGCTGTTGTGGAAGCGGCAACTTCAAAAAGGAGCTGCAGCGCTCACGCAGCCGGTGCTATTGCCGAACATCATTGCTTATAAGGGCTTCAAGGCGCTCGCCAATCTCGGCGGTCCCGCCGACACGGTCTACGCGATCGACTCCGACCTCAATCGCATGTTCTGGGAAACGCGATTGAGCAGCGCGGCAAAGGGCACGATGCCTGCCTGCGCCGGAGGATCGATCGCCGTGACACGCGCTGCGACGCTCGGCGCACCGGCCGCCGGACGTGGCGGGCGCGGACAGGGCGGGCCGCCTCCGCCCGCCGCCGCGGCGCCGGGTGAGCGTGGCCGCGGGAACGGTGGTTTCGGGGGGATGTTCACCGTCTACGCGGTGTCCACCACCGGCATGGTGCACGCGCTGAACCCGCAAACCGGCGAGGATATCAACCCGCCCGCGAAGTTCACCGGCGGCAGCGCGCGCCTGAGCGGCGCGGTCGTCATCGACAACGTCGTCTACGCAGCGGTGGTCGAGCCGTGCGGCGGCGTGGCCAGCGGTGTCTACGCGATCGATCTCACCGAGAACGCCAACACGGTCTCGAGCTTCGACGCCAAGGGCGCACGGGTTGCCGGCGCGCTCGGTCCCGCGTTTGCGAGCGACGGCACGCTGTTCGTAGCGACCGGCGCATCGACCGGCGATGCCACGTACGCCAACGCAATCGTCGCGCTCGAGGCGCGCACGTTGAAAGCGAAAGACTGGTTCACGGCACCGGCCGGCTTCACGTCCTCGCCGGTCGTGTTCACGCAGGGCTCCAGGACGCTCGTGGCCGCGTCGAACGCCGACGGCTGCGTCTACGTGCTCGATGCCGCGACCCTGGGCGGGGCGGATCACAGGACCCCGCTTGCGAAGTCGGCACAGTTCTCACAGGCGAAGGATTTTGCTGCAGGGGCGATTACCACCTGGGAGGACGGTGGCGCCCGCTGGATCGCGGCAGCCACAGGCGGCCCGCTGCCGGGAGACGCAAAGTTCGGTCAGGCGAACGGCACAGTGAAGTCCGGCGGGATCGTCGCGTTCCGGTTGAGCGGCGAGGGCTCCTCGACGACGCTGGAACCGGCGTGGACCTCGCGTGACGTCGAACGTCCCGGCGCGCCGATCGTGCTGAACGGCGTCGTCTTCGCCATATCGGCAGGCGCGATGGGGGCTGGCAAGGGCAAGTCGGTCTTATATGCGTTCGACGCTGCGACAGGCAAGGACCTCTGGAACAGCGGGAACGCGATGGGCTCCTACGTGCCTGGCGTCCCGCCGTCGGCCGGCGACGGCCAGATATACGTGGTCACCGCTGACGGCACGCTGTACGCGTTCGGGATTCCGTTGGAGCATTGAAAATGCGCAAAGTAATCGCACTTGGCCTGGCGGCTGCGACGCTGACGGGCGGCCGGATGCTCGCTGACAGTGAACGGCCGTCCAGTGCGCGTCGGGCTGCCGCGACAGCTCAGGCGCCGGCTTCAGACCTCATCGACTACTGGACCGACGGCGCCGACGTCGAACGATCGGGCTGGGTCAGGAATGAAAAAATCCTCACGAAGGCCAACGTCGGCACGTTGAAGCTGAAGTGGAAGCTCGAGACCGGCAACCAACCGCGAGCCCTTCACGGGCTGATGCCGGTGCTGGTCATCGGTCAGCTCGCGACGTCAGCCGGCGTCAAACAGGTCGGCATCGTCAACGGCATCTCCGACAACCTGTACGCCTTCGACGTCGAGACCGGGAAGATGCTCTGGCAGAAGCACTGGGACTACGAGGCTCCGGCGGGAGCGGGCGGTGGTGGTGGTCCCGCGCCCCAGGACCCGCGGCGGCTCGGCTTCCTCAGGCCCGGCGGCAGCAGCGACACGCCGGTGATCGGGCCGGCCGACGCGCAGGGCCGGCGCCCCGTGTATTTCGTCACGGGCGACGGCATGCTGCACACGCTCAACGCGGCTGATGGCAGCGACCTGCAACCGCCGTTCAAGTTCTTCGGCGGCAAGGGCTGGGCGCTGAATCTCGCCGGTAACACGCTCTGGCTGCAGACGACGTACGCCGGCGCCTCGATCGCGGCGGTCCGTCTCGACGACCCCGACAAAAAGGTGATGACGTGGAACGCCGGCAGCGGCGGCGCCTGGGGCCGCCGCGGCGTCGCGGTCGATTCGACCGGCACCGCATGGACGACGACGGGAGACGGCGTCTACGACCTGACCAGCGATCCCAAGCGCTACGCCAACAGCGTCGTCGGCGTGCAGATCGACAACGGTCAGATGAAGCTGAAGGACTATTACACGCCGACCAACTGGGAATGGCTGCGCAAGCGCGACCTCGATCCAAATAACACGCCGACGATTTTCAAATACAAGGGACGTGAGCTGATTGCCGCGTCCGGGAAAGAGTGCCGTCTCTACTTGCTCGACCCGGAATCCGCCGGCGGCGAGAACCATCAGACACCTGCGTACAAGACGTCGCTCTTCTGCAACGAGGAAGTGGATTTCCAGGACATGGGCAGCTGGGGCGCGTTGAGCTCATGGGAGGACCCGAGTGGCGCGCGCTGGGTGCTGGCCCCCTTCTGGGGGCCGGTGCACTCGCAGGCGAAGTTCCCGATCTCGTACGGTCCCGTGAAAGAGGGCGGCGTTGCCGCCTACAAGCTGGTCGAGCGCGGCGGCAAGCTCGAGCTCGCGCCGGCCTGGGTATCGCGCGACATGAAGCGCGGAGAGCCGGTGCTGATCGTCAACGGGATGGTCATCGGCTACGGCAGCGGCGAAGAGACCAAGCAGTCCTGGCCGGACATCGGGCTTGTTTTTGATTCGTCGATTCGCGCCGCGAAAGGCACGCGCGCGACGATCTACGTTCTGGATGCCATCACCGGCAAGGAGCTCTGGTCGAGCGGCGATCAGATCCACCAGTGGAATCACTTCTCGGGAGTCACCGCCGTCAACGGCCGGATTTATCTCAGCACTTACGAAGGCACGCTGTACTGCTTTGGGGTGGACAGCGCGGCGGCGGCAACGAAGTAAGCACTGTGCGGGTCGGGCCCCACGAAGCAAGCCAAGAAATGCCGCCAGTGCGTAACGGGATTGGCCCATGCAGAGGTGTTCGATGAGGATCAGATTGCGGAGTGTTGGACTCGGCCTCGCCGTCCTCGCGATGTCCGGCGTGCTGCCGGAGGCCTGGCAGCAGCAGCGCGCTCAACCGCCGTCATCCGAGCGCGCACAGGATCAGCCATTCCCAGAGGGCTCCCCGTTCGCGCTGCTTCCCGGCTTCAAAATTGAGCGGGTCACGCCGGAAGCCAAGAACGAGTCCTACATCGTCGTCACTTTCGACCCGCAGGGCCGGCCGGTGGTCTCGCAGAGCAGCTCGGGCAACGGCAGCTCGCCACGGGTGCTGCTCGACGAGAACAACGACGGGATCTACGAAGGCGAAAAGATCGTTGCCGAGATGCTGAACACCTGTCACGGTCTGTTCTACGCAAATCGCGCGACGCTCTATGGCGATTGCCGTGGTGAAGTGCCCGGCGATCCGCCGCCGCCCGCAGAGCCCCAGTTCGGCGGACGCGGACAGCAGGGTCGTGGCGGCGCGGCGCCGGGCGGTCAGCCTGGTGCGCCGGGAGTCGCGGGTCAGCCCCCGGCAGGACGCGGCGGCGCCCAGAACCAGGGGCCGGTGCGCGGCATCCCTGGCTTCTACAAGCTCGAGGACACCAACGGCGACGACGTGATGGATCGGATCGAGCGGATCAATGGATACGCCTCGAATGGCATGGGCGATCACGGCCCGCATGCGATCCGGCGCGGACCGGACGGGTCGATCATGTTCCTGATCGGCAACAACACTTATGTGGGATCGCGATCGACCGACGGCCAGGTCACCGACGACGCGGTGGACAAGGAGCGGTCGCCGAACTGGAGCAACGTCGAAGAGCGGCAGTTCCTGCCCCAGTTCAACGATCCCCGTTTCGGAAACAGCACCCGGATCGGTGTCCACGCGACGGTGTGGAGGCTGCTGCCGAACAACAAGCACAGCCTTTTCTTCAGCGGGATGCGGAACCCGTACGACTTCGCGTTCAATCTCGCCGGGGAAGCGTTCACGTTCGATAGCGACATGGAGTGGGACGTCAACGCGCCGTGGTATCGCGAGGTTCGCACGGTGCACATGATCCCGGGCGGCGACGGCGGATACCGCAACGGTACCGGCAAGTTCCAGGACGAGTACTTCGACGTCGTCCCCGCGCTGCGGCATCTACGCCGAGGTTCACCGGTCGGCGTCGAGTTCTATCAGAGCTACGCGTATCCCGAGAAGTACTTCGACAACCTGTTCGAAGCCGACTGGTCGCGCGGGCGGCTGCTCTACACCGCGCTGACCGTCAATGGCGGCACCTACAGCGGACGCGAGGACCTCGCCGAGTTCGTTCACGGCGAGCCGATGCCGATCACGGACCTCGAGGTCGGTCCCGACGGCAACATCTATCTGACGACGGGCGGCGGCCAGGGACAGGGCGGCCTCTACAAGGTCACGTGGACGGGAACGAAGCCGGCGCAGCCCGACATGTCGGGCACCCTCGCGGTCGTGCGTCAGCCGCAGCCGCTTTCCAGCTGGGGTTGGGATGCGATCGAGAAGGTCAAGGCCTCGATGGGCGCGTCGTTCGGTCCCGCGCTCGAGAAGCTCGCGCGCAACTCGTCGGCGGCGGCCTACGATCGCGTCCGCGCGCTGCTGGAGATGCAGCGCCATGGCGGATCGCCGAACGCGGCGCTGTTGCAGGCGCTGATCAAGGATCGCAACGCAGACGTGCGTGCGGCCGCCGCCTACGTCGTCGGTCTCCACTCGAGCGACAACGCGAAGGCGGTCGCCGCGTCGGGGCTGAAGGATGCGAACGCGCTCGTGCAGCGCCGGGCCGCCGAGGCCCTGGTGCGCCAGGGGCTCACGCCGACGGCTCCCAGCTTCGCACCGGTGGCGGATATTTACGCGCTCCTGGGGAGCGGCGATCGCTTCGTGCGCTATTCGGGTCGCGTCGCCCTGGAACACACGCCACGGAACGACTGGATCAAGATGGTGATGGCGGAGACCAACGTGACCGCGCTGACCGAAGGGCTGGTCGCGCTGGCGAACACCGCTACCGAGGCGCAGGCGCAATCGGAACTGCGCCCGGTTTTCGAGAAGCTCGTTTCGTTGATGCAGCGGACCTCGCTGACGCCGGACGAGAAGATTCGGGTGCTCCGCGCGTTCGAGATCGCGGTGTCGCAGAGCCCGTCGGGGATCGACGCCGAGCTGAAGAAACAGGTGCACGCCGCGTTGATCAAGCAGTTTCCGGCGACCGCGCCGGCAGGGACGTGGGTGGGATGCACCAATCGCACGCTGCCGGCGGCCCAGTGCACCCGGTACCTGCTGACGCATCACCTCGCCAAGGTGCTCGCCCATACGGGAGAGCCCGATGTCATCGGAAAGATCTTCGCGGTCATGCCGACAGGCGATGAGGATCAGCCGGGACAGATCGACTACATGTACTCGCTGCGCGTGATCGACGCAGGGTGGACGTCGGCGCAGAAGGAACAGGTAATCGACTGGTTTGGAAAAGCGTCGAAATGGCGCGGCGGCTCGACGTTCGCCGGGCACGTGAACAACATCTTCGACGCGACCATCGACAGCTTCTCGGAAGACGAGAAACAGGTGGCCTACAAGGCGGCGCCGCTGTTTGCGCCGATCACCGAGGAGACGGCCGCGGCGCTTGCCGCGGCGCCGAACCCGGTCGCCGGTGGTCCCGGCGGCCGGGGTGGCGGACGTGGCCGCGGCGGTCCGAGCGTGCCGCTCGATCGGCAGGAGCGCTACGACAACCTGGTGTTCCCGCGGGGCGGCGGCCCAGGCTCACTGGCCGGTCGTGGCGGCGCGCCCAGTGCGACCGACGGCGAGCGCGTGTTCCGCGACACCTGCGCGCAGTGTCACCGCTTCGGCACGCTCGGCAAGGACTACGCGCCGGATCTGACGAAGGTTGCCGATCGCATGCCGCGCCGCGACATCCTGCGCTCGATCTTCTTCCCGCACGAGAAGGTCGATCCGAAGTACGTCACCACGGTGATTGCCACCAAGGACGGGAAAACGGTGCGTGGTCTCGTGGTCAGCGAAGCTGGCGCCAGCGTGTCGGTGAAGACTGCGACCGATGCCGAGCCGATCGCGATCGCGAAGACCCAGATCGCCAAGCGCACGACCGAGCCGACCTCGATCATGCCGGCTGACATCGCGGATCAGGTCACCGACAACGGGGTCAGGGACGTGACCGCCTACGTGATGCGGACGGTGAAATAGATCGCAGTCCGCGGTCCGCAGTCCGCCGTCCGTGTTCGGGCCGCGGGCCGCGGGCTGCGGGGGGATGCACATGAACATCAGCCGCGTGCTCAGCGTGTCGGCCTTCGTCGTCTGTGCCAGCGCCGCCACCTCGGCGATCCGTGTGCAGCAGGCGCCCGCGAACTGGTTGACCGACGGCGCTGACAGCCGGCGTACGGCGTGGCAGCAGAACGAGACAATCCTCACGACCGCCAACGTGAAGGACATGAAGCTGCTCTGGAAGATCAAGCTGGACAACCAGACGCGGCAGATGCACTCGCTCTTTCCGCCGCTGATCGTCGGCAGCGCCACCACCACCGCCGGGCCCAGGCAGATCGCCGTCGTCGCCGGTGTGTCCGACAACCTGTATGGCATCGACGTGGAGAAGGGCACGCTCCTGTGGAAGCGGCACTTCGACAGCACCTATCAGGAGCCGCCCCCGGTACCGGGTGGACGAGGCGGCAGCGTGTTATGCCCTGGCGGCCTGACGGCGACGCCGGTGATTGCGCCGACGGCGGCGCCGGGCAAGTACATCGTGTACGCCGTCTCGTGGGACGGGCGGCTGCGGACGGTTGACGTGGCCACGGGCGAGGAAATTGAACCGCCGGCACCGTTCCTTCCACCCAATGGCAAGCCGTACGGCTTGAACCTGGTGAACGACGTCATCTACACGACGACCGCGCAGGGCTGCGGCGGAAATCCGAATCAGTTCTACTCCTACGACCTGGCGACGAAGAAGGTCGGGTACTACAACCCTGGCAGCGGCGGGTTGTGGCCGCGGTCAGGACCGTCGGTCGGAAAGGACGGCACGGTTTACGCGGGCAGCGGCGACGGCGATTACTACCCCGAACGGCAGATTTACGGGCAGGCCATCATCGGCGTGAAGCAGAACCCGGAATCGAAGGCGCTCGAGTTGAAGGACTGGTACGCGCCGTCGAACGCCTACTGGCTGCGCAAGCGCGATCTCGACATGAACGTGACCGGCCCGATCTTCGACTACAAGGGCAAGGAGTACACGGTCCAGTCGAGCAAGGAATGCCGGCTGTGGCTGCTCGATACGGCCATGCTCGGCGGCGAGGACCATCGCACACCGGTCCACCGCACGCCGCTCATCTGCAATGAGGAAGTCAATTTCACGATGGGGATCTGGGGCGCGCTCGCGACCTGGGAGGACACGACGGGCACACGCTGGGTGCTCACGCCGTTCTGGGGTCCGAAGCTTCCGCAGTTCAAGGCGCCGATCGAACACGGACAGGTCGTTCACGGCGCGGTCGCCGCGTTCAAGATGGAGGAGCGCGCCGGCAAGCCGCAGCTGGTGCCGGCATGGATCTCGCGAAACATGTACATGGCCGATCCCCCGGTGATCGCCAACGGCATCGTATTCGGGTTTGGCAGCGGTGAGAGCACGACGCAACGCTGGCCCGAGCCGGGTCGCCCCGGCGGCGCCGCGGGACGCATCGCGGAGTCCACTCACGCGGTGCTCTACGCGCTCGACGGACAGACCGGGAAAGAGCTCTGGTCGAGCGGCGATCAGATCGCGTCCTGGAACCACTTCAGCGGCCTCTCGGTCGCGAACGGGCGGGTGTACATCGGCACCTTCGACGGCATGCTTTATTGCTTCGGCGCGGGCTCGCTGCCGAGTGCCGTCACCTCGTCTGCACAGGAGGCACGGCGATGACGCGGGCCTCCCGGCCCGGATTGATTGCACTCCTGGCCCTTGGCAGCGTGGTCTCCACTGCACCGGGAATCCGCGCCCAAGGACGGGGCGGTGCTGAATGGACGACCACCAGCGGCGATGCCCAGCGCTCGTCCTGGATCCGCAGCGATCCGCGCATCTCGGTCGCCAACATGACCAAGGGCGCCGATGGCTTCGGCCCCTTCAAGTTCCTCTGGAAGCTGAGGGTCGACGCCGATCCGCGGAAACCGAATCCCCTGACACAGCCGGTGCTCCTCGATCGAATCATCGGCTTCCGCGGGTTCAAGTCGGTGGCGTTCGTGGCCACGAGCTCCGGTACGGTCTACGCGATCGACACCGACTTCGGGACCGAGCTCTGGAAGGTGCACCTCAATTACGGCGCGAGTCTTCCGCCGATGTCGGTCGGCACGGCCGAATGTCCGGCGGGAGTGACGGCCGCGCTGACACGACCGACAGCGCTGTCGGTGTCCGCATTCGGCGGTGGCGGCGGATTCGCGGGGCGCGGCGGCCGATCGGGCGGCGGGGTGGGCGAGGCTGGCCGTGGCGCGCCGAGCATCTACACGGCAGGGCAAGGACGAGGTGGTGGTGCGGCTCCGGGATTGCCGCCGACGCCGGGCGCGGCCGCGCCCGGGTCTGCGGCGGCTGCCGCACAGGCCGGTCGCGCGGGCGGCCCGGGTGGCGGTGGTGGTGGCGGACGTGGTCAGGCGCCGGGCGCCCCTGACGCCGCGTATGCGATCGGCAACGATGGCTACGTGCGTGCCCTGAACGTTCAGAGCGGCTGGGAAATGTTCCCGCCGGTCCAGTTCCTGCCCGCGAACACCCGGCCGGCTGGCGCGATCGTCGTCAACGACGAGACCTCCGGATTCCTGTATGCGGTCACGACGCACGGCTGCGCCTACACCCCGGACGCCGTCTGGGCTGTCGATCTGATCAACCCGAAGAAAGACGTCGTGAGCTGGGACGCGCGCGGTGCCACGATTGCCGGAAGCGCCGGGCTCGCGTTCGGCCGCGACGGGACGATCTACGTGGCGACGGGAGAGGGAAGCTCGCCGGTCTCGAACTCGATCGTTGCGCTCGAGCCGAAGACGCTGAAGCAGAAGGCGATCTTCACGCTCGCGAAGGCGGATTTCGTGGCGGCGCCGATCGTCGTCCAGCACAAAGAGAAGGATCTGGTGGCGGTGGCGGCGAAGGACGGCCGGATCTTCGTCCTCGACGGGGCCTCGCTGCAGGTTCCGCTGGCGACAACGCCGGCAGCCGGAGAGCTGACCGGCGAGGGGCTGGCAAGCTGGCAGGACGAGAAGGGCATCCGCTGGATCGCGGCGGCGGCAACGGGCACCGTCGTAGCGTATAGGCTTGCCGATGAGGGCCCTGGCCTCGCGCTTCAGAAAGGATGGACGTCCCGCGCGCTCGTGGCGCCACTGACGCCGCTGCTCGTCAACGGGGTGGTCTTCGCGCTGTCGAGCGGCGAAGAGGAGTCCTCCGGCGCAGCGGCGCGAGCGGCTCGTTCGTCGCCGGCGGTGCTGTATGCGCTGGACAGCGCCAGCGGCAAAGAGCTCTGGAGCAGCGGGAAATCGATCACTGCACCTGCCAGGGGCGGCCTGTCGGCCGGCGCCGGCGTGGTCTACGTTCCCACGACCGACAGCACGCTTTACGCGTTCGGATTCCCGATCGAGAAGTGACAGTATGCCGCGATCCTGCCGGATCGTTCGCGCATCATGGCTGGCCGGCGCCGCCCTCCTGATTGCTGCCCGCACTGTCGTCCTGGCGCAGACACCGGCGCAGGTCGCGGTGAGCGAAGGTCTGGCACGGAACGTCTACATCTCCGTCACCAACGACAGGGGAACGGCCGCGACCGACCTTTCACCTCAGGAAGTCACGGTCAAGGAAGACGGTGTTTCCCGTAACGTGCTCGACGTCCAGCCTGCGTCCGCCACGATGCAGATCGTGCTGCTCATCGACGATTCGGGTCCGGGCATCCGGGACGTTCGCGAGGGCGTAGCCAGCTTCGTCCGCATCGTGCAGAGCTCCGCGGAGATCGCGATCGTGACCACGGCCAAGCAGAACACGGTGCTGGTGGACTTCACGTCCGATCGAGGCGCGCTGCAGAATGCCGTCAACCGCCTCACTACCCGGACGACCACCGGCGGTTACCTGCTGGACGCGATCCAGGAATCGGCGCGAACGCTGGTGCGCCGCGAAGCGGTGCGTCCCGTCATCGTCGTGCTCGCGCTCGAGGGCACCGAATACAGCAATGTGTCGGCGGGACAGGTGCTCGAGGACGTCCGGCGCAGCGGCGCGATCGTGTACGTTGTCAGCATGGGCAAGCCGTCGATGAAAACGATGACGTCGTGGAACCAGCGGCCGACGGATTCCATCCACGAAGCGCTCGACGAGACCATCGCGCGCAGCACCGTGTTCGCGGAAGCGCCACGTCGATCAGGCGGCCGGACGGAGCAGATCGGACAGGCCAGCGGCATCCCGACGCGCCTGTCGGAGATCGCTTACGAGCTGCGCGATCAGCTCGTGGTCACCTATGCGAGGCCGCAGTCGGCGAAGCCGGCGGAGAAGATCGAGATCGCGGTGAAGCGCCGCGGGGTGAAGGTGCGGGCGCCGAAGTGGGCCGGGTAGGGAGTTCTTCACAGGAGCGCCAGGAGGTCAGGAGACCCTCCTGTTCGGCGCAGGTCAACGGAACCGGTTTCGGTAACAGTTTCCGCATATAATTGCGCGCCCACTCGCTCATGACCGTCAAGCCACTGCCCGTCAAGGCCTCCATCTTCGCAGTCGTCGCTGTCGCCGCGCTGATCGGCGCCCGACCGCTGGGTGCCCCACGGCCCCCCGACATCCCGTTCCGGACCCAGATGCTCGACGGGGGCGCGAACGAGAGCGCGGCCGTGGCCGACATCAACCGGGACGGCCGGCTCGACGTCGTCTCGGGCGAGAACTGGTACGAGGCGCCGTTGTGGACGAAGCACCCCTTCCGTGAGCTCGGCTTCTCCGGCAATTACATCGACAACTTCAGCGACCTGCCCGTGGACGTGGACGGCGACGGCTATCTCGATATCGCCTCGGTGACCTGGTTCGCGAAGAAGGTTTCCTGGTTCCGCAATCCCGGGAAGGGGCAGGGCCCGTGGGTGGAAGCGCCGATCAACTCGGGATTCAACATCGAGTTCGCGATCCTGGCCGACCTCGACAACGACGGGAAGGCGCAGGAGATCGTGGCTCAGGAGAACGGGACCGGCCAGTCGTGGTACGAAGTCAAAGACAAATCATGGGTGAAACACGTCGTCAGTGATCGCAGCTACGGCCACGGCATCGGCGCGGGGGACGTCAACAAGGACGGGCGCAACGACATCCTGACGCCGCGCGGATGGCTCGAGGCACCGGCCGATCCACGGGCACCGGGCAACTGGAGCTATCACGCCGCATGGGAATCAGTGAACCCTCCGGTCACCGCGCGCGAACCGGCGGGTGGTGCGGCCGCGACGAATCCGTCCGCCCCGCCGCGCATCGCTGAGCTCGGCTTCATCCACGTGCTCGATGTCAACGGCGACGGGCGCAACGATGTGGTTACGGCCGCCGGCCACGATTTCGGCGTGTTCTGGTTCGAGCAAGGTCCCGACGAGAAGTGGACGAAGCGGATGATCGACAATGCCTGGTCGCAGGGACATGCGTCGACCCTCGTGGACCTCAATGGCGACGGTCGACTGGATCTCGTGACCGGCAAGCGTTTCATGGCGCATAACGGATCGGATCCGGGTGAGCGGGAGCCGTTAGGCGTGTATTGGTATGAGTACCGGTCCGCCTCCGCCCCCGCCTCCGCCGCCAGCGATCAGTCCGCGGCTACGGCGAGGCAGGCTCCGTCGGTGGAATGGATACGTCACCTGATCGATTTCGGCGGCCGAATGGGCGGCGGGATGCAGATCCCGGTCGTCGACCTCGACGGCGACGGCGATCTCGACGTGGTGTGTGCGGGGAAGAGCGGACTGTTTCTGGCAGAGAACCTCAGCAAGAACCCTCGAACGAGGGCAACCGGCCGATAGGACCGGCCGGGTTCACTTCATCTTTCTTCCTGGACCAGGAGCGACAGAGACCCCATGACCAAGACTGTGACCACCGACGCGATCGCGTCGAATGCCATGCGGCTGTTGTGGGCCGGGTTCCTCGCCATTTTCGCCGCCGGCATCGGTTTCGGCATCCGCGGCGGCATTCTTGCGACCTGGGCCCTTGATTTCGGGTTCACCGGCGCACAGCTCGGCGCCATCGGCGGCGCCGGGTTCACCGGCTTCTGCTTCGGCATCATCATCGGCGGTGTCGTGGTCGACAAGATCGGCTACGGCAAGCTGGTCGTCGCAGCGTTCGTTTTCCACATGCTGTCGGCGCTCATCGCCCTGTCCGCGACCAAGGGACAGGCGCAAACGACGGCGTACCTGCTGCTTTACATCGGGACGTTCGTGTTCGCGCTGGCCAACGGGACGCTCGAAGCGGTCGCCAATCCTCTGGTCTCCACGCTGTTTCCGAGCAACCGCAC
>Ga0114129_10007638_pt1 | contig 15386 bp, 13 predicted proteins | sample RhiMetdeltSRZDD1_FD_80071 | JGI IMG/M metagenome (GOLD analysis project Ga0114129, IMG submission 80071) | Populus rhizosphere microbial communities from Tennessee, USA - Rhizosphere MetaG P. deltoides SRZDD1 (version 2) (version 2) | ecosystem: Host-associated > Plants > Roots > Rhizosphere >...
ACGACGGTACTCTTGAACGTAACCTTTTTCAGATCTTGCGAGCCGATTTGATCCAGCGCCTTGTTCGCCTTGGCGATGGCATTGTTCATCATCGCCTCGACTGCCTTCGGCGTTTGCTCCCAATCGGGAATAGTCAGGACAGCGTTCGCTTTTGCGGCCGCTGGACGAAAGTCATCGACCGTTTTCAGCTCAGCAGCTGGAAGACAAAGATTTGAAGCGACAAAAGCGAGTGACAGGAAAAGAAACAAGGGTTTCATGAGCATTCAGTGTCGGCGAACATCCGTGGGCGCGCTTAAAAGGCAAGCTTGATCGACTGCCACCGGTTGCGTTTTCAGTACTGAGACGTTAGGAAACGTGCGCCGCGATGATCCAGAAATTCTTCCTCGCTTTCATTCCGGTCTTTGTCGCCATCGATCCAATCGGACTCGTCGCAATGTTCATGGGTCTCGCGGCGAGCGCTTCGCCAGAGCAACGCAAGCGTCAGGCGTCTCTGGGAATCTTCACCGCGTTCTGCGTGGCTATCGGATTTGTTTTTTTAGGCCAGATTGTTTTCGACGCGCTTGGGATTACCGCTGCAGACTTTCAAGTTGCAGGCGGACTAATTCTTTTGGCGCTGGCCGGACGCGAGTTACTCAACGTTGGCCCCGCCAGTCATGGAGGCAGCGATGAATTCGGAATTGTGCCTCTTGGGATGCCGTTGATCGCCGGTCCGGCGTTGCTCACGGCCCTGCTCGTTTTGGTCGACACGGTGGGCTTGGTGTTCACACTGGTCTCGCTGCTGGTTAATCTCGCGCTGGTCGCGTTGGCGTTCTGGAATGCGGATCGGTTCGCGCGTTGGATGGGCATGCAAGGATTGCGCGGCGTCTCAAAAATAGTCGCACTCCTGCTTGCCGCGATTGCTGTGAGTCTCATCCGTCGCGGTTGGACCACGTCGGGCTGATTGGTTGCAGCGACGAGCGAACCTCTAGAAAGACCTCTTAGCTCCGGCACCCGCCGGATTCTACTAGTCCGATATTTATCCCACGCTAAAAAATTGACTCACGTAGGCTGCCGCTGGCAATATGCCTGCGCGTCGAAGGCCAGAATTCCTTCAACTCCGCACTCTTATCGCCGCCTTGATATCGCGCGTTCAACTCGGTCTCGATCGCCTTGATCTCATCCTGCTGTGGAAGCGGCATGCCCGAATAGATGTAGGCTGGCACTTCGTTGCGGTTCCGAGTGAAGGGAACCTGAGCATAGAGATCCAAGCGTCGCTTTTGGAGTTGGTCCGTGCTCCAGCTCTTGTAAACTGGATTTACATAGCCCCACGCCTCCGGGCTTCGCGCGTAACGATCGTACGGATAACCCCCAGTCACTGCGGGACCGGGAGGTGGAGCCGGCTGTTGCGCGCAGCCAATCAAGCCAACAGCAAATGCCGCTAAGAATAATCGTTTCATACTGTTTACCTCGGTTAGAGACTCACTTGCGACTATTTAACCACATAAATACCTCTCAGTCGCACGTTTATTTTGCGTTTTAGTTAATAACCAGTTACTTTTCGTGCGCGAAGTCCAAAAAAGCCGTCGGAGACGATTCAAGATTATCATACTGAGCGCCTCAGTCGGGTCATTGACACTCTAGAACGTCCTGATACTATCCTCGCTCCAATGAGATTCCCTTTACCGCTTACAGCCAAAATCGCGGCCTACGTGATCGGGCACAAGTTGCGTGGCACGAAGAAATTCGCCACGGTCCTTCAGCTCGAGCCGCTGCATACCTGCAATCTTACCTGCACAGGTTGTGGGCGGATCCGGGAGTATTCGACTTCGCTCAAAGACATGATGAGTCTGGAGGACTGTCTTGGGGCGGCAGAGGAATGCAACGCACCGATGATTTCCATTTGCGGCGGCGAACCGCTTATCTATCCGCAAATCGAGGCGCTCGTTCAGGGACTGCTCACGCAGGGACGGATCGTTTACATTTGCACGAACGCGATGTTTATGCGCAAGAAAATGCGCGAGTGGCTGGCCTCGCAGTTGTCGATTCGGCCGGAATTTGTCGAAGAAAAAATCACTGCGTTGCTCGCTGCGGGATTGTTAAGCGAAAAGGACGCAGGTGAAATTCGCAAGGGACCGAAAGATCCGGCAAAGCCAACTATTGGTCCCACTAAATGGATGTACTGGAACGTGCACCTCGACGGTTTGGAGCGCACACACGACCTGATCGTGGAACGTGAAGGCGTCTTCAAGGAATGCATTCTTGCAATCAAAATGGCGAAGCTGCTCGGCTATCAAGTGGCGACGAACGCAACGATCTACAAGGAAACCGATATGCAAGAGATCGAACAAATGTTCGATTATCTTTCCGATCTTGGTGTGGATGGTCACACCATTACTCCTGGATACGATTACGACGCGGCCAAGAGAGACATGATCAAACGGCTTAACCTGCGCCCGGAAAACTTCTTTCTTACCCGCGCAATGACGGTCAAGAAGTTCCAAAAAGTCGAGAAGTGGATGAGTCGTTATACCTTTTTGGGAACGCCGATCTATTTTGAGTTCCTTGCCGGTAAACGCGATCTGACCTGTTCGGCATGGGCGATTCCCACGCGAAATATCCGCGGCTGGAAAGGTCCATGCTATTTGATGACTGACGGGCACTATTCGAGCTACGCCGAGTTATTGGAAAAAACCGAATGGGACCGTTACGGAGTCGTAAACGGTGTCGCGCGCGATAGCCGCTGTGAGAATTGCATGGTGCATTGCGGTTACGAGCCGACCGCAACATTGGGGCTGCAAGCACAACCAGGCGACACCTGGAAAACGATCAAATTCAATTTCGGTTCGAAACCGAAACCCACTGGTCTCGGCAGCGAAGTTCTCGCCTTTAACGGGGTAAGCTCTGGTAACGGTCATCTGACCGGGAAACGCGCAGAAGTTGCGGCCAAAGCCTCGTAAAGATCGGATCGCATGCTGGAATCGTCGAAGAACCTCATTGCGTTGCCGAGCGCGCGTCCAGACATATCGGAGTCTTATTCGGCGAACGACGAAGAGATCGCGCGGGCGGTCGCGCGCGCGCACGAGAACCTGTTGCGCCAACAAAAGCCAGATGGCGATTGGTGCGGTGAGCTGATCGTCGATAGCACCCTTTGCTCGGATTACATCCTGTTCATGCATTGGTGCGGCGAGGTGGACGCGCAATTGCAGCGGCGCTGCGTACGTCACATACTCAAACGCCAACTGCCGGACGGAGGATGGAACATTTATCACGGCGGCCCGAGCGAGATTAATGCGTCGGCGAAAGCATATTTTGCGCTGAAGCTCGCAGGCTGTTCGGTAGACGCCCCGTTTATGCAGGAAGCCCGGGCGACCATCATGCGACTGGGCGGTATCCCGCAGATGAACACGTTTAGCAAGCTTTACCTTGCGTTGCTTGGCCAGTTTCCCTGGAAATATCTGCCGGCGATTCCCGTGGAGATGCTGCTGCTCCCACGCTGGGCGCCATTTCACATTTACAAAATGTCGTCGTGGAGTCGGGCGATGCTCATGCCGCTGGCGATTATTAACCATTTCAAGCCGACTCGTATTTTGCCTGGCGAAAAGCAATTGCACGAACTTTATCCTCTTGGCACAGAGCAGAGCGACTTGCGCTTGCCGCGCAGCGAAACTTTCTGGACTTGGCGCAATTTCTTTCTACGCCTCGACGACACCTTCAAATTTCTATCGCCACTCCGGATTCGCCCGCTGCGCCGGCGCGCGCTGGAGGAAGCAGAACGATGGATGCTCGAACGGATCGGTGAGGGGAGCGATGGTCTCGCAGCTGTGTTTCCGGCGATGCTAAACTGCTTGATTGCATTGCGCGCGCTCGGTTACTCGAAATCAAATCCGATTTACGCAAAAGCTGAGAAAGACTTCGCAGGGCTCTTCGTTGACGATCTCGAGGATTTCCGTATCCAGCCGTGTCTCTCGCCCATTTGGGACACTGCAATCACCATTATTTCGCTGGCAGAATCCGGCCTTCCTTCCGAACATCCTGCGCTACAAAAAGCGGCCGAGTGGCTCATTAATAAAGAAGTGCGCATTCGCGGTGACTGGGCGGAAAACAATTCATATCGGCAAGCCAGCGGATGGGCATTCGAATACAACAACGTTTACTATCCGGACACCGACGATACAGCGATGGTGTTAATGGCGCTGCGGCTGGTCCGGCCACGTGATTCGCAGGTGCTCAATGAGGTCTTTCGCCGCGCGCTGGATTGGCAGCTCAGTTTTCAATGTCGCGATGGTGGTTGGGCGGCGTTTGATAAGAACGTCACAACACCGTGGCTGGAAGACATGCCGTTTGCCGATCACAACGCGATTCTCGATCCAACGTGCAGCGACCTGACCGCGCGCACGCTCGAATTGCTCGGTTACATTGGGTTCGATCCCAAGACCCAATCCGTTCGCGATGCTATCCAGTATTTGATCGACACGCAGGACGAGGACGGCTCGTGGTATGGACGGTGGGGCGTCAATTACATCTACGGCACCTGGCAGGTGCTGCGTGGTTTGCGCGCCATTGATCAGGACATGACGCAGGACTGGATATTGCGCGGCCGCGATTGGCTCGAAAGCTGTCAAAATAACGATGGCGGTTGGGGTGAGACTTGTGGCACCTACGAAAATCCATCGACCAAAGGCATCGGCGAAAGTACGGCGTCGCAAACCGCCTGGGCGATCATGGGCATCTGTGCGTGCGGCGATCTTGATCGGCCGAGTATTCAGCGAGGTTTACGTTACCTGCTGAACTCACAAAAGCCCGATGGATCCTGGGACGAAGAGCAAATTACGGGCACGGGGTTCCCTCGCGTGTTCTATTTGAAGTACGATATGTATCGCCAGAACTTCCCGCTGCTCGCCCTTGCAACCTATGTCAATTACCGCAGCGGCGTCGGACATCGTCCGAGTTTTTATCACTGCGAATAATCTTGTAGCGACGGGCCTGCCGCCCTTTTATCGCTAAAGCGAACCGGCCACAGGCCGATGACTGCGCAATTGTTTCTCGCCGGCGAAAAATAAAACCTGTCGCGCGGCATAATTCGATCTAACTGTAAAGATTATGGCTTACGAATTACCAAAATTACCTTATCCGTACGATGCTTTGGAACCGCATATCGATGCGCAGACGATGGAGATCCATTACACCAAGCATCACCAGACTTACGTCAACAACCTGAACAACGCGATCAAAGGCAAAGCTGATCTCGAAAAAAAGTCCGTCGAGGATTTGATCAGTGATCTTAAAGCGGTGCCGGAAGACATTCGCACAGTCGTCCGGAACAACGGTGGCGGTCATGCGAATCACTCGTTCTTTTGGAAAATAATGGGCCCGAATGCCGGTGGCGAACCGAAAGGCAAACTCGCTGACGACATCAAGTCAACGTTCGGGAGCTTTAATGATTTCAAAGAGAAATTTGCCGCTGCAGGTGCGGGACGTTTTGGCAGCGGTTGGGCGTGGCTGATCAAGAATAAGAACGGAAAACTCGAAATTATTTCGACGCCAAACCAGGACAGCCCTCTAATGGACGGAAACACGCCGATCCTGGGCGTCGATGTTTGGGAGCACGCCTACTATCTTAAGTATCAAAACCGGCGGCCCGATTACATCAAAGCCTGGTGGAACGTGGTCAACTGGGACGCGGTCGGGAAGAATTACTGATTGGCGATTGATGAGTCTGCTGTAGCGGCGGTCTATGACCGCCGCTAAACTTGTACGCGTTCGGCGGTCACAGACCGCCGCTACAGTCAATGGCTTATCTAAACGAAAACTATCTTAAACTTCAGGCCGGCTATCTCTTCCCGGAGGTTGCCCGGCGGGTCCGCGAATTTTGCGAAGCGAATCCGGATGCGGCCAAGCGACTGATTCGCTGCGGAATCGGGGACGTCACAGAGCCGCTGCCACCTGCAGCCATTGAGGCGATGAAGCAGGCTGTCGAAGAGCTTGGCCATCGCGAGACCTTTCACGGCTATGGTCCCGAGCATGGCTACGAATTTTTGAGATCGGCAATCGCCCGGCACGATTATCGCGACCGCAACATCGACATCTCTGACGACGAGATTTTTGTCTCTGACGGCTCAAAATGCGATTGCGGTTACATCCTCGATATTCTTGGAGACCAAAACAAAGTCGCGGTGCCCGACCCGGTATATCCGGTTTACGTCGATACGAACGTGATGGCGGGCCGCAGCGGGCCGGCGAAAAAAGATGGGAGCTACGAAGGAATTCTTTATTTGCCGTGCACAGCCGAGAACGGATTTGTTCCCGACCCACCGGCAGAACACGCCGATCTTGTTTATCTTTGTTTTCCCAATAATCCAACGGGGGCGGTTGCATCGCGCGAACAGCTCTCGCGCTGGGTTGATTATGCGCGCGAGCACGAAGCACTACTGCTCTTCGATGCCGCGTACGAAGCGTACATTTCGGACTCCAATATTCCGCATTCCATTTTCGAAATTCCGGGCGCACGCGAGTGCGCGATCGAGTTGCGCAGTTTTTCCAAGAACGGCGGCTTCACCGGGGTGCGCTGTGGGTTTACAGTCATGCCGAAATCCGTACTCGCGCGGACCGAGAACGGCCGCAGGCTTCCTCTCCATCCGTTGTGGCAGCGACGTTGGAGCACGAAATCAAATAGCGTGAGCTATCCAGTGCAACGCGGCGCGGAAGCGGTCTACTCGCCTGAAGGTCGCAAGCAATGCCACGCCCTGATTGAGCATTATATGGGCAACGCGAAAATCCTTCGTGACGCCGCGGCGAATGCTGATCTTGATGTTTTCGGCGGCATCAACGCGCCGTACATTTGGGTGAAAACCCCTAGTGGCCTAACGAGTTGGGAAATGTTCGATCGAATGCTGCGGGAGTTGAATGTGGTCATCACACCTGGCGCCGGTTTTGGCGCTCAAGGCGAAGGTTATATTCGTATTTCCGCGTTCAATAGTCGGGAGAATGCGCAGGAAGTAGCGCGCCGGTTACAGAAGCTGTAGCCGCTCTTGGGTAAAATCAGGGCAGCCGTTATGCAACATAAGCGAATCGCCGCTTGTCGATAGTAGGTAGTTGCGTAGAGTGCGCTAAATTTTGCACAGACGAAGGATTGGAGAGTGTCGGATCGAAAGCAAAATTTGCCACAACTGTATCGTTTTTGTTTCCTGATGCTGGGCGACGCCCGCAAGGCACAGGAAGTCTTTAACACCACGTTGCGCGAAGCAGCTGCACATGCTGCTCAGGGAGAATTGCCCAAGGAGCCTTTTTGGCTTTTTCGGGAGGCGCGCTGGCGTTGTTTGGAGGCAAGCAAGACGGATCTGCAACCGGAAGCGCTCGAAATCGAGGAGCACGACATAGCTCCACAGGCTGCGTCACAGATCAAGCAGCTCGAACCTACGCAGCTCGCAGTTTGGGTTTCCGCCGCACCCGATCCTCAAAGGACCGCGCTGGCGCTCTTTTATCTGGACGAATTTGATTACCTCGAGATTCTCGACATCGCCGAGCTCAAGCTGAGCACGCTTTCGCGATGTCTGGCGCAGGGGCGGCGACAGTTGCAGGCATGGCTGGACGCTAAACATCACGGAGCATCAAACGCATGAGGACCCTGCGGATCTTACGGCGGCGTCGCGCTCTCTTGAATTGCGCACCGATCAGCCGCGATCACTTGGCTGACCGTTCCATGCGAGCTGCCGTCTCACGTGAGGACGGTTCCGATGAATTTGTTAATCAACAGAACTTTGATCGAGCTGTGGCGGAAGTGGTTCGTCTCGTTCCGATCCCGCCCGAGTCGGCTGAATGGTTTCTGGACAAGGAGGCGATTCGCCCGCCGAAGTGGACGTGGCGAAGAATTGTCCTCAATCCTGCCGTCCTTGCGATCAGCATTGCGCTCCTCGTGATTGCAGGGGTGTTCGCATTTCAAGTGCTTAGTCGGTTAGACGATTTTCCAGGCTCGGCGACGGCGCGATAATTATTGAGTGTGGCCGGCTCTACCCGGTCGGTCATGCTCGATCCAGTCAACTCCGATGCGGGAACTTTAAGCGATTTGTTTTTCATGAAACACGGGCTGGAACATTACGACGTTCCCGATGAGTTCGCCGATTTTCAGACAATCGGCTGCCGTGTCTTCGATGATGAGGAGTCACGGCGCATCGCGCAAATCTGGATCGGCGAGAAACACATGCAGTTTTTTCTTTTTCCGGCGGAGAGAGACAGCAAAACAGGAGCAGTCCTGCGGTTTCCGGGATGGCGCTATGTTCGTCAGGAAGGCTGGGTCGGTGCAGTGACGGAACACAACGGCGTCTGTTTCATGGCCGCGCTCAAAGGCCGTGAGAAGGAACTGGAGCCGTATCTTTCGAAGGCGAAAGAGTAGGGGACTCTTACCCAAAGAGAACGCCGAACGCCCTACGCCCAAGGCTCAATTCAAGAAGCAACCCAACAAATATGCCAGGGGGGAGATTCGAACTCCCGACCAAGGGCTTATGAGTCCCCTGCTCTACCACTGAGCTACCCTGGCGCGAAGGGAAAAAACTGAATCCCATCGCATGAAGTGTCAATCGGGACGGATATGGATGTTAGATATTGGGCGTGGACGTTGGGGTTAGAACGTTTCAATCTGCAAGCAGTCCGTGGAATCCCGTTGGGCTCATGCAATATAAAACCATCCTCCCAAAGCTTTTCGCGGCTGGAAATTCTTATTGGCTCACGCGCTTCGTCATTCTAAGACTACTCGGTTTTGTTTACGCGGTCGCTTTCCTGGTGGCGGCACAACAATTAGTTCCCCTCATTGGCGAGCATGGATTAACGCCGGCTCATCATTTCCTTGAGAGTGTTCAAGCCCAACTCGGTTCGCGCACTGCGGGCATGCTGCGATTACCGACGCTTTTTTGGTTCGGAATTTCCGATAATGCATTGTCGATCTTTGCCTGGATGGGGTTTGCGTTGTCGCTGATCGTTTTCGGCGGCTACGCGAACGCAATTCTGTTAGCCGTGCTTTGGGCGATGTACATGTCGATCGTCCACGTAGGACAAATCTGGTACGGTTACGGCTGGGAGATTCAACTCCTCGAGACAGGCTTTTTGGCGATTTTTCTTTGTCCGTTGCTCGATGGACGGCCGTTCCCGAAATGCCGGCCGCCGATTCTCGTTATCTGGCTCTTTCGCTGGCTTGGATTTCGGATCATGATCGGCGCGGGACTGATCAAATTGCGCGGCGATCCGTGCTGGCGGGATTTAACCTGCCTTTACTATCACTACGAGACACAGCCGATTCCAAGTCCAGTCAGTCGTTATCTTCATCTTACGCCCATCTGGGTCCACAAGTTTGGGGCGGCATGGAACCATTTCGTCGAAATCGTCGTTCCATGGTTTTCATTTGGTCCGCGACACGTGCGACACGTCGCAGGCGTGTTGCTCATCACGTTTCAAATCTTTCTGATCATCAGCGGCAATCTTTCCTTCCTCAATTACGTGACAATCATTCCGTTCCTGGCCTGCTTTGACGATACCTTCCTGCGTCGGTTTCTACCGAGGGCAGTGGTCAGACGCGCCACGCGGGCAGCACAGGAATCGGAGCCGTCGCGTATCAACAACACGATCGCGATAGCAGTATCGGTCCTGGTTATCTATTTAAGCGTCGCGCCGGTGCTGAATCTCGTTTCAGGAAGGCAGCTGATGAATTACTCCTATGACCCGCTTGATCTTGTAAACACGTATGGAGCGTTTGGAACGGTCGGACGGGAACGCGACGAAATCATTTTTGAGGGTACCGAAGATTCGATCATTACGGGCGACACCAAGTGGAAGGAATACGAGTTCAAAGCCAAGCCGGGCGATCCAAACCGTCGGCCGCCGTTCGTTGCGCCCTATCAACACCGCATTGACTGGCAAATCTGGTTCGCTGCAATGGCTTCACCCGACGAATATCCCTGGACACTGCATTTTGTCTGGAAACTTCTGCATAACGATCAAAACACGCTCTCACTCCTCGCGAACAATCCGTTCCCGGATGCGCCACCTCATTACATTCGAGCGCGACTTTATCGTTATCAGTTTGCGCCGTTGGGTGAGGAAGCGTGGTGGAAGCGCGAACCAATTGGCGAATGGTTGCCTGCGTTATCGACGGACAATTTGGAGTTCCGTCGCCTGCTCGAAGAGATGAATTGGTCGGATTGAAACTTCGACAATGCTGAATTTCGTTTCAATTAGTAGAATTCATGTGGAAGCCTGTCCGGGTTGTCAGCGCGAATTTTCTGGACCGCATTGGTGAGCCAGCCTCTCGTTTTTATCCCGACTACCTCGAATATCGGGACGGCAGGATCGCGCAATCCGAGTTGATCGCACGGCTTCCGCATGTCGCCTCGATCGGCGACAGTGTTTGCACAGGAGTCTATATCTCCTCGTTCTGGGGCACGTTTTGGCGGGCGCGCACTTGCAGTGGGAATAACTGGTTTCTCGACACGAATCCTGCGCCGGCGGGCGTTCACAGCGTTTCGAAGAGACTCGAGGAAGTTACGCCATTTGTTGCGATTGAATGCGCAGGCATCGGTGCTCTCGTCGATTACGAAGGTCAACGGCAGAATTTTTTCCGAAGAATTCTCAGGACGCGCAATTTCTCCGGGCAAATTGGCGACTTGCTGGCGATGAAACGTTTTCCCGATCTGATCCTCATCTCGATCGGACACAACAACGTTGATTGGACATGGTGGTGCGCTCCTGCAGAGCTTGAGCAGCCGGAGAACCGCTTGCGACAACTCAGTCGGCAGTTCCGGGAAAATTTCGCGCGACAGATGCGCCGGTTGATTGATCACGCCCGCACGCAACATCACCGGATCGCCATCGTCGTGTATGGGCTGGTCAATTTCGAGTCATACTTTCGAGGACGTGAAATCGCGGAGCGACTGCGAGCGAAGGACGCATCGCGCTACCCGCGTCTGGAAACAACTTACAAATACTTCACATCCTTTCAGCCAGCTTACCGTTCTAATCTGATTCGGTTTACAGGGATGATGAATGAGCAGTTGCGCGAAATGGTAAATGAACTGAACGGCGAACTTGCTGACAACTCCAATCTCCTATTGCAATATTCGGATACCCTGGCAACAGCCGACCTGAGTCGTGCGGAACTGCTTCATCCGATTGATGGGTGGCATGCTTCGATCGAAGGCCACAATGTTCTCGCAGAAGCAGCGTTTCGCGATCTGCGACCAAGTTTGGAATTTCTTGGATTCACAAAGTGATCTAAAGGTGGACCGCGTCGTCCTCAACGCGTTGGGTAAAAGGATGCGGCGCTGCCGCCTGATTATTGCACCTCCGGCGATTGTTATTCCCATCGGTCCGAGCCGGACTGGCATTGTCCGGAGAAGTCGGTCCACCGTTTAGCTATAGCTACAAATCTCCGCGCTCTTTCAATCGAGCGATTGTGTCGCGCAACATGCGATAACCAAAATGGCCCTGGCGAACGCGTAGCAATTCGGAGCCGCGCCATTTTTGCTGGATCGTCTCGAGCTGTTCGAGCGGCGCGATCGAATCGAACTCTCCCGCTACAAACAACACGCGCGCCGAGTCGCATAGCGGCAGATTATGAATCGGCGAGCTAAGATGGAAATGCCGGGCGACGAGAGAGGGCTCGATATTTGCGCCGCGCAGTTCGCGACGGATCGACCGCGCTGCAGGACTCTCCCAGATCGCGTGCTCAATATTTACGATCGGTGCCATCAAAGCGGCGAAACGCAGGTCCCGCTCGACCATCGCAAGCAACGCCCCGATCCATCCGCCATAGCTGGTGGCGAGCACGCCGAATTCGCAGGAGCCGTGTTTGCGCAATGCGCTCATCAATTGGCGCAGCTCCATAACGCCCTGGCGCAACCCTTCCGCGTTGCGAATCAGATCGCAGGTGATCGCGAGTTCCCCGTTCCAATAGCCGCGAGGGACACGCGAATAATGATATGGCAGCTGAAGGAAGCACGCGTTCCAACCAAGTTCATTGAAGTGTGCTGCGCAACGTCGATAGCCAGTGGGGCTCGTGGACATCAGCGCGTGCAAGATGAGAACCGTTCGTGCGCTGCGACCGCCTTCTGAAGGAAAAAAATCTGCGCACGCGATATTGTTCGCTGGGAATTGAGTCTCGATCGGACTGCGCCAGGTGATGGTCGGATGACCGTTTCCCAATGCGTTAGCAAGATTGTCGTCGTGCGGCGAAGCATAATACTCCTGGGCATTGAGCGGCTCGCAGTTCTGCACGTAGCGCTCCATCTCATCGCGGCTTCCTCCATTTAGCCGGTGGCGCGTATGAAGGAAGTTGATAGATGCACATAGGAATCCATCGATTCCGGTGGCGGCGAGACGATGAAATTTGTCCCGATGAAATGCAGGGCGCCCGTTCCGGTTGCCGTTTTCAGAGATAGGAAGGTCGCAGCGGTGAGCGTTTGGCCTGCGACGCTTCATCCGTTCTTTTGGCGGATGCGGCAGATCGTCAGCAGTGAGTTGAAATTTTGCCCGCAGTTCCGCGTACAGATTTTTGAATGAAAACGCCAATTCGGATTCAATCCGCTGGCGCGCGTCTGATTTTGCCAGCTCAGGAAAGTGCGAAATTGGATCCCCGAACGCGATCCAAATTGGGGTACGCCGAAGCGGAAGCCAACGTTTAGTCGAATAGAGGCGATCGCTGCCAAGGATCACGCACGGCAAAATCGGCACCCCGGCGATGTGCGCGAGCGTTGATGCCCCCGGGCGTAGCGGCGCGCCTTCAAGCAGCGATCGCGCGCCGTCGCGAATCCCGCCTTCGGGAAAGAGACCTACGATGCGTCCTCCTTTCAGCCGCTCAATGGCGGTACGGATGCTTTTGCGGTCCGCACGATCTCGATTTACCGGGAACGCATCAATTGCGCGCAGGGAAAATCCCACGACCGGCGATAGAAAAAATTCCGCCATTGTCATCCAGTCGATTTTTCGCCGGATCACTAACGAAATAATGAATGGATCGAAATGGCTGATATGATTGGCTACCAGCAAAAATCCACCGGCCCGATTTGCATTTTCCGGCCGGAGTACTCGAACCCGCGTGACACAGCCGGATGACAGTCTCACCAAAAGCTTGCCAGCACGATAAGATATCGCTTTGACTTGCACTGCTTGAATCTTTCGCTGACTCGTCGCCATAGGAAGGCTATTTTTCAAGCTGATTCCTTTTTGTAACGTGGTATCATAGTCAGCGGTTCCGATACAGGTTTTGGTTATGAAACCCAGGAGTCCTTCCACGGGCGGCAAAGGGCAATTTCCGCACATCGACTACTTTTTCCATTCTGATTTTGGCCAATGGCGTGGCGGCTATTTTTCGCCTTACGACGGAGAGGACAGATACGGCGTCAGGAATTTTTACAATCTAGCACGCGAATTTCGCATCGAAGCTGCACGGGAACGCGCCAGGGAAATGGCGGTGTTTGCGCTGATAGTTCTGACGTCGGCGTGGCCAGTGCTCTACATGGTGGTTACAGTAGTGAAACTCCTGAGTAAGGGGCGTCCGCTGGATCAGTAGCCAAATTCCTGGCGTTTCGATTACGAGAAGGATTAAGACTGCGCTCTGCTACTCGGCGTAATTCCGCAGTTCAACGCTTCCTTGGCCAGAGAAATTCGTCCCGATACTCAGGCGTTTTTTCCGGAGCGAGCCCGTGGCGGGTCACGTTTTCGGTCACGACGCGCGGGACGAGGAAGTTTAGCAAATAATCCTCGCCGCCGGCTTTGGTGCCACCGCCGCTCATCTTAAATCCGCCAAACGGATGACGGCCGACGATTGCGCCGGTACACGGGCGGTTGATATAAACGTTGCCGGCTTCCAACTGAGCTTTAACGCGTTCAATGTTCGCCGGACTGCGCGAGAAAAAGCCACCGGTCAACGCGTAATCGGTGCCGTTGGCAACTTCGATTGCTTCATCGAGGTCGCGCACCTTGATTACGCTTAAGACGGGGCCGAAAATCTCCTCACGCGCGATTCGCATGCTTGGTTTTACTCCGGTGAAAATCGTTGGTGGAATGAAATAACCGTGCGGCGGGACGTTCTTTGCCTGATAGGCGAGTGTCGCCTCGCTTTTGCCGACTTCGATGTACTCCAGAATGCGCCGGTACGCAGCCTCATCAATTACCGGCCCGACCATGATGCCCGGTTCTTCCGGATTGCCTACCCGCACGCTGGCGGCGGCGCCAAGCAAACGTTCCATGACGCGGTCGTGGTTTTCCTCGAGAACGATCAGTCTCGACAGGGCCGAGCATTTCTGGCCTTGAAAACCGAACGCCGAATAAATCGAGTCGACAATCGCTTCATCCAGATCCGCATCGGAGTCGACGATCATGGCATTTTTTCCGCCCATCTCGCAAATGACGCGCTTAAGCTCACGCTGGCCTTCGCGCGTTTTGCCGGCGGTCTCCCAAATCCACAGGCCCACCTCGCGCGACCCTGTAAAGGCGATCAAGTCGACGTCTTTGTGATCAACCATGTGCGCGCCGATGACCGAGCCTTTCCCGTTGAGAAAATTCAACACGCCGGGAGGCACCCCTGCTTCCTCGTAAATTTCCATCAACATGGCGCCAATGATCACCGATTGTTCGGAGGGTTTCATGATCACCGTGTTGCCAGTGACAAGCGCTGCACTGACCATCCCGCACAAAATCGCCATCGGGAAATTCCAGGGCGCGATCACGAGTGCGACCCCGCGCGGCCAGTAATGGTGGTAGCTTTCTTCGCCGGGCACAATTTGCGTGAGCCGCGGCCGCCCCAGTAAGCGCATCTTGCGGGCATAGAAGGTGCAGAAGTCGATCGCTTCAGCAATGTCACCGTCCGCCTGGTCCCACGGTTTCCCGGCCTCAAAAACTTCGAGCGCGGCAAGCTCGAATCGGCGGCGCTCCAGAATTTCAGCGGCGCGTTCCAGTAATTGACACCGTTCTTCAACCGAAGTGCGACTCCATTTCTCGAACGCCGAACGCGCTGCGGCGACAGCGCGCTCGGCCTCAGGAATGTCAGCCTCGGCGGCGTAGCCGACAATTTGGTCTGGCTGACTCGGATTAACTGAGGAAAACGTTTTCTCAGTCCAAAGCTTTTCGGCGTTGATCGTGAGCGGAATTTTGCGCCCAAATTGTTTGCGTTGTTCGCGCAGCGCAGCCCGCATTTTTTCCTGGTTCTCGGGCAAAGCGAAGTTCGTTAAAGACGCATTTTTATAGGGAGCGCCCGGTTGTGTTTTAGGTGTGTCTTTTGTCATATTCATGGTGGAATTTAATGGCGGTAGGACGCCGTTTCGGCTGCGGCGCAAAGTTTCGCATGGGTCGCGCAGCAATTCTTCCGAGGAGACATTCTCGGAGAATTTTGCGCGCAAAAATCCTTCGTTCGAGGTGTTTTCCAG
>Ga0114129_10007639_pt1 | contig 15386 bp, 15 predicted proteins | sample RhiMetdeltSRZDD1_FD_80071 | JGI IMG/M metagenome (GOLD analysis project Ga0114129, IMG submission 80071) | Populus rhizosphere microbial communities from Tennessee, USA - Rhizosphere MetaG P. deltoides SRZDD1 (version 2) (version 2) | ecosystem: Host-associated > Plants > Roots > Rhizosphere >...
GCGTCGGCGTCGCGCCATGGCGGCAAGGTGAAGGCGCGCGTCGAGCCGCAGCTGCTCGATCACGAGGATCCGCTCGCCGGCCTCGTCGATCTCAACAATGCTCTCTATCTCGCGACCGATCTGCTCGGCGAGGTCGGCATCGTACAACGCGGCGGCTCGCTGACGCAGACTGCCTACGCGCTCCTCAGCGACGTGTCGCGCATCTCACAAAGGCTCAAAGAACTCTAATGGCGCGCGGGTTCGTTGATACGCTCTATTAGATGGCCGGACCGTTATCAGGATTTACCGTCGTCGATCTCACGCGCGTGTTGTCCGGACCGTACTGCACGATGGTGCTCGCCGATCTCGGCGCGCGCGTCATCAAGGTGGAGCAACCCGGAAAGGGCGACGACACGCGCCACTGGGGGCCGCCGTTCATCGGCGCCGAAAGCGCCTATTTCCTGAGCATCAATCGCAACAAGGAAAGCGTGACGGTGGATTTCAAGCCGGCGGAGGGGCGCGAATTACTCGAGCGATTGCTCGCGCGCGCGGACGTGTTCGTCGAAAACTTCCGGCCGGGCACGCTCGATCGCGCCGGCCTCGGCTGGGATGCGCTTCACAAAAAATTCCCGAAGTTGATTTATGCCTCGATCTCCGGCTACGGGCAGACCGGGCCGCGGCGAGACGAGGCCGGCTACGACGCGGTGATGCAGGCCGAGGGCGGGTTGATGAGCGTCACCGGCGACGAAGATCGCCCGGGCTATCGCCTGGGCGTGGCCATCACCGACATGGTGGCGGGCCTCTATTGCGCGCAGGGGATTACGGCGGCGCTGCTGGCACGCGAGCGCTCGGGCAGCGGGCAGCGCGTCGACATCGGCATGCTCGACACCACGGCCGCGCTCCTCACCTACCAGGCCGGCAACTATTTTGCCACCGGCGACACGCCGAAGCGGCAAGGCAACCGCCACGCGACGATCGCGCCCTACGAAACGTTCACTACCAGCGACGGCGAGATCGTGATTGCGGTCGGCAACGATCCGATCTGGCAGCGCTTCTGCCCGGCGATCGGCCTGCCGGAACTGGCCGTCGATCCGCGCTTCACCAGCAACAAGGATCGGATGCTGAACTATGACGCCATGCGTCCGCCGATCGATCGCGTGTTTCGGACGAAGACGTGCGCCGAGTGGATTGCGCTCCTGAATGCCGCCGGCGTGCCGAACGGCGAAGTGCGCGACATCGGCCAGATGCTCGCCGATCCGCAACTGGCGGCGCGCCAGATGGTGGAAACGATGATGCATCCGACGATCGGCGCGACGCGCGTGATTGGCGCACCGATCAAGCTGTCGCAGAGTCCCGCCAGCCTGCGGACGCCGCCGCCCGTGCTCGGGCAGCACACCGATGCCGTGCTCAAGGAGTTCGGCTATGACCAGAACTCCATCGCGGCGATGCGCGCGAAGCGCATCATCTAGATGAGCCATTCCAAGCAGGCCGAAAAGGACTACCTGCGCCGCTCCGGCGGCGGCGATTGGGAAATATCAAAGCCGTTCCCGGCACAGGGACAGGTGGGTGGTGAGGGGCACGCGCAGGATTTACTGGACTTCGCGGTGCTGATGCGCGTGCTGGCTCCCCAGCCGTCCGATTCGATTCTCGATCTCGGCGCCGGTTCCTGCTGGGTATCTGATTGGCTCCGCCGCTTTGGGTTCAAGACGGTGGCCGTCGATCTCGCGTGGGACATGTTGCGCCTTGGCGCCGATCGATTGCGCTCGTCGCATGGCCTGGTCGTCGGCGACATGGAACAACTGCCGTTCCGGCAAGGCGCCTTCAACAAGGCCTGCTGCCTGAATGCGTTTCATCACGTGCCGGACATGAACGCGGCGTTGCGCGAGATTCGCCGTGTGCTCTCGGACAACGGCGTCGCATTCTTCTCCGAACCAGGCGTCGGGCACTCCAGTCATCCCACCTCGATTGCGGCCATGCGCAACTATGGCGTGCAGGAGAAGGAGATTCTGATTCAGGAGTTCATGGCGGCGTGCAAGACCGCGGGCTTTGCGGATGTCAGGCTGCACCCGATTTCCACGATCGTCCCGTTGTTTGAGCTCAATCAGGACGAATGGATGCGGTGGCGCAGCTTCACCAGGAGCAAACGTCCATTTCGCGCCCTCGACAAGATGTATCGAGCCGTGCTGGAGCTCGTCGGGTTGCGCAAGCAGGATGTGTTGTTCGAAGAAGCGTTCGCGATCAGGCTGCTGCGCGAACTCCAGCCGGTCGTCGAAAGCCATCCGGTGATCACGGCTCACTGCCTGCCGTTCGTCAAGCCGGAGCGTTCGACGGACGCTGCACAGTTTGAATTACTGCGAGCACCGGTTTCCGGCAGGACCGGAGAGAGTCTGTCACTGATGTTGCGGGTGACGAATGCCGGAACGACGACATGGAATGTCGTTCACGATCGAGAGGTTCGTGTGGGCGCTCAGCTATTCGACGCGAATGGAGTGATGATTCAGCGGGACTATGGACGCTTCGATTTGCCGGCGCTGAGGCCGGGCGGACGAGTTGAAATCCCGTTGAGTATTCCCGCTCCCCAGGAGCCTGGTGACTACTTGATTCGCCTCGATGTGGTGCGGGAAGGCGTTCACTGGTTTGAGAATCTCGGCACTCAACCGGTGTCGTGCAGGATCGCGGTCAGTCGTCCTCACTCAACGTAACCATGGTCGAAGCTCCTCGAGCACCATCTCGATCACGTCGTCTTCGGTGAGCTGCTCGAGCGCAGTGTTCCACTTGATGCTGCGGTCGGACTGCACCACGCGGCTGCCGCGATGGCGCGTGATGGTGACCAGCGGCTGCGGCGGATCGGCCGTGATATCGAGCTCGATCTCGATTGCGTCTTCGCGGTTGCGTTCCGACTGGAGCCGCACGCCGCCCGCCGGCGTCGCCACTTCGAAGGGATACCCTTCCGCCTTCAGGATGTTGGCAAACATCCGGAACACCGGAATCGCCGCCTTCTGGAGGAAATCTTCGTAGGCGCGGGTCGCCTCGGCGACGCGGCTGCGCCGCTCCGCCTGGTCATGGCGGGCCTTGTCGATTTCGGCACGGATGCGCTTGCGGATCACTCCGACGTCAGCCATCGGTCGATTGTATGTCAGCGTTTTCCGGTTCCCGGTTCCCGGCTCCCGGTTCCCGGTCTTAGGCGAGGCGTTCGATCAGGCTGGTATCGATCTTCTCTCGCTTGAGGCCGCCCAGCAGGCGATCGCGATCCGGCGCCTTGCGGAACGCCTCGCGCACGTCGATCGAGCCGGTACGGACGTAATCGATCAGCGTTTCCGTAAACGAGGCCATGCCGTGCTTGCGGCCGCTTTCGAGCACGTGCGGCAACTGCGCGAGCTGGCCTTCGCTGATCACGCGGACCACGGGCGCCGTGGCCAGCAGCACTTCGCGCGCGGCCAGCAGCCCGCCGCCGGTCTTCTTCAACAGCACCTGCGCCACCGCGCCGCGGAACGATTCCGCCATCGCGCTTTGCACCGCGCCGCGCATCTCTGGCGCCGCCAGCTCGACGAACCGCTGCACCGCGTCGGTGGTGGAGGGCGCCGCGATCGAGACGAACACCAGCAGACCCTCGGATGCGGCCGTGAGGACGAGCGGCACCATGTGCGGCGAGATCAAATCGTCCACGACCAGCACGTCGGGCCCCTCACGCAGGGCCGAGCGCGCCGCGGAGAGCGCTTCCTCGGCGCCGCCGCGGATTTCGCGCTGGCTGACCAGCGCCGACTTGTTGTCGTGCACCAGGCGAATCTGCCGCTCGAGCGTGATCACGAATTCGGCGCGCTGCCGGTTGACGAGATCGACCAGTGCCGACATCAGCGTCGACTTGCCGCTGACGCGAGGACCGGTCACCAGCACGAGCCCCTGCGGCTCCGTGGCCAGCGCCTGCACTTCGCGCGACAAGCCAAGCTGTTCCGCCGTCGCGGCGCGGGTGGCGATCAGTCGCAGGAGCAACCCGGGGCCGCGATGATCGTTGAACGTGGTGCAGCGGATGCGCCCCAGCTCGGGATACTCGCGCAGCCATTCCGCCGCTTCGCCCTTGCCTTCCGGCGCAATCTCGACGATGGCTGCTTCCACGTCGGAGCGCGACAGGACGGCCTCGCCGTCCAGCTGGCGAATGTCGCCGTCGACGCGCATGTAAGGACGCGACTCCGAGGTGAGGAAGAGCCCCGAGGCGCCGCGTGCCGCCGCGATGCGAAGTAGCCGCTCGACGTCAGTGGTGCGCGCGGAGCCGCCGCGTGGCGGCACCTCGATGCGAACGGTGCGCGTCATCGGCACGACAACGGGAAGCGAACGTTCCACGGGTTCCAGCGGTTCCACAGGTTCGGTGCTGACCGGTTCTGGTGCAACCTGCTCGGAAACGATCTCGGCCGCGGCCCGAGCGGCAGCCTCGGCTTCGGCGGCGGCGCGGCGTTGTTCCTCGGCAGCTTCGGCGGCGCGGCGTTGTTGCTCGGCGGCCTCAGCCGCGCGCCGGCGCTCCTCTGCCGCGGCTTCAGTAGCGCGCTTGCGGTCTTCTTCAGCCGCCGCTCCTGCAGCGGCGGACGCGGCAAACGCCGCATGGAGCCGGCGTTGCTCGTCGGCGGCGCGACGTTCTTCCGCCGCCGCAGCTTCGGCGGCCCGGCGTTGCTCCTCTGCAGCGGCTTCGGCCTCGGCGGCACGGCGCCGTTCGTCCTCGGCCGCGGCTTCCGCGGCACGCCGCCGTTCCTCTTCAGCGGCCGCCGCTTGAGCCGCGAGCCGGCGTTGTTCTTCCGCGGCTGCGGCTTCCGCGGCGCGTCGTTGTTCGTCCGCGACTGCGGCAGCCGCAGCTTCGGCGGCGATCCGGCGCTCTTCTTCCGCGGCGGCAAGTCGGCGCTGTTCTTCGGCTGCTGCCGCTTCTGCCGCCACACGGCGCTGTTCTTCCGCTGCCGCAGCTTCGGCCGCCACACGGCGTTGTTCTTCCGCTGCCGCCGCTTCGGCGGCGACGCGCCGCTCTTCTTCAATAGCCGCTGCTGCGGCGACCGCGGCCGGAGGGGGTGACTCCGGCACAACGGGAGCGGGCGCCGGTTCGGGAGGCGCGGCAGCGACCGCAGCATCCGACTTGTTGCGGCGCCGGCGAATCTCGATCCAGATGTCGTCGCCGCCGCGCGCGGCGACGCAGTTGAAGCGATCGGCGCCGACATCGGGCAGCCGGTACTCGACCGCGCCAAGTTCTTCGAGCGACGCCATCATCTCTGCCGGCAGCAACTGCGCCAGCATGCTGAGCGTCGTTTCGATCGTCAGCTCATGCGTGGAGATATGCAGCGGATTCGTGCCGACCATCACGTACGGACGTTCGCCGACGTGCATCACCATCGCGTCGCCATCGGCGCGCACAATCGCGGCAAGAAGGGAATCAGCTAGCGGCATGAGAACGTATCTGCCAAATCACCAAAGCTCGAGATCACCAGGTCAGCCTGCACAAAACGACACTCGTGTCCGTCTCTTTCACACCAATTCATCGGTTTATGGCGACGGAATCGTTAGGAGGAGCGCTCGGCCAGATGCAGGGTCATCAGGCCGAATAACAGGGGCACGATTCGAACGTTCGTGAAACCGCGAGCCACCATTTTATCAGCAACGCCGCGCGCGCCGGGATAGCGGCGGATTGAGGCCGGAATGTAGCGGTAGGTATCGGGATCGCGGTGCAGGATCCAGCCGAGCGTGGAGCCGACGGCCGTCAGGTACGCGAGATACGCCGTTCGAATCACCGCGGATTCCGGCTTGTTGAAGTCGAGCGAAAGCAGGCGGCCGCGCGGCTTCAGGACGCGCGCGATCTCGGCAATCGCGGCGTCGAGATCCGGAACGTTGCGCAGCCCGTACCCCGTCGTGACGAGATCGAATGCATCCGATCGAAACGGCAGGCTCGTCATGTCCCCACCGACGAACTGAGCCTGGCTCGACGAAGCCGTGGCGGAGTCGGCCCTCGACGTAGCGCGGGCGAAGCCCGCGCGAAGTCGGGCCAGCTGCAGCATTCGGTGCGTAATATCGAGGCCAATCGTCCGCGCACCCCGCGCGGTCATGGCGAGGGCAATGTCGCCCGTCCCGCATGCCAGATCGAGCGCGCGCTCGCCGGCCCTGACGTCCGCAATCGCCACCAGCTTCGCCTTCCAGCGCGCGTCCTGCCCGTACGACAGCACGCGTGTGATCAGGTCGTAGCGATCGGCAATCGTCGCAAAGAGGCGACGAACGTACTGTCGTTTTGATTGCGGGCTTGCAAAGGCGTCGTCGAGTGACACTAGAACAGCAAGCGGGCGAGGGTGGCAGTGATGAAGCAGACCACGAACGCGATGGTCAGCGGCATCAGCGCGCCGATCGTCGCCCACTTCGCGCTGAGGGTTTCCTTGTAGATCGTAATGATCGTCGTTGCGCACGGGTTGTGCAGCAGCGAGAACAACATCAGGTTCACGGCGGTCAGCATGGTCCACCCGTGCTGGTCGACCAGCAGCCGGCGCAGATCCTGGAGCGATTCGAGCTCGGTCATCATGCCCGTCGACATGTAGCACATCAGCATCGTCGGCACGACGATCTCGTTCGCGGGAATCGCGATGATGTAAGCCAGCAGGATGACGCCGTCGAGGCCGATCGCCCAGCCCAGCGGATCGAGTGCGCTCGAGACCCTGGTGGCGAGGCTCACGTCGCCGATCGAGATGTTGGCGAGGATCCAGATCACCGCGCCGGCCGGCGCCGCCGTCAGGATCGCCCGCCACAACACAAACAGCGTGCGATCGATCAGCGACGTGTAGAGGATGCGCATGATCCCCGGACGCCGGTACGGCGGCAACTCGAGCGTGAAGGCCGACGCTTCGCCGCGAAGGACGGTCCGCGACAGCGCCCAGGACACCGCCAGCGTGAAGACCCCACCCAGTACGACGATGCCCACTACCGAACCGGCCGCTACGAGCGACGCCACCGCCGGCGGGAAGGCCGCGGCCACGAATACCGTGGCCAGCATGATCAACGTCGGAAAGCGGCCGTTGCAGGGCACGAAGTTGTTGGTCAGGATCGCCACCAGCCGCTCGCGCGGCGAGTCGATCACGCGCGTGGCAATGACGCCCGCCGCGTTGCAGCCGAAGCCCATCGCCATCGTCAGCGCCTGCTTGCCGTGCGCGCCGGCTTTCTTGAACAGGTAATCGAGGTTGAAGGCCACGCGCGGCAGGTAGCCGAGGTCTTCGAGGATCGTGAACATCGGGAAGAAAATCGCCATCGGCGGCAGCATCACGCTGATCACCCACGCGAGGCCGCGGAACACGCCGTGCCAGAGGAACCCGGTCAGCCAGACCGGCACTCCCCAACTGATGAACAGGGCCGCGGCCCAATCTTCGACCGCAAACAGCGCCGTCGCGATCATCGCCGAGGGGACGTTGGCCCCGATGATGGTGAGCCAGAAGACCACGGCGAGGATCAGCAGCATCAACGGCAGGCCGAGCCAGCGCGAGGTGACGATGCGATCGATCCTCTGATCGAGCTCGAGCGGCTTCGAGCCTTCATCGCGGACGGCGCGGCGCGACACGCGCTCCACTTCGCCGTAGAGCGAGTTCACCACCTGTTCGCGAAAGCCGGTCTCGAGCGAACGGCGCAGCGCGCCCGCTTCGCGAATGATGTCCGCCGGTGAAACTGCCTGGGCGTCGCTCACTGTGCCCCCTGTAGCGCGATCTTGCGGCTGAAGCGCGCGTCGGGCACCTGCTGGCGCGCCACCAGCTCCGCGAGCTTGCCGGTGCTCAACGCTTCTTCCACGGACGCATCGCCGTCGAGCAGGCGAATGGCAATCCAGCGCGCGTTGGGCACGCCGGGCGCGGCCGCCTCGATCATCGGCACCAGCTTCGTCACCGCGCGCTCGAATTCAGGCGTGCCCTTCGAGCGCAGCGGGCTCGTCACCGTTTCGCCGGAAGCTACGTTCGCGATCTCCTGCAGCAGCGCCATCACGTTCTCGCTGGTGCGCGCCACGATCGGCACCGCCGGCACGCCGAGATCGCGCGCTAGCGATCGCGTATCCACTTCGATGCCGCGCCGCTTCGCTTCGTCGATCAGGTTCACCGCCACGACGACGCGATCGGTGATCTCGAGCACCTGCAGCACGAGGTAGAGATTGCGTTCGAGCGCGCTGGCGTCGGCCACCACGACGGTGCAGTCGGGACGTCCGAACAAGAGGAAATTGCGCGCCACTTCTTCATCGTCCGAGGCCGACAACAACGAATAGGTGCCGGGCAAGTCGACCAGCTTGTAGCGCAGGCCGCCGAACTGGAAGCCGCCTTCGGCGCGCGTCACCGTTTTGCCGGGCCAGTTGCCGGTGTGCTGGCGCAGTCCGGTAAGCGCGTTGAACAACGTCGACTTGCCGGTGTTGGGATTGCCGGCGAGAGCGACCACGCGATCGAAGCCGCCGACGGCGGCGCCCAGTTGCGCCATTTCGGTGTGCAGCGGGCAGGTTTCGCAGGCGGTTCCGGGGGTGGTCGCCATCACCGTCCTCCCGAGGCAGCAAGTGCCCTGACCAGGACGCGATCGGATTGCTCGCGGCGCAGCGCGATGGTGGTGCCGCGCAGGCGATACGCGCGCGGATCACCGGTGAACGGTTCGAGCTCGCTGCGGATGCGCGCGCCCGGCGTGAAGCCGAGATCGAGCAGCCGGCGGCGCGCGAATCCGCGGAACGACGGATCGAGCGCGACGATGTCGGCAGAAGTGCCGGAAGGCAGCGCGGTCAGCGGGATCACACCATCGAGAATGACCGGCGCTTCGGTTGACGCGGCCACCACGTGCACGTTCGCGGCGAGCATGGGCGCCAGCCGGAATTCGTTTTCACCGTCGCTCAGCATGATGCGCGACGGCGAGCGCTCGATGACGCGCACGATCTGTCCGAGCTTCAGGCCTTCGGCCGTCAGCTGCGCGTAAGCGAGCGGCGGTTCGTCTTCGAGATGAACGATCCGGGCGGGCGTGGAGAGCGGCCAGGCGCTCAACACCGTGCCGGGCGGCTGGGGCGCCACACCGTCGGCTCCGGGAATGGGATCGCCATGCGGATCGACTTCCGGATGTCCCATCGCCGCCGACAGCCGCTCGACCTGCTGCGGGCTGAGACGATGTTCCTGCCGCTCCGCCTCGACATGCACGCGATCGAGCGGCATGCCGAGCTCCTCGGCGAGATAGACCTCCCACAACCGGTGCGCCCGCACGACGTGCAGTGCCAGGCGTTCGCCTTCAGCGGTCAGCCGCAGGTGCGGGCCGTCGCTGTGAATGAGACCTTCGTCTTCGAGGCGCTCGGTCAGCGCGAGCAGGACGCGATCGCTCAGACCCAGCTCGCCTTTCAGCGACTGGAACGAAGCCGAGTGCCCATCCGTCGCTTGACGAAGAAGATGCTTGAGTGCGTTTTCCGTGCGCTCGCGATTGGCGGTCGCGCGATGCCCGCGCACGAGCGCGATGAGGCCGTACTTGGGCATCAACGCCGCGAGGGCAAGCAGCGCTGATACAAGGACTATCCACATAATTTTGATTAATCAAAATTTTAAGGTGTGACGGGCAAAATGTCAATTCCGGCGTCTGAGGCCGTTTGGTAACATGCTGAAAAATCAATGCTTCCGTCGAGTACCGTCGAGAACTACCTGAAGGCGATTTTCGTCGGCGAAACCCATTTGGTGGCCGGGCAGAAACTGGTCCCGATGGGCCAGTTGGCCGGCGCGCTGGGCATTGCGCCGGGCACCGCCACCACGATGGTGAAAGCGCTCGCCGAATCGGGGCTCGTCGTCTACGAGCCGTACAACGGCGTGCGCCTGACCAGCGCCGGCGAGAAGCTCGCGGCGCGCGTCCTGCGTCGCCATCGCCTCATCGAACTGTTCCTCGTCCAGGTCATGGGGATGAAGTGGGACGAGGTCCACGACGATGCGGAACAGATGGAACACGTCGTGTCGGATCCGTTGATCGAACGGATCGACGAGATGCTCGGCCACCCCGAATTCGATCCACACGGCGATCCGATTCCGACCCCGGAAGGCCATCTCGCCCACCGCGCGCTCGAAACGCTGCTCACCTGCCCGCTCAACACGCCGGTCACGGTCGCGCGCGTCACCGATCAGGACGCGGCATTCCTGCGCTTCATCGAGAGTCACAACCTGAAACCGGGACAGACGATCGAGGTCGAAGAACGCGACGAGGTCGCCGACAGCGTGCGCCTGAAGGGCAGCAACGATCAGCGCACGACGATCGGCACGCGAGCGGCGTCGAAACTGCTAGTGACGAACTGAGATTCGGTCGACCACCGATTCCAGCTCGCGCGCGTGATCGATCACGTAGGGCGTGTCCGGCGGATGGCCGCCGAACTTCGTTGCACCAAATCCAAATCGGGCAAACACAAACGGACAATTGGCGTTGACCGCCACCTTGTAGTCGGTGGGTGAATCGCCAATCATCACGAGCTGATCACCGGGCGCAAGCGCCCGCAGTGACAGCAAGCCGCCCGGATCGGGTTTGCGGCCGTACTCGCTGTCGCCGCCAATGACCCGTGAGAAAAAGCCGCGGAGTTTGAGCATCTCGAGAATTCCAATCGAGGGACCGAGCGGCTTGTTCGTCAACACGGCGAGCGGACCACGGCGCGTGGCGATCGCAAGACTCTCGTGGACGCCGGGATAGGCGACGGTGTGATCAAGAAAGCGGCGGTCGTAGATCTGCATGAACTGCGCCAGCGCTGCATCCGGGGCGGCGCTCAAACCCGCGCGGGCGAGCGCGCGCCGCACGAGCACCGGCGCCCCCTCCCCCACCATCTCCACGACTTCGGCGAGCGGCAGCGGCGTCGATCCATGGCTCTCCAGCAGCTCGCCGATCGACTCGGCGAGGTCGCGCGCCGAATCGATCAGGGTCCCGTCGAGATCAAAGACTACAATCACGAAGTCCCGATCATAGCGGTATGGCGACGCTCGTCCTACTTTCGGGTGGTCTCGATAGCGCGGTGCTGGCCGCGCATGAAGCGCAATACGCGCGGGTGTTGCCGGTCTACGTGTGCGTGGGACTTGCCTGGGAACCCGCCGAGCAGGCGATGCTCGAGCAGCTGCTCCGCGCGCCGGTATTCCAGGACAAGGTCGATCCGCTCGTGCGTGTGGAATTCACGATGCGCGATATTTACGCGCCGACGCACTGGGCCATTACCGGCACACCGCCCGCCTATGACACGCCGGATCAAGACGTCTATCTCACCGGGCGCAACCTGGTGCTGCTGACGAAGGCCGGCGTCGTCGCCACCCAGCACAACGCGCATCGGATCGCGCTCGGACCGCTCGCCGGCAATCCATTCCCCGACGCCAGGCGGGAATTCTTTGCGTCGATGTCGACGAGTCTCTCGCTGGGACTCGACCACGAGATCAAAGTCGTGACGCCGTTCCTCGACTGGGAGAAAGAAGAAGTGATTCGCCGCGGCGTGGAGTTGAAGGTGCCGCTGGAGCTCACGCTGTCGTGCATGAATCCGCCTCCGCTCGCGCACGATCCCGCGAGCTACGGCGGGACAAGCCCCGCGCCGGGCCCGCAGCATTGCGGACTCTGCAGCAAGTGCCGCGAACGCCGCGACGCGTTTGCGGATGCCGGCGTTCGCGACTTAACCGCGTACGCGAACCGCTCGCCCCGATAGAAAGTCGGGAACGAACGCGGCAGGATTCCGGATAATGACTGCACCGAGCAGGCAAATCGCGGCGCCGATCAGCGAAATTGCCGTGACTCGTTCGTGACGCACGACAATCCCGAGAATCAACGCAACGACGGGGATCAGGAAGGCCGTGGCCGACGCCGTCGTCGCGCCCATGCGGCCGGCGGCGGTGGCGGCGAGAATCGTCGCGATCGCGGTGCCGCCCGCACCGAGGCTCAAAAGCGCCAGCGCGGGGCGCAGCGACCAGTCTCCGTTCAACACCTCGGGTAATCCGAGCGGCGCAGTAAGGATCAGCGCCACGGCAAGCGCTCGCCACACCACGGGGATGGCGCCGTTGCGCTGCTGCAGCGGCCGCGCAATGTTCAGCGCGATGCCGTAGGAGACGAGCGCGGCCACGATCAAGCCGACGCCGAACGCGCTGCTCGCTCCGCCCATCGCCGGCAGCGCCATGATCACCGCGCCGCCGAAGCCGACGGCGAGACCGGCGACCACGCCGCGCTCGGGCAGCTGATGTGCGATCAGGCTGGCCACCGCCGCCACGAAGAGCGGCGTGGCGCCGTTCAGCATCCCGGTCAGCGCCGACGAGACGTGCTGTTCGGCAAAGGGAAACATACTCAGCGGAAACGCCAGCCACAACACGCCGAGTGCCGCCGTTCCTGCCCAATCGGCCCGCGCCACCGGCTTGCGGGCCGACGGGAACAGGGACAGCGTCAGAAAGCCGATCGCGATGCGGGTGAAGGTGACCCCGTTGGGCGCCACCGCCTCCAGCCCTTCGGCGATAAATAGAAACGAGGCGCCCCAAATCACGCCGGGCACCACCAACAAGACCCAGTCCACGACCGCTTGCCCGCCGAAGCCTCGGCGAAGGAGGGCGCTATTCATCCTGGTACGATGCGCCCGGCAATGGTTTAGAACAAGTGAATAATTCTGTATGATTTAGTTTAGGATAGCTTGTATGTTGAACCTCGATCGCCTGCGCGCCCTGCACGCCGTTTCCGCCCACGGCTCGATCATCGCCGCCGCCGAGACGCTCAACGTCACCACCTCCGCGGTGTCGCAGCAACTCGCCAAGCTCGAGGCCGAGACCGGCCAGACGCTGCTCGAGCGCCACGGCCGCGGCGTGCGGCTCACCGACGCGGCCGTGGCGCTGGTCTCGCGCACGCAACGCGTGCTGTCGCTGCTCGAGGAAGCCGAGGCCGAGCTCGACGGCAACGACGCCGACGTGGCCGGCCGCGTCACCATCGCCGCCTTTGCCACCGCGGCGCGCGGCCTGGCACCGCAGGCGATCGCCGCGCTGCGCAAGAAGCACCCGCAACTCTCGATCACGTTTCACGAGCAGGAGCCGCACGAATCGATCCCGAAGCTGGTACGTCGCGACGTCGATCTGATCGTGATCAACGACTGGGAGAACGCCCCGCTCGCGCTGCCCGAAGGCCTGACCAAGGCGCCGCTGTTCGATGACATCGCCGACATCGCGCTGCCGCCGGGTCACCGCTACAGCGGAGCGAAGAGCGTGAAGCTGAATCAGTTGTCGGGAGAGGAATGGATTGCGTGGCCGGGCGGATCGATCTGCCACGACTTCCTGCTCCACACGCTGCGCAAGAACGGGCACGAGCCGCGCATCACGCACACGGCCGGTGAATACGCCACGCAGCTGGCGCTGGTGGCGGCCGGACTCGGCGCGTGCATTCTGCCGCGCCTGGGCCGCGGGCCGGTGCCGGCCGGCGTCACCGTGGTGCCGACCGAGCCGGCGCTGCGGCGTCACGTCTACGCCGCATGGCGGACGCATGCCACGCGCAAGAGCGCCATCCGCGCCGCGGTGGAACAGCTCGAATTCGCTGGAAAACAGCTGGCGGCGAAACCGGCAAAGCGGCCGCTATCCTAGCCGCCGGGCCGGAGGCCCGGCAAGAGAACAAGAAAACTCAGCGCTCGATCCGGATCGTGCCGTCGCCCGTCCGGATCTTCAAGAGCTTGCCGCCGTCGCCCATCTTGGTCCGAAGGAAGCGCCGGCTTTCGCGGCGTTCGCGACGGTCCTCGCCTTCACCGCGCCGGTTGGCCTCGTCTTCGATCTGCGGATGCGACGCGCGCACGGCGCCGTCACTCGTCTCCGCGTCGAGATCGGCGTTGAAGATGCCGGGCAACGTCAGGGTGACCGATCCATCGGACGTCGTCAGCTCCCAGTTGTCGGTCATCGCCGTGTCGGGCTCGATGGTCACGCGGATTGCGCCGTCGCCGGTGCGCGCCCTCAACACCGACGGTTTGGCCTCGACGCCGATGCTGCCGTCCGTGGTTTCGAGATCGAGGGTCCCGGTCACGTTGTCGAGGCGGATCGATCCGTCGCCAGAGCGCAGTTGAATGTTCCCGCCGAGGCGCGTGCCGCTGATGCTGCCATCGGAGGTCGTGAACGCCAGCTTGCCTTCGATCGCTTCGGCGCGAATCGAGCCGTCGGAGGTATTTGCCTGGATGTTGCTGTTGCGCGGCACCGCGACCCGCAGGCGCGCGGTCGGTGAGATGTGAACGCCCACGGTCACGCCGCGGATTTGGCGCGACGGGCCGGTGACCTTCACCGTGACGGTGTTGCCTTGCTGCTGCGTCTCGACCTTGATCTCGTCGAGCAGCCCCTGTTCCATCGCGCGCTTCTCGATCTCCACTTCCACTTCGGGGCGATCCCACGAATGCAGCTCGATGGCGCCGTCGAAGGTGTCGAGGATCACCTCGGGCTGGCCGGTGACCTTGAACGTCTTGGTCTCGCGGGCCGACAGGCCCTCGGTATTGAGGTTGACCTCACAGCCCGCCACCAGCACGGCCACGGCAACGACCACTCCCGCACAAAACACACGAAGATGGTGATCAGGCCTCATGGGCACCTCAGGTCAGTAGACGGATTTGTTGGCGGCAAAGGTTCCACGGCGTTATATCTTCAGCCGGACCCATCCAAGCGCAGGAATGGCCCGTAGTCAATTGCAGGTCGACCAGGAGATGCTGCGGCGCATTGCGGCCGGAGAAAGTGCGGCGTTGGGAGAGCTGTACGATCGGTACGGCAGCCAGTCGTTTGGGCTCGCCCTTCGCATTGTCGGCAATGCCGGCGACGCCGAGGAGATCGTCCAGGACGTCTTCCTGCACGTGTGGCGGCAAGCGGAGCGGTACGACCCGGCGCGGGCCACGCTGATCGGCTGGATCCTGATGCTGACGCGGTCGCGGGCGATCGATCGGCTGCGCGCCCGCCAGGCGCGCCCGCCGCTGGCGGCGCACGATCTCGACTGGAGCTACGGCGCGCCCGACAATCAGGAAGTGGCGGCAATTACGAATGAAGCGGCAACGCGAGTGCAGGCGGAGCTCGAGGCCCTGCCGCCGCCGATGCGCCAGGCAATCGAGCTCGCCTACTACGATGGCCTCACGCATAGCGAAATCGCCGAGCAGCTCCACGAACCGCTCGGCACTGTGAAATCCCGTCTGCGGGCGGCCCTGATCCGGCTGCGCGACACTCTCAAGGTCGGGACCAAGGCATGAGCGACCACGACGCCCTCCGATCGCTGGCCGGCGCATACGCTCTCGGAGTCGCGAGCGAGGCGGAGCGCCGTGAATTCGACGCGCACCTGGCCACGTGCGCGGAATGCCGGCACGAGCTGGCGGAAATCCGCCGCGTCAACGCAGCGCTGGCGATGGCGACGCCGGCCGCGGCCGCGCCGCCGGCTGACCTGCGCCGTCGCATCGTCGAGGCCGCCAACCGGGATCGCCA
>Ga0114129_10007640_pt1 | contig 15386 bp, 8 predicted proteins | sample RhiMetdeltSRZDD1_FD_80071 | JGI IMG/M metagenome (GOLD analysis project Ga0114129, IMG submission 80071) | Populus rhizosphere microbial communities from Tennessee, USA - Rhizosphere MetaG P. deltoides SRZDD1 (version 2) (version 2) | ecosystem: Host-associated > Plants > Roots > Rhizosphere >...
CGTGCACAATGCCGGCTCACCGTTCAACACGCTGCAAATCACCGACGGTACGAGTCTCTCCGGGTACTCGTGTGGGCCGTAGAGGTGAAAGACCCTACCCCACGCAGCCGAAAACCGGCCCTCAGCAAACTTCTCGAGCACCAAATGCAGCGCGTGCTTGCAGGTGCCATACAGCGTGGCTGGCCGCAGCGGCGTGACACGCTCGTCACAATCGTCGCCTGTCACCTCGTATTCCGCGCACGTTCCCGCAGCGACCACGCGCTGTCCGCCCGCCGCCGCAAACTCGCTGACCAACTCGACGCTCGCGCGGACCCACCGAAGATTCTCGGTGGACGTCCAGAACTGGCCGGGGGACGCGAACCACGCGAGATGCAGGAGGTGTGTCGGGGACACGCGTTGCATCAATTCGGGGATCCCGTCCGCTGCCAGCAAATCACATTGATGCCAGGTCACACCCGGCATCGGTGTCCGCGGCTGTGAGCTGACCGCGTGGATCTCGAATCCTCGCTCCGCCAGCGGCGACAGCGCCTGACGTCCGACGAAGCCGCTGGCGCCGGTCACCAGCACGCGTTTCATGATCGGTCGATGATGAAATCAGGATACGTGCGATCGCGCTCGTTCATCGTGCGGCGATCGTCTGGCCAGACGATTCCAAACACGGGATCGTCCCAGCGCACGCCGCGTGCGTGCGCAGCACTGTAATCCTGGCTGATGAAGTAGAGCACTTCGCTGTCGTCGACGAGTGTCTGGAATCCGTGGGCGAATCCTTCCGGTATGTACAACCCACGGCCGTTCTCGACGCTCAACTCGATGCCGACCCACTGCCCGCAGGTCGCCGAACCCGGCCGGATGTCGACGGCTACGTCGAAAATCCCGCCGCGTATGCACCGGACGATCTTGGCTTCTTCCATAGGTGCGGCTTGATAGTGAAGGCCGCGGAGGGTCCCTTTCCGGAGGTTGAACGAGACGCTGACTTGGGCGACGCGGGCGTTGAGGCCGCGGGCGGCGAGAACGGCCGGCTCCCAGATTCGTGCGAAGTAGCCGCGCTCGTCGGTCTTTCTATCGGGCTCGAGAACGCGGACGCCCGGCAGTGTCGTCTCGTGGACGATCATCGAACCATCACGCGACGCGCACCGCGGGAACCGGAATGATGAACCGTCCGCCTCCCTGCCGGAACTCTGCCTGCTGAGCGAGGATCTCGTCGGCAAAGTTCCAGGTCAGGAGCAGGACGAAATCCGGCCGATCGCGAAGCAGCCGCGAGGGCGCGTCGATCGGCAGGTGGACGCCGGGCATGAAGCGCCCCTGTTTGTGCGGGCTGCGATCCACCACGAACTCGAGATAGTCGCGGCCAATGCCGAAGTAGTTCAAGAGCGTGCTGCCCTTGGCGGCGGCGCCATAGGCGGCGAGCCGCTTGCCCGCGGCACGCAACTCCGTCAACACCGCCAATAACGATCGCCGCAAATCCGCCACATCGTCGGCAAACCGCTGGTAGAACTCGAGCCGCGTGACGCCCCATGCTTCCTCTTCGTCGAGGAGACGGCTGACGGCAGGCGATGGTGTCGCACTGCCTACATGGCCGATCGTCAGGCGAAGCGAGCCACCGTGAATGGCCAGCCGCTCGACGTCGAGGACCGCGAGGCCATGATTCGCGCACCAGCGATGAAGGGCGGTGAGCGAGAAATAGCTCAAGTGCTCGTGATAGATCGTGTCGAACTCGCGGTGATCGATCAGGTCTTTGACATACGGGACCTCGATGATGGCGATGCCCTTGTCGGTCAGCATCGCCGCCAGGCCGCGAGCGAAGCCGGGCAGATCCGGAACGTGGGCGAGGACGTTGTTGGCGTGGATCACGTCAGCCCGATCGCCCCGCTCGGCAAGCCGCTTCGCGCATGACTCGCCGAAGAAGTCCACGACCGTGGGAATGCCCTTCTCTTCCGCGACCTTGGCGATGTTCGCAGCCGGCTCGATCCCCAGCACCCTGATCCCGGCGCGGTGGTAGAACTGCAGCAGATAGCCATCGTTGCTGGCCACCTCTGCGACGAGCGCACCATCGCCCAAACCGCGCTGGGCGATGACACGTTCGACGAGCGTCTCGGCGTGACGCAGCATCGTGTCGCTGAAGGACGAGAAGTAGCTGTACTCGCTGAACAGGTGCGCTGGAGGAACGGTCTCGGTAATCTGCACGAGCGTGCAGTCTTCACAGAACGCAAGATCGAGCGGGTAGGTTGCCTCGTCGCCGTTGAGCTGTTCGGCGGTGAGCAAGGCGTTGGCGAGCGGCGTCCGCCCCAGCGACATCACGAGCGGGACGCGGCTGCCGCCGCAGGCGCGGCAGCGAAATGGCTCGCCGCTCATGACTGTGCTCCGAGAAATTGCCGATACCACGCGATGGTGCGCTCGAGTCCTTCGTCGAGCGAGAACATCGGCTTCCACTCGAGCATGCGGCGCGCCTTGTCGGCGCTCAAATACTGGTGTTTGATCTCGTGCGTCGCTTCGTTGCGAATGTCGGGCTCGAGCGATGAGCCCATGCGGTCCAGAATTCGCTGCGTCAGCTCGCTGACGGTGACTTGAATCTCGTTCGAGAAATTGAACGCGTGCCCACGCAGTTCGGGGCACGCCGCCAGGCGCTCGGCAAGCAGCAAGTAGGCCGCGGCGCCATCCTCGACATAGAAGTAATCCCTGATGTAACTGCCGTCGGACCGTATCACGGGACGCTGTCCGCGAATCACGGATCGGATCGTGCCGGGCACGATCCGGTTCCAGTTCAAGTCACCGCCGCCGTAGAAATTGCCGCAACGCGTAATCGCCACGGGTGTGCCGTACGTGACCGCATAGGTATGGGCGATGAGATCGCCGCATGACTTGCTGACGTCGTATGGGTGCGTCCCGTTGAGCGGCGTGTTCTCGTCGTACGGCAGTTCGAGGCAGTCGCCGTACGCCTTATCCGAGCTGGCGCAGACGATCTGCTTCACCTTCGGGCTGCGCCGGCAGGCCTCGAGCAGCGCCCACGTGCCACGAATGTTCGTGTCGAACGTGGACACCGGGTTGCGATTCGCAATCCCGACGATGGTCTGAGCCGCGAGGTGAATGACGGTGTCGATCTCGTGTTCGCCGAGCGCGCGTTCGAGCAGCGCCTGGTGGCGGACGTCGCCGCGCACGATCTTCACACGTTCGCTATTGCCGCTTCTGGTGAGCAGGCTCTGCGGCACGGCGTCGCGCACCAGGCACACTACGTCGGCGCCGAGCGCGAGCAGCGAATCCACCACCCACCCGCCCACCAGGCCGGATCCGCCCGTGACCAGCACGGGACGATCCTCCCAGAAGCGCGGCGTTACCACCGCTTCCATTCAGCGCCTCCGGATTCCCACAAGGTGTTCAGGTGCTGGTAGTCGCGATACGTATCCATGCACTGCCAGAAGCCGGTGTGTTGATAGACAGCCAGCTGGCCGGCCTGCGCGAGCCGTTCGAGAGGTTCGCGTTCGAGCACGCAGTCGGAATCCTCACTCAGATAGTCGAGCGCTTTGCGCTCGAACACGAAGAAGCCTCCATTGATGAGGCCCTTGTGGGTTTGCGGCTTCTCGCTGAACTCTGCGACGCGGTTCCCTTCAACCATCAGCTCGCCGAAGCGCGAGCTCGGATGGACGCCGGTCACCGTCACGAGCGTCTTCGCCTGTTCGTGAAAGGCGACGAGGCCACGCAGGTCGACGTCGCTGACCCCGTCACCGTAGGTCACCATGAACCGGTCGCCTGACACATAGCGGCTGGCGCGCTTGATTCGCGCGCCGGTCATGGTCTGCATCCCGGTGTCGGCCAGCGTGACGCGCCATCCGTTTTCACCGTGGGCGTCGTAGTAGCAGACCGCGTTTGGTTTCCCCAACTCGACGGTGAAGTCATTGTTCATCGCCTCGTAGTTGAGGAAGTACTCCTTGATCGTCTCTCCCTTGTAGCCGAGGCAGAGCACAAAGTCGGTAAACCCATGCGCGGCATAACACTTCATGATGTGCCACAGGATCGGCCGTCCCCCGATTTCCACCATCGGTTTGGGACGATACTCCGTCTCTTCCCTGAGCCGCGTGCCCATTCCCCCGCACAAAATCAGCGTCTGCATGCGTGACGATTTACCTCGGCGCGATCCGGCAGTCCGGGAAGTCGCGGCTGAAATTTGGATTGTAGTACGGATCCTGTTCGAGCGCGGCGCCCCAGATCTGGCGCATGGCTTCCGAGTCGCGCGGGTGCTGCACGCGCGATCCAAAGCTGCCGGACTCGTGATGGTACAACCTGGCGTACGGTGTGAAGACGATGCGATACCCGGCGGCGCGCACGCGGAGGCAAAAATCCACGTCGTTGAAATCTACGGCCATTCTTTCGTCGAATCCACCCACCTGATGGTAGACGGCCCGTCGCGTGAGGAGACAGGCGCCCGTAACCGCCGAACAGTTTCGCACCACGACCGCCGCGTGACCGCAGCCGGTGCTGCCGCCGTCGTGCTGATGGAGAAGATGAGCGGCGATCCCGCAGACTCCAGTGGCGACGCCCACGTGCTGCAGGCGACCGTCGGGGTAAAACAGCTTCGCGCCGACGGCGCCGATGGCATCTTGCGCCGCATATTCTAGCATCGCCGTCAGCCAGTCCGGATTGATCACTTCGACGTCGTCGTTCAGCAGCAACAGGAACTCGCCGTGCGCATGCGCCACCGCGTAGTTGATCTTGCGAGAGAAGTTGAACGGACCGGTCCACTGATAACTGATGCGCGTGTGCGCGATACCCGTCAGCAGCCGCGCGGCTTCGTCTGGCAGCCGTCCGTTGTCAGCGACCAGCAGCTCGTAGTTCTTGTAGGCCGTCCGCTCGATGATGCTGCGAAGGCACTGCGCAACAAGCAGCTGGCGACCGGCGAGTGTCGGTCCGGACTGCGCGTCCGTCGGGATCACGATCGTCACTCGCGGTGACTGATTCAGCCGGTGCCGGATCCTCCACAGACCTGGGATCGCGCCTGGGAGGACACGCCCAGCTTGGCCAGTTGCCTGGCATACGGCCTCGAGCACCCGGCGTTCCGATTCGAGCACGCGTGACGCGGGCAGCCGGTCGGCACCGCGGTGGCACAGCACCTTCGGGACGTGTAATACGCGCGTGCCGGCAAAAGCGCCGCGCACCGCCACGTCGTAGTCGTGCGCACCGTCGAGGTCGCCGTGAGGAGCGCCTAATGAGAGGAGGATCTCTCGCCTGACCGCCAGTAGCTTCCCCAAGTACATCCGAGCGAGCAGCAACTCGGGCGACCAATCCGGCTTGAACTGCGGGTCGCCGGGACCGTCATCGAGCAAGTAATCTTCATCCGAATAGAGGATGCCAGCATCGGGATGCTGAGCGGCAGCCGCGGCAAGCTCGAAGAGCGCCTCGGGCGGAAGCTCGTCACCAGCGTCGATGGCGACAATGAACGACGCCGGCGCGTCACGCGCAACGGTTGCTCTCGCGTCCGCTTCACGAACGACGTCAGGTCCGAGCCAGAGGAAGCGCGAGTCGCTGCGGACGATCGCGTCGAGCTCTGTCGAACGACGCGCGCCGCCGGCCCATATCCAGGCATCCCAATGCGGATAGGCCTGTCGCGCCAGCGATTCCATCGTTCGCCGGAGGCGACTGGGGTCGTCGCCGATCACGAGCACGCCAAACCGCAGCGTCCGCGTCAGCGATTCGGCCGTCATGCGATCCAGATCGGCGCGACCTGGCGTATGAGCGGCCAGCCACGACCGGTACGCGTCGCGGCAGTCGCGCGACATCGCCGCGCCGTGCGCGCGAATGCGGTGCCACGCGCCGCCTACACCGTGCTGGCGAAAACCGCGAACGATCGTGTGCGCAATCTCTCCTGCCGTCCTCGGCCAACGAAGCGACACTGCCCCCCAAACTGGTCGGATATTGACGGCTGCACCAGAGACGACAGTCGTGCGCAGCGTGATGCGTGCCGCGGAGCCTAGCCCGGGCGACGCCACGGGCGCCTGCAGCGTGACCCATCCGCTCTCGACGGAGACGAGAGCCTCCTCTTTGCCGAGAGGTGTCGTGACCTCGAAATGCACTGTGTCGCCAGGCGATCCTTCGACTCCGCAGACCGTCACGATCGTGGCGCCGGCTGGCGCAAACACGCGACAGACCACGTCCGTGCCGGGCGGGAGCGTCACTCCGGATCGGCGCTCTCCGCTCAGCGTCAGGCCCGGCACCATTGTCACTTCACGCGGTTCGGTATTGTCGGACGTGCCCGCCACCTCGAGGAGCGGAGTGAGTGTCGTTCTCCGCCAACGGATCTGGTCGTACGCCGCACGGCAGAGCCGGACGGGGCGAAGCGACAGGAAGGATCGTTGGGGCATGCGAGGCGGTAGCCGGTCAGTGTGGCGCGGAACTCATGCTATGCTAAATCGCGCGTTCGCGTGATTCTTCGCTGTTCAATCCCCACAGACGCGGCGGCGATTCGATCGCACCGCCATTGACATCGATGTCATCGCAGTGGGTTCCTCGCTTCAGACGCCTTCGTAGACGAATCGCACCAGACGGCAGCGCCGCTCACAAGCTGGTTCGAAGACTGCTCAAACGCGACCGGCTGAGCGCTGCGCGGCACGTCTCAAACGATCCACCACAGATCACGCTGCTGTTGCCTGCCGCAGCGAGCGAACCCGCACTCCTCCGTCAAACGTTTGCCTCGGTTCTCGAGCAAACGGATGGCCGCTGGCACCTTGTCGTCGTCACTGACGATGCGCTGCCGAAATCGGCCGATCTCCCGGCCGATCCGCGGATCGAATGCTGCGTCGCGCAGGAGCCCGGACGTGCTGCTGCGCTCAACACCGCGCTCGCAAAGGCTCGAGGCGAATTCGTCGCCGTCATCGAGCCCGGGGATCAACTTGTCGACAACGCGCTCGAGGTGATGTTGAGCGAGGGGCGCCGCCTGAAGGCTGACGTCGTCTACAGCGACGAAGCAACGCTTCAGACTATCGGACCCCCGTCCAGCGTTTTTGCCAAGCCGGACTGGTCTCCGGAACTGCTGCTGTCGTTCCCATACATCGGGCGGCTGTGCATCCTTCGACGGGGCATCGTGCACTCTCTCGGCGGTTGGGACCATCGCACCGTCGCCGCCGAAGACTACGCGCTCGTCCTCGGCGCGGCGCGACGCGGCGCTGTCATCCGACGAGTGGACCAGACGCTCTACCGGCGTTGGCGCACGCACATTACTCAGGTTTGCAGTGCCCCGGGCGCGCTCGAAGCTCGCCGTGTGGCACTCGACGCTCATCTCTCCGCGATCGATACGTCGGCAGAGCTCGTGACCGACGATGGTCCTGGCGGGTTGCGAGTGCGGTGGCCACTTGCGTCAACTCCGCTCGTGAGCGTCATCATCGCCACGCGTGACCGGATCTCGCTCCTCGATCAATGCATCCAAAGCATCGCCAGCCGGACAACGTACCCGGCCTACGAGATCGTCATTGTCGACAACGACAGCCGCGAGGAGGAGAGCAAGCGATACTTCGACCAGACGCCGCACCGGGTCGTCCATGCTCCGGGAGAGTTCAACTTTTCGGCAATCAACAACGCCGGCGCACGTGCCGCGCGCGGTGAGTACTTACTCTTTCTGAACAACGACACGGAAGTCATCGCACCTGATTGGTTGGAGGCGATGGTCGAATGGGCGCAAGAGCAAGACATCGGTTGCGTCGGCGCGAAGCTGCTGTTTGCCGACGGCAGGATCCAGCACGCCGGCGTGACACTGCACGACGGATCGGCATTTCATCCGGGATACGGTCAACGCCCATCAGAGACGACCTGGCCGGAGTCAGAAATTGTCCGCAACTTCAGCGCAGTTACAGCCGCCTGCCTGATGGTGCGCCGGACGATCTTCGACCAGGTTGGCGGATTCGACGAGAGCTTTCCCGTTGCTTACAACGACGTAGAGTTCTGCGTCCGCGTGATGTCGAAGGGATTTCGGAATCTCTACACGCCGCACGCCGTGCTCTATCACCACGAGTCGTCCAGCCGCCCGCCGGGCGTGAAGATCTCGGAGAACGAGCATCTACAGCAAGTGGTGGGCGGGCTGCTGTGGCTCGATCCTTATTGCCCCGCGAATCAACGTTCGAGCGATGGACGCACCGACACCTTGCAGCCGACCTCATCGCGCGCGCAAAGCGTGTGGACCCGTGTATCCAGTCGCGCCAGCGCCGTCCTCAGCTCCATCCTGTCGCGGCGCGAGTCGCTGAAGGCTGCCGACTGGGGTCAGACCCCAGACGAGGATCCAGCCGTCAGATGGGTGGACAGCGTCGAAATCGCGGAGATCCGCCGGATCGCGCTGTTCATGCACCCTGTCACGCGAAGGACCTTCCGCGTGTTGGTCCCGAAACGAGGCCAATTCGAGGCATGGGCGGCATTGATGCCCGAGGTTTGGGCGAAAAACTCGGGCGGCGTCCGCTTTCGCGTGACGGCAAGGCTTGACGATCGAACGATCGGCTCTGTCAGTCGCGTCGTCGACCCCAACAGCAGATCGAGCCATCGACGCTGGCGCCGAATTTCGCTGTCGCTCCCGGCTGCTGCCGGAAAGCATGTCGACCTCACGCTCGAGACAACGTTCCCCGACGGCGCCGCTTCAGCCTATGCGTGGGCGATCTGGGGCGATCCGGCAATCGTTGAACGCAAGACGGTCGGCGAGATGGTGCGGCGGCAAACGCACGTTATCCGTGCCATCGGCCTGAAAGCTGCCGCTCGCCGCTACGCGCGAGTGCTGCTCGGCCGTCCGGTTGGTGCCGCCCACTACGACAGCTGGTTCCGTCAGCATCGCGATGCGGGGCGCGACGAGGATCGAATCCGCCGCTCGATCGATGCGTTCACGTATCGCCCGCGCATCAGCATCATCACGCCGACGCACAACACCGACCCACGCTGGCTCAGGCGGCTGGTCGATTCGATACGCGCTCAAACGTACGCCGAGTGGGAATTGTGCCTCGCCGACGACGGGTCCACTCGCGAAGAGATGCTTCAACTGCTCGAGGCCATCGAGCAGGAAGATTCCAGGATCAAGGTCGTGCGCTTGCCCGTCAATCGCGGCATCGCCACGGCTTCGAATGCTGCGCTCGCCCTGTCGACGGGAGAATTCATCGCGCTCGTCGATCACGATGACGAGCTGGCGCCCGATGCGCTGTTCGAGATCGCGGCGCTGCTGAACCAGCACCGCGACGCGGACGTAATCTACACGGACGAGGACAAGCTCGAGTTCGATGGTACGCACGTCGAGCCTTACTTCAAGCCGGACTGGTCACCCGAGTACTTGCGCTCGACGATGTACATCGGTCACATGACCGTTTATCGTCGCGCCCTACTCGACGCAGTCGGCGGCTTTCGTTCCGCGTACGACGGATCCCAAGACTACGACCTCGTGCTGCGCGTCACCGCGCAAACCGACCGCGTCCACCATATCCCCAAGATCCTGTATCACTGGCGAAAGATTCCAGGATCCGCCGCCGGCGACACCACCGCGAAGCCATGGGGGCTCAATGCGGCGCGCCGTGCGCTTCAGGATCACGCTTCACAGTTGCCCATTCCAGGCACCGTGGAAGATCAACCTGGCAACGGATTCTGGCGAGTTCGCTATCCAATCGTCGGCCGGCCGTTGGTGACGGTCGTGATCCCAACCGATGGCCGCGTGGTCCAGGGGCCTTGGGGCAAGCGCGACCTGCTGCTGCAGTGCCTCCGCAGCATCGTCGATCGAACGACGTACACAAATTACGAGCTGCTCATTGTCGACAACGGCCGGCTCTCGCCGCACGTCCTCGATCTTTTGTCTCGGGTACCGCACCAACGTCTCGTTTACGAAATGACAACGCCGTTCAATTTCGCGGCGAAGGTGAACTTTGCGGCCCGGCATGCGCGCGGCGACCACCTGCTCCTTCTCAACGACGACACCGAGGTCATCAGCGCCGAATGGATGACGTCGATGCTCGAGTTCTCGCAGCAGCCGCAGATTGGCGCGGTGGGCGGCAAGCTCTTTTTCCCAGATGGCCGCATCCAGCACGTTGGTGTCGTGCTGGGGATCGGCGGCGGTGCGTGCCATGTGCTGGCGGGGCAGGCCGGCAACTCGCCCGGCTACTTCGGGAGCGCTCTGGTCATCCGGAACTACTCCGCGGTCACGGGCGCGTGCTGCATGACGCGCCGCAACGTGTTCGAGGAAGTCGGCGGCTTCGACGAGCGCTTCGCGCTCGACTTCAACGACGTGGACTATTGCCTCAGAGTCGGAGCACGCGGGTATCGCATCGTCGGGACGCCGTTCGCGCGGCTCTACCACTTCGAAGGCGCGTCATTTGGCAGCCGAGAGCACGTGGTCAACCCAGCTGAAGTCCAGGCGCTCAGCGAACGCTGGAGCACGGTGATCGAGGCGGATCCCTTCTACAATCCGAATCTGACTCGCTCCGGGCTGGACTATAGCCTTCGTCTCTAGCGCATGTCCGGCACTCGCCTGTTCCCGCAACCCCTTCATCAGATCGTTGCCGAGTCACCCAACCGATGGCGCGCCGAGGGGAGCGATCCGCAATTTCGACTTCAAGGACCGTTCGCGCGCGGATTCTGGGAATTGCGCTTCGAGGGTGCGGCGCCGAGCCGTCCGCCCTTCGACGTCGCCCGCGTGTACTACGCGCCCGATGGGCAGTTCACCGAGGCGGGCTCGGTGTCATTTCCCTGGCTCGGGGACCACGTCACGCCGCACGCGCTGAAGTTCTGGCTGCCGATGGACGCTGCATGGCTGCGCCTTGACCCCACCGAGGGGCCCGGCGAAATCGAACTTGGTCCGATCGACGCGATTCATGCATCGCCAGCATTTGGCGTCCTGCGCGGTGCCGCCGAACGCTTCGTGCAATCGCCGCGGCAGACACTCGCAGCCATCGGCGAAATCCTGGCCGCCTCTCTCCGCAACCCACGCGAACGAAACAGGCTGCTGGTTGCGCTCGCGCTACCTGACAACAGCAACGCCTACGAGCAATGGCTCGCCCGACGCGCCGACGCTCGACGCGCCGAGTATCCCGTCAGCCCGGACTTTGACACGTCGAATTTGTTTTCACTCATTACGACAGTCTTCGACACACCTGCTGAATACATCCAGGTTCTCGGCAAGAGCGTCTTCGATCAAGCGCACGACTTCGAATGGGTGATTCTCGACAACGGTTCGCGCCGCCAGTCCACTCGGGACGCGCTCGCGCGCCTCGCAAAAGACGCGCGGGTGCGCTTGCTTCGCGTCGAGCAGAACCTTGGCATCATCGGCGGAATGCGGTTGGTTCTCGAGCAGGCGTCGCATCGCTACGTGCTGCCGGTTGACTCTGACGACTACCTGTTTCCAGACGCCTTGCGCACCATCGCGAGCCTGGTCGTCCGGCACGACTACCCACCACTTCTCTATACGGACGAAGACAAGCTGCGCGATCGCAAGCACACGGATCCATTCGTGAAGCCAGACTGGGATCCGGTCCTGCTTCGCAACTGTTGCTACATCGCGCATCTCTGTGCGATCGATCGCGAACGAGCGCTTTCGCTCGGCGTGTATTCCGACCGCGAGGCTGAAGGGTGCCACGACTGGGATACGTTTCTGCGATTCGTGCGCGCCGGCCACGCGGCAGTCCATGTGCCGGAGATTCTGTATAGCTGGCGAATGCACGCCGCGTCCACCGCCGCCGACGTCGCTTCGAAGGACTACATCGTCCGATCGCACCGGCACGTGCTCGAGCAGCACGTTCAGCTGACGGGGATGGCGGATCGAGTCGACGTCGTACCCAGCCCATTCTTTCCTGCATCACCAGACTGGTGGTTTCGACGGAAACGCGTCGCTCCCGCGCCGCTGGCGCTCGTTGTGTGGACAGACGGCGGTGCGTTTGGCGAATCAAGTCAGTCGCATCTTGGCGGCTATCCTGTGACCAGAGTGATCGCCGCAGGTGCCGACGTGAGGCTCGGTGACGCGCTGCAACTGGCAGCACAAGACGCGACGATCGTCGCGCTCGTCGATGGACGCGTGTCGATCGTCGGCGATGAATGGTTGTGGGAACTGGTCGGTCTCATCGAGTCATTTCCCGACGCGGCCATGGTTGGCGGCCGCCTTCTCGACGCGCACGGGCGAGTTGCGAGCGCGGCAGCGGCCTTCGACTACGGCGACGATGTTGATTCGCCTGATCGGGGCCGCTCAGAAAATGACGCCGGTTACTTCGGAACAGCCCTGAAGCAACGATCGACTGACGTCGTATCGGGTGCGCTTTGTGGCTTTCCTGCCGACTTCATTGCGCACGCGGATGTCGGTTCATGCGCAACACCCGACGACGTGTCGATGACGGTCGCAATCGAAGCCGTCCGCCAAAAGCGGCGTGTCATTTTTTCACCGTTCATGCAGGGACGAGTGACCGACGGTGCTCCGAAGTGGCCATCTCGCCATCAAAACTCGTCAGTTCGCATCGATAAGCCGCAATATCACCGCAAGCTCGCGCACGAGCTAGCCAACCTGATCCGGCCCCGAACTTGAATCTAGCCCGACGCGGCTCATTACGGTCGGGGTTGGGGCCGTCGGAGGGAATGAACTCAAAATGCCACGTTATGTGCAGGTGGGTGCAATCGGGATCCTGGTGGCGCTGTCGATCGGATTGCCTGCAGCGCAGAACACGCAGGTATCGCCAGCCGTCACCTCGCTGATCCAAAAAGCCAATCGCGATGGCTCCGTCAGGGTAATCGTCGGCGTTCGTGCAGCTTTCACCCCGGAGGGCCGGCTCGATCAAGCCCAAGCCGTTTTCCAGCGCGACACGATCGCGTTGGCACAGGCTGACGTGATCAATCGCCTCGCGGGTTTACCGATCGACGCTGTCCGGCAGTTTTCATCCATTCCGTTCTTCGCGGCGCGCGTCGGCCCGGCAGCACTCTCGCAGTTGGCGGCGATGTCAGAAGTGACGAGCGTTCAAGAGGACATCGCCGAGCGGCCGTTGCTCGCTGAATCTGCAGCCCTGGTTGGCGCCAACGCCGCGTGGGCGGCCGGCTACACAGGCGCTGGCTGGGCCGTGGCAATCATCGACTCAGGTGTGGATCTGGACCACCAATTCTTCGGGGGCAGAATCATTTCCGAGGCCTGCTACTCGAACGCGGGTGGGACTGCTCCAGAACTAGGCGGCATCAGTTTGTGCCCGGGTGGAGTCCCCACGTCGACCGGTCCCGGCTCTGGCGATCAATGCCCGACCACCTACGATGGTTGTGCGCACGGCACGCACGTCGCCGGCATTGCTGCCGGCCAGCAGTACTCGGGTGGCCCAGCGATCAACGGCATCGGCCGTCAGGCCTCGATCATCAGCCTGCAGGCATTCACCGGGTTCGATGCGATCACGTGCGGCGGCACGCCGTGTGTCCTGAGCTTTGTCTCCGATCAAATCGCGGCGTTGCAGCGCGTGTTCGATCTCCGCAACACGTTCACGATTGCGTCGGTGAACATGAGCCTGGGCGGCGGATCCTACTTCAATCAAGCGCAGTGCGACGCCGAGCAGGGCGCACGCAAAGCGATCATCGATCAGCTCCGCTCTGTGGGCATTGCGACGGTGATCGCATCGGGCAATGGCGGCGAGGCGGACGCGCTTGCCGCGCCAGCATGCATCTCGACCGCAGTCAGCGTCGGATCGGTAGATGACGGAAGCAATGGCACCACTGCAAACGTGGTGTCCCCGTTCAGCAACGGCGCACCGTTTCTCTCGCTCCTCGCGCCAGGCCGACACATCATTTCGGCTGGTCCGGGCGGCTTCGTCGGGAACTCCGGCACGTCGATGGCGGCGCCGCACGTGACCGGTGCGTGGGCCCTGATGAAGCAGCGGAAGCCGCTGGCTGGCGTGGCAGAAATCCTCGGCTCGCTCGTCCGGACCGGCGCCGTCATCGGCGACGCGAGGTTTGGCGGGACGCCGCACGCGCGCATCAACGTCGGCGCGGCAATCAACGACCTCCGAATCGACTACATGGCGATGGATGCGCCCGCGCGCGGCACGACCCTCACGGAGCCGTTCACGATGAGCGGCTGGGCGCTGAACATGTCGGTCCGGCCGAGTATGGGCACAGGCGTGGACACGGTTCACGTATGGGCGTTCCCCGCGAGCGGTTCGCCGATTCCGGTTGGCGTCGCGCAGTACGGAGCGCCGCGCGACGACGTCGCAGCGGCATACGGAGCGCAGTTCAGACAATCGGCGTGGAGCATCGTCGCGCGAGGATTACCGCCTGGCGTCTATACGTTCGCGGCGTATGCCAGGAACGCTGCAAACGGACAGTTCTCGCAGTACGCGCTGGCGGACAACGTCACTGTGCGCGCCGATCCAGAGGTTCGCATCGAGACACCCGTCAACAATACTGCCGTGCCGCAGCCGTTCACGATTTCCGGCTGGGCCATCGATCGCGCCGCGGCCACCGGCACCGGCATCGACAATATCCACGTCTGGGCCTACAGAAATCCAGGCTCCGGCGAAGCACCGGTGTTTCTCGGCGTGGCTTCGTACGGCAGCACGCGGAGCGATGTCGCTGCGCAGTTCGGGCAGCAGTTTGCCAACAGCGGGTTCACGCTGTCAGCCTCGACGCTTCCCGGCGGCCAGTACCTCATCGCCGTCTACGGACGCAGCACTGTCTCGCAGTCGTTCAGCGCGCTCGGTACGGTCGTCGTGAACGTCGGCGGAGCGCTGGCCACCATCACCAGCCCCGCAAACGGATCGGCGCAGACACAGCCATTCGCGCTGACCGGCTGGGCGATCGATCAGTCGGCGCCGTCCGGCTCGGGGATCGAGTCGGTGCACGTCTGGGTCTATCCGGATCCTGGTTCTGGCGCCGCGCCCACTTTCGTCGGCCTTGCAAATTACGGCTTGCCGACGCCGGAGGTTGCACAACAGTACGGGGTGCGATTCGCCAACAGCGGCTTCAGCATCAACGTGACCGGTCTCGCGAGCGGCCACACCTATCAATTCGCCGTGTTCCCTCGAAGCGCTGCAAGCGGGCAGTTCATCCTGCGGACGGTGACGGTCAGTATTCCTTGATCCTTGTCGTTCCCGGTTCTCAGGTTCCCGAGTTCCCAGGTTCGAACCTGGGAACTGGGCACCCGGGAACCTGGGAACCTCTAATTCACGTTGATGTGTGTCGCGCGGTATTGGTTGAATGTCCCCGTCGCCGTGCTGTAGGCGTACACGACGAAGAGGTAGTTCCCCGCTGGCAGGCCGCTCACGGAGAGCGAGTAGCCAGAATTGGTGAATTGGCTCCCGTAGATCGCGCCGACGTCCCCGCGCGGCGCGCCGTACGGCGCCTGCCCGATGAAGATGGGCGGGATTCCAGATCCCGGATTGCGGTACGCCCAGATGTGGATGTCGCCGACGCCGGTACCACTCGTGGCCCTGCGA
>Ga0114129_10007641_pt1 | contig 15386 bp, 14 predicted proteins | sample RhiMetdeltSRZDD1_FD_80071 | JGI IMG/M metagenome (GOLD analysis project Ga0114129, IMG submission 80071) | Populus rhizosphere microbial communities from Tennessee, USA - Rhizosphere MetaG P. deltoides SRZDD1 (version 2) (version 2) | ecosystem: Host-associated > Plants > Roots > Rhizosphere >...
ACACGCTCAGCCTTAGAGCGCAATATCGCAGCGCTAGAAGGCGCGAAGTTCGGGTTTGCTTTTGCATCTGGTATGGCCGCGATCGATGCAACGCTCCGGCTCATCAAGGCTGGTGAGCACGTTGTCGTTTCTGACAACACATACGGTGGTACTGCCCGCCTCTTCAATCGCATTCTGGCGAACTACAACCTTGAATTTGATTTTGTCGACACATCTGACGCTGCGAATGTCGAAGCAGCCATCAAGCCGAACACAAAAATGGTGTTTCTCGAAACTCCTACGAACCCGGTGATGATCGTCACGGACCTGCGCGAGGTTAGCGAAATCGCACATCGCTCAGGCGCTCGGGTGGTTTGCGATAACACCTTCATGTCACCGTACCTGCAAAGACCGCTGGAGTTCGGCGTCGACATCGTTGTCCACTCAACGACGAAATATCTGAACGGTCATTCGGACGGTGTTGGCGGAGTAGTTGTTCTCAATGATGAAGAAGATGCCGCATGGATTGGTTTCGTCCAGAACAGCGCGGGCGCGATCCTGTCGCCGTTTGATTCGTGGCTCGTAATACGCGGCACAAAAACACTTGCCTTGCGAATGGAGCAGCACGACAAATCGGGTCGAGCGGTTGCAGCGTTTCTGGAAGAGCATCCGAAAGTAACGAAGGTTTATTATCCCGGCTCTGCCTCACATCCGCAGCATGCGCTCGCACGTCGTCAACAGCGCGGTTTTGGTGGAATGGTGTCGTTCGATGTGGGGTCGTTGGCGGCCGCTCGAAAAGTACTTGAGTCAGTGAAGCTCTGTACACTCGCCGAGAGTCTCGGCGGCGTTGAGACTCTGATTTCTCATCCGGCAACAATGACGCATGCTTCAGTTGACGAGGAGAAACGTGTGCGCCTCGGAATCACAGAGGGCTTGGTTCGTATCTCCGTTGGCATAGAGGATACTGACGATATCATCGCGGATCTCGATCAGGCTCTGGAGAAGATTTAGACTCTTATTATCAAAAATTTCTGCGGGTGACAGTCAAATAGTAGAAGGGTTACAATTGCGCCAGCCTGCGGCTATTAGGTCCCTTTCGCTCTCCTTATGATCGTAGAGTTATACGCGAAATCAGACGTCGGACGAGTCCGACGTGGCAATGAAGATAACTTCCTTGTTATTGATCTGTCGACAGAGCAAACCTGGACGGGTTCAGACCACACGTCTCCACCAGAACGTCTCACTCGCTTCAACTTAGGAGACAAGGGTCTCGTCCTGGTCGTATCTGACGGAATGGGCGGCGCGTTAGCCGGTGACGTCGCCAGTCGAATGGCTGTCGATTCAGTTCGCGAGATGTTGACTGGTTCCGAGTCTGATAATTGCGAAGGCGAAATCGACCTCGTTGAGTGCTTAAAGAATGCCACGGTCTATGCGAACCATGCTATTCACATGCGCAGCCAGGAAGACTCACGCTGCGCCGGTATGGGAGCTACATTCACAGGCGCTGCAGTCAAAGGAGACACGCTCGATCTCGTTCAAGTAGGCGACAGTCGAGGTTACGTTATTCGAAAGGGCCAGATCCGGTTGGCAACAAAGGATCAGTCGCTCGTACAGCAACTCGTTGACGTCGGCCAGATCAGCGAATCAGAAGCGGAAACGCACATGTTTCGCAATGTGATTCTTCAGGCGCTCGGTGCACAAAGCGAAATCACACCGGTTACGGGCAAGATTCGTTTGAAGCAAGGTGATCTTGTGCTGCTATGTAGCGATGGACTTTCGGGCAAACTAAGAGCGGATGATATTCAGCACATTATCTCCAGCACGAACGGTGATCTGGTCAAAGCCTGCGATGCACTAGTTCAGGAAGCGAACAATCGTGGCGGTGAAGACAACATCACGGTCGTGCTGGCCCGCTTTCAAGGTGATGATTTAGAAAAACCGGCAAACGAAAAAATTACGATCGAATTGCCACCGTTGGAAGAAGATAAGACGCTCGACGATACCTACGAAGCTGACACCGAACCTCGATAGCTCTAGTTTTCAGGTAAGGCTTTCTGCCGCCAGTCTCGACCCTCTCCAACTCTACGAACATAAATCGAAGCTCCCTCGACACTTTCAACGCAAACTCTCTCCCCGGCCTCCAACGGTTGTTCACCCGGAGCGGGATAGGCGGTCCAAGTGGAGCCGAAGACTTTTACGGCGCCCTCATTCAACGCACCGCGGCTTGATGAGACCACGGTGCCAATCTTTCCTGGCAATGCGTCGACTCCCGTGCGCAGTGATTGCCCGGTTCGTTCTTTGGAGAAGTAATTCAGGAAGATTGTGCGTGAGGCGGCGGTGAGGCCGATCGAAACTGCTGCAAAGATCAAGAACTGAATACCCAGATTATCGATTCCCACTAGTGCGGCCAGTCCTGCGGCCAGCGCGCCGATCCCAAACCATAGCAGCACAAAACCAGACGTAAAGATTTCGGCGACTACCAGAATCGCTCCCAATACAGCCCAGAAGATCCAAAGCCAGTCAGACATTTGAGGTTGATAACCAACTCTCTGCGCAACCTCAGGGTCCTCTGCGTCTCTGCGGCGCTAATTCAAGTGATTTAACCGCAGAGGACGCAGAGGTTGCGCAAAGTTCTAACCCTTAAACAGATTCTTCATCACAAACCAGATGTTAGCCGGACGTTCTGCTAGCCGGCGCATAAAATAAGGATACCAGTGTTTCCCGTAAGGCACATAGATCCTCATGTTGTAACCGTCGCGCGCCAGTTGTCGCTGAAGATCACGTCTAATGCCATACAGCATCTGAAACTCGAACTTCTCTTTGCCGATTCCCTCTCGACTCGCAAAATCGATCGTTGCGTCGATCATCTTTGGATCATGCGTCGCGATCCCATGATAGACACCGCTCGACAGCAGGAGCTGCATTACCCGAATGTAGTTATTATCGACATCCTTCTTATCTGGAAAGGCAACCTCCGGTGGTTCATTGTAGGCGCCCTTGCAGATGCGAATGCGCGCAGGAAGCTTCACGAGCTCTTGCGCGTCGGCAAAGGTTCGTCTGAGGTACGACTGGAGCACGATTCCAACTTCATCAAGTCCAAACTCCGCTCGGAGCCGTTTGAAGATATCGATAGTCACCTGGGTCACAACTGAGTCTTCCATGTCGACGCGTACAAAGTTGCCACGACGGTGCGCGTCTTCTACCACGCGACGCGCATTCCGATAGCCGATTTCCGGATCAAGTCCAAGACCGAACTGCGTAAGCTTGATTGAAACGTTCGACTTAATCCCGGTCTGCTCGATGCGCGCCAGGATTCGGAGATACTCGGCCACTTCCCGCTCTGCTTCTTCCTCACTCGTGACCGATTCATTTAGATGATCGAATGAAGCAGTACAACCTTCCGCGTTAATCTGACGAATATAGCCGATGACTTCCTCAATAGTTTCTCCGGCGACAAAACGGGTGGTCAGTTTCTTGAAGGGTCGAAAACTAGTGGCAAAATCCTTGAGCCCTTCCTGACGTGATAAATAGAGCAGCGCGCTTCTGGTTATCATCTGGCTCGATAATTACTGTGTTATTCTTAGCCGCTTCTCGTGCCCGATATATCCGAAATATCGGACATTAGATGGGAGAAACTCAATGCGGCTGAAGCTCATTATCTGTGCTTCTTTGCTCGCAGCAGTTTTGGGAGCAGGATCCTGTGTCGCTATCTTGTTTGCATTTTTCACTTCGCTGAAACTTGCGTCTTCTCCCAGTCTGCTTCTCGTTGCGACTTTTGTACTTCCCGCGACGGCGATCGTTTTCGCTTCGACCTTTGTCTATCGGCATACGTCACGCCGGCGAAAGCTGCAGGCTTTTATGACTGCTGTCCTTTCGACGGTGTTGACGATAACCCTCTTTGTAGTCGTCTCAATTGTCACTTCCAAGCCTTCAAAAGAGCCGCCGAATCCGTCATCGCCAATTGCACTTAACCGCCACTGACTCTATTCAGACCAATCTTCTCTTGCACTGGTTTCAAAGCATCGATCACGAAACGGATATGTTCATCCATATCCACTTGCAGTTCCTCTACTCCTTGTCTGATATCGTCTCGATTAACTGAACGCGCAAATGCTTTGTCCTTCAGTTTCTTTTTCACTGAGGAAACTTCCAGATCGTCCAGGCTTTTTCCCGGACGAACGAGCGCGCACGCCACTAAGAAACCACAGAGTTCATCTGTAGCGAAAAGCGCTCTTGCCATGTCAGTATCGCGAGGTACTCCTGTATAAGTTGCGTGGCCCATAATCGCGCGAATGATGCGATCTGAATAGCCGCGTCCGCAGAGTATATTGGCACCGGTAAACGGATGCTGGTCCGGCGTCGGGAACATCTCGTAATCAAAATCGTGTAGCAATCCGACGATGCCCCATTCATCTTCATCTGCATCAGCAGCGCCGTAGCGCTTGGCGCAAGCACGCATCGCAGTTTCAACAGCGAGCGCATGTTTCCGAAGGCTGTCGCCTTTCGTGTACTCACACAACAGTTCCCAAGCATCTGCTCTGTCTGGCATTGAGTCGGTAAGAGCCGTCAGACTATTTGAAGAAATTATCCGGAACGCTCACAAACTAGCACGGCATAAAAGAGGCGGGCAAGGGAGGCATTCAGCGAGTAGCGTGTAACGGTTTCAGACTATGTATTATTGCGCTTTCGCAATGTAACCAGGTCGTGCACGTATCAACAGGTTCTTCCGTGTCGTCGTAACCTTTATTTTCCGATACCGATCATCCCGATCCTTTTTTATTGGGTAATACCCTAACAGGTATTGGGTCCTCAACTCCGCGGCGATCTTTGCGAAGGCATCTGGCAATGACACCAAAACATCAGCACGCAGGAGTTTGCCTCCCGACTTATCCGCAAGAGCATTGAGATAACTATCGGCCTTTGAATAAAGAAGATCGAGCATTCCTGAGATTGAGTCACCCTGTCGTGAATCTCGCCGATCTGTTCCAGGAACCGGTGACCCACGTCGACCAGACGGCAGATTGTCCGGGCTTGGAAACTGGTCAGGGTTTCGGCCAGGATCGCGGGTCCGTTCTGATTCACGTCGTCGACGCAGAATTTCTTCTGCTGATGGCAGTCCCAATGGACCGGTTTTTTTCGAGGTGCCAGAAGTAGGAACGGAGTTTGGATCGTCGCTCGGAAAAGTTGGTGCAGTAGTTCCCGGTGCCGGTTGCCGGATAACGTCCAGCGTTGGCAGTTGGGGTTGCATTTGTTCCGATTGCTCTCGCGCTAACCGCTCGGTTTCAGCCCGCGTGTCGTAACGAATCGGATAAACGATTACGCCTTCCTCATCCAATCCTCTCAACGTCGTTTCAGCAGTTGCCGAATCGCTATGCCAGTCGACACCGTCTGTGAAAATCACGATCGCTTTTCTGCCTCTAATCCCACGGACTGAGTTAAGGGCGAGATCGAACGCGTCGTATAGTTTCGTTCCCTCACCCGGCCTGGTTTTGTAGATTGCCGAAGTCAACACCTGCCTATCGTTTGTAAATTCGTTGTGGTCCTTCACTTGGTCATCGAACGAAATTATCTTCACACGATCTCCAGGTTGGAGTTGCTCAACAAACGCCTTCGCAGCCTGTTGAATGGATCGCAGCTTTTCTTGAGTGCTGGCACTTGTATCTAGCATCAATACAACGTGAAATGGAGCCGCAACCGTTGCGAAAACGGCAATCTCCTGCGGCACACCGTCTTCCGCTAAGCGGAACTCTTCACGCTTCATATCTGCCACGTAGGTGCCCGCGCCATCCGTGGCAATCACGGGAACAGTTACAAGATTCGTGTCCGTCTTGAGAGTTTCAATGTCTTGTGGTGGCTCCGGCGTGACGGGCTCGACGTTTGCCGGGGGCGTTTTTGGTTTTTGGCTATTCGTCTGGGGAACTGCCCCGAGACAGATGGCCGCAGCTAACAGGAAGACTAACGAGCAACGCAGTGGAAGGGAAAACATACTGTCCTCCTCAATCGCTCTCTGTGACTGTTACCGATAAGTTGGCTGTTCGATGATTTCCCAACGAATGCAGTTTCCTTCCCCCTGAACCGAAAATGTCGCTTATGTACGTGCAGTATCATAGCAGCATGACCAACCCCTGATTAATGGTTCCTTGCCGCTCTAAACCGGTTCTTCTAAAATGCGTCTTCTAGTCCCCGATTCCAACCCATGCGATCCCTTTTACTAGCAGTCCTGGCAGCGTATTTAAACGCCGCAATCCACTCGATTCTGGCGTTCGTGAACAAGCGTCGTTCACTTCTGCGCGTAGCCGCATGGTCGATTGCAGCGGGTTTCGTACTCCATACTGGAGCTCTCGTTGCTGACTGGTTTATCGACGGTCATTATCCATTGTTCAATCTTCGCGAAACTCTTTCGTTCCTTGCCTGGGCGCTGGTGGCGGTTTACGCCGTTGTGCTCTATCGATATCGCGCTCAAGCATTGGGCGTGTTGACGATGCCGCTGATTTCAATTCTGACCTTTGTCGCACTCGTGATGCCCGGCGAACCAAAGGAGGCACCGGTCGGCTTCTCATCAACGTGGCTGTTTCCGATTCACACGACGCTGCTTATCTTCGCGTACGCCGCATTCTTCGTCGTTTTTATGGCAAGCGTGATGTATTTGCTGCAGGAGCGCGAACTCAAGTTAAAGACGTTCAGCGCTATTTTCCATCGACTTCCCTCGCTGACAACGGTTAACGAACTGGCCACGGCTTCAGCAGCGCTGGGCCTGACGCTGCTGACCGTCGGAATAGCAACCGGCATGATCTGGTCCTCTTCCCGAGATGGGCGAATCTGGCACAATGATCCGAAGGAGATTTTCGCTTTTCTCACTTGGCTACTTTATTTGTCGCTGATCATCTATCGATCGACCGCGGGATGGCGCGGACGTAGAGCGGCATGGCTCGGTGTGGTTGGCTTTGGTCTCGTGCTCTGCACATTCTTTGGCGCTCGACTGCTCGGAGGCTATCACGTGTTTGGATGAAATCTGTTTTTGCGTCTCCATCGTATTTTCACGCGCGTCCTTGAGGTCAACATCAATAACGGAATGTCCATAGTCTTAGTTGGCATCAATCATAAAACCGCTCCCGTCGAAGTGCGCGAGCTACTCGCCTTTTCGGACGAGGCTTGTGCCGAAGGCTTGCGGAAACTGGTGGATGGAGATGTGGTGCGGGAGGGCTTGATTGTCTCCACCTGCAATCGCGTCGAGATTCTCAGCGCGATGGCCTCTGACCAATTGGATACCGGAGCCCGGCGTCTGACGGACTTCCTCGACGATGTGCGAAATCTGCCGCCAGGGTTTCTGACCAAACATCTTTACAGCCATACGAACGAAGAGGCGATAAGGCACATCTTTCGTGTTGCATCTTCGCTCGATTCCATGGTGGTCGGTGAGCCACAGGTACTCGGGCAAGTACGTCACGCCTATTCACTTGCAGTAGAAGCTGGGACTGCCGGGCGTGTGCTGAATCGGTTGGTCCACCACACGTTCCGCGTAGCGAAGCGTATTCGAAATGAAACCGGGATCGCAGCTAACGCAGTTTCAATCAGCTACATGGCTGTGGAGTTAGGCAAAAAGATCTTCGACTCCCTCAAGGGCCGCGCTGTGATGTTGATCGGCGCGGGGGAGATGGCTGAACTTTCAGCGCGTCACCTGGTTAACGCTGGTGCGTCACGTGTTTTGATCGCTAACCGGACAGAAGATGCAGCGATCCGACTAGCGCAGGCCTTCAACGGTGTGCCAGTTTCTTTCGATCGGTTAACTGAGTCACTTGGTGAAACAGATGTTGTCATCTGTTCTACCGGTGCGCCAGATTACATTGTTACTGAAAAAATGATGCGAGCTGCCGTAGAGCAAAGACGCAACCGGCCGATTTGTGTCATCGATATCAGCGTTCCGCGGAATGTTGATCCGAGTGTCGGGAATGTTCCCAACGTGTTTGTGTTTGATATCGACGATTTGGAGTCGGTGATCTCGTCGAACATCCGGGAGCGCGAGCGCGAAGCAGAACGCGCTGAGTTGATTGTGCAGTCGGAGGTCATGCAGTTTCAGCAATCACTGCGTGCAATGGATATCGGTCCGACGATCGGTGCGTTACGCCAGAAGCTTCAGGAGCTAGCTCGCGCCGAGATGGCCCGGCAACGGAAGCGCCTCGGACCTCTTACGACCGAACAGGAAGCAGCAATCGAAGCGCTCCTGATGTCGACCGTCAACAAGATCTCTCATCCTGTGCTGAACCAAATGAGACGTTCGTACGAAATCAGCGATTCCGACACAGTTCAAGCATTACGAGATATCTTCGGACTGGAAGAGTGATGAACCGAACTCTTGTAATCGGATCGCGTGGGTCGAAGCTCGCTCTCATTCAATCTGAACAGGCTCGACAGCGACTGCTTGAGTCGAACCCTGGCCGCGAAGTTCGTATCGAGATCATAAAGACAACTGGAGACGTCAAACCAGATCCGCTCACAGTGATCGGGGGCAAAGGCGTATTTACGAAAGAGATCGAAGACGCCTTGATAGACCGGCGCATCGATATCGCGGTTCACTCGCTAAAAGACTTGCCAACAGTCCTTCCGGCCGCATTGACAATTGGAGCAATTTGCGAGCGGGAAGATCCGCGTGACGCTCTCGTTCTGCGCCGCGAAATCACCGGTTCGCGACTGTCTCTTGTGGAGTTGCCTCCGCATGCGATAGTCGGCACATCCAGTCAGAGACGAGTCGCTCAATTGAAGTCACTACGCTCCGATGTAGTCATCAGAGACTTGCGGGGTAACGTAGATACTCGACTCCGTAAACTCGATGAAGGTCAGTATGACGCGCTTATCCTGGCCTCAGCGGGCTTGCGACGCCTTGGTCTCGCCGATCGCATTGCCGCGGCGATTCCTACTAACGAAATGTTGCCGGCAGTCGGACAAGGTGCGGTAGTAATCGAAGCGCGAAAAGACGATGACGACGTATTGAATGCCGTACTCCATCTTGATCACGCTGCGACGCGGATCGCGTGCGTCGCGGAAAGATCACTGCTAAGAGCATTGGGCGGAGGCTGTCAGCTTCCGATCGCAGCGCATGCAGTGTTCAATGATGGCGAACTCAACTTGGAAGGCTTGGTAGCCAGTCGCGACGGATCAGAAGTTTTGCGCGACCGCATCAGCGGTTTGGCTGCTGATGCCGAACAGCTAGGCATTGCGCTAGGCGAGAAACTGATCAGTCACGGTGCGAATTCCCTTCTTCAGAATTAAAATTGCATGAATGAGCCGTTGACCGGCAAGACTGTGGTGATTACTCGTGCCGCCTCTCAAGCGTTAGATTTTTCGGCGGCGCTTGAGCACTACGGAGCGAGTGTCGTCATATGTCCTACCATCGAGATCAGTGATCCAGACAGTTACGATCGCCTTGATGAAGCAATAGAACACCTATACGGCTATGACTGGATCATCTTTACGAGCGTGAACGGCGTTGACTTCTTTTTGCGCCGATTGTTATCGCGCGGCAAAACTGTAGAAGAGCTCGATGAAGTCAAGACGTGTGCAATTGGAGAGGCGACGGCAGAACGACTTCGCGACGCGCGCATCCATGTGGACGTCGTGCCAAATGAATTTAAGGCCGAAGGTGTGTTCAAAGCTTTGCGTGACTTCATCGGCGGTGGTGAACGGCTGCAAGGATTGAACATTCTGTTGCCAAGAGCCGCCGTGGCCCGCGACTACTTGCCAAATGCGTTGGAAGAAGCGGGCGCGCGCGTCGATGTGGTTCCGGCATACAGCACAGTTCTTCCGGAGAATGTGGACCGTGGCCGTTTAAGTGCAACGCTCGCGGGCAGTGCAGATTGCATTGCGTTTACGAGCTCGTCAACAGTGAGGAATCTTGGCTTGTTATTTGATACTAATGATCTCAGTAATATTCTCCGCGGCCTCACAATAGCGTGCATTGGCGATATCACTGCCACCACCGCGGCGGAATATGGGTTGAAGGTGAATATTCAACCAAAGGAATTCACGATTCCGGCGCTGGCCAAAGCGATAGCTGAGTACTATTCAAAGGGTGTCTCATAGCAGTGGTACGAGCTTGCGCCGCTCTTAACAACACTCAACGCGGCGCCATGCAGCCGGTACCCGCGCGGTAGCAGGTGAGTGCGAAGCTATAATTCAATCCGCGATAGATTGCAGGTCGGGAAGGGTGGCTTGCCCCCGCTCAAGTTCATCACCACTCAATATCGAATCCATTATCCAAGTAAACCCAACTCTACGATGTTCGGCATTTAGACTAAGCTTGAATGGTTCGGCGAGTTGAGCGGGGGCAAGCCACCCTTCCCGACCTGCAATCTATCGCGGATTGAATTATAGCTTCGCACCCACCGCTACCTCGGCAATCGGCAATGTAATCCCTGTGCTAAACTGACCTTCGATGCCTTCCCACAGCGTACTCATCTTCGAAAGAGACCACGACGCCGCTTCTTCGTTGCGGGAACTGGTTTCTTCGTGGGGCTACCAACCTATCGTTACGCACGATCTGAATTCGGCATTAAACCTTCTCAACGAACAAACACCCACAATCGTCATAGACGATGCATCTACAGCTACTGATCAACATTTCTCTTTCATTCGCGAAATCCGGATGAATGGCGCCGATATTCCAGTGGTGTTGCTTACTGAACACGGAGCTATAGAGAACGCCGTCGATGAAATCGTTCACGAAGATGTCTTCCCCTACCTCGAGAAACCCGTTGATCCCCAAACCTTGAAACTCGTCGTTGATAGCGCAATTGAACTGGCCGTAACGCGACGAGAAAACGAATTACTCCGCCGACAGCTTCGGGACCGCGGAGCATTTGGTGAGCTCGTCGGTAATTCGGAATCCATGCGGAGGATTTACACGCTAATCGAGCAGGTTGCGCCTTCCTCAGCGTCAGTCTTGATTACTGGTGAGTCAGGTACCGGCAAAGAGCTTGTGGCGCGAACAATCCACCGAATGAGTCCGCGAAAGGACCAACCATTTGTCGCCATCAACTGTTCCGCGATTCCGGAGACGTTGATGGAATCGGAACTGTTTGGCTATGAGAAGGGTGCGTTCACTGGCGCGGCGTCGCGGCGGCAAGGATGCTTTGAACTCGCCGACAAAGGGACACTACTCCTGGACGAGATTGGCGAGATGCCTTCAGTGCTCCAGGCGAAGCTTTTGCGTGTGATAGAAGAACGAGCTGTCAGGCGACTTGGCAGTCGCAAAGAAATCGAAGTCGATGTGCGATTACTCGCCGCGACAAACCGTCATCCACAGGACGCGGTTAGTGAAGGAAAGCTGCGCAGCGATCTCTTGTACCGTCTTAATGTCTTCGGTATTCACCTTCCTTCACTGGACGAGCGAAAAGAAGATCTGTCGTTGCTGGCACAGCACCTGGTGACGCAGCTCGCCGCTAAACACAACCGACCTGCGCGCTTTCTCAGCCCATCCGCACTTCATGCACTGCAATATCACGCCTGGCCGGGCAACGTGCGAGAACTAAGGAATGTGATTGAGCGCGCCGTCATTATTTGTTCCGGCGAGCAGATCGAACGTCATCACTTCGCGCCTTATCCAATCGAACAACGCGAGAAATTACGCGACGAAGATACACTAACGTTACCTGTAGGAACGCCGCTCGAAGAAGTTGAACGTCAGATGATCATGCGGACACTACAAAAGACGAAGAACAACAAGACGCGGGCTGCAGAACTTCTCGGCATTAGTCTCAAGACACTCCACAACAAACTAAATCTGTATCGCGAGCGTGGTCTGATTCATGAGGAGTAACCGTTCCGTTCTCCTCTTCTTCATCGATGGGCTCGGCATCGGTGAGCGAAGACCTTCTAATCCCTTCGATCGACTTCCCGACGCAGAGCCTTTAGCAGTCTTTCGCGACGAATCACCTCGCGCAATCCTCGGTGGCATTGTTGTTCCAACTGATCCGCGGCTCGGAGTCGAAGGACGTCCGCAGAGCGCATCCGGACAAACTACAATTCTCACCGGTATAAACGCCCCACTAACGCTCGGCTACCACAAGCAAGGCTTTCCAAATAAGGCTCTGCTTGAAATCATCCAGGAGCACTCGATCTTTCGACAGCTAAAGAAAGCAGGCGTAGCAGACATTACGTTCGCCAACGCTTACACGAGCCGATTTTTTGACAGCCGGCCGAGGTGGGTATCTGCGACGACGGCGGCGGTCGAGGCAGCAGGTATGAGTTTTCGCACCGTTGACGATCTGGTCAGAGGCAACGCAGTTTACCAGGATTTCACTAATCGATTACTGATTGAACGAGGTGAAGCAGTGTCGGAACGAAGTCCGATGGAAGCCGCGACGTCGCTTGCAAACATCGCTGCAAAGCACCAATTCACTCTTTATGAATACTTCATTACGGACAAGATTGGTCATGCTCAGGATATGCCGGCCGCGAAGATGGTCCTGACCGAACTCGCAAGCTTTATACGCCATCTGCTACGCACTCTTGATCTCAAGCGCACCACAGTTATACTCACCAGCGATCACGGGAACATTGAAGATCTATCGTCACGCAACCACACGCTTCATGACGTTCCCACAATTGTTTGGGGATCGGAACGCGAGCAAGTCGCTCGCCGGATAAAGACACTGGTCGACATAACACCCACCATCGTAGACCTGTTCACGGAGACCACAACTCATTGAACTCAGCGCGATCTCCCGAGGCGATCGGCTCAACTGTACCTAAGAACGACCCACGCGAGATTTTCGGTTGGAAGATCTACGACTGGGCCAACTCTGCTTTTTACACGACGGTAGTTGCGACACTGTTCAGCCCATACCTGACGCGCCTGGCGCAAGCAGCAGTTGGTGAAAATGGAGTCGTACTGAACCTCGGTTTGCTTGGTTCAGTCACAGCGAAATCACTGCCAACGCTTTGTGTATCTATTTCAGTTGGTCTTCAGGTGTTTTTGCTTCCAATTCTCGGCGCGCTGGGAGATTACTCCGATTTCAAAAAGCGGCTGATGGCGGCGTTCTGCTACACAGCAGTGCTGGCGAATTGTTTGCTGTTTTTTATTCAGGGCAATCTGTATCTGTGGGGCGGAGTTCTTTTCATAATTGCCAATGTCTGCTTTGGCGCGTCGAATGTCTTCTACAACTCTTATCTGCCTGAGATAGCGACTGAAGATCAAGCTGACAAGGTATCAAGTAGAGGCTATGCGTACGGATACCTTGGAGGAGCACTTCTGCTTGCGTTGAACTTTTTACTCGTGTTGTCGGCGCCGCGTCTTGGCCTTTCCTCGTCTATGGCCGTTCGGCTTTCCTTATTTTCGGCGGGCGTCTGGTGGGGAGGATTCGCGATCATCACATTCCTTCGCCTGAAACCGCGACCAAAAACGAAACAATTGGCGCCAGAAAAGGGATATATCAGCGCGGCGTTCTCGGAACTATGGTCCACCATACTCGAACTGCGAAGATTGCCACTTACATTGCGCTATCTCATCGCATATCTGATTTACAACGATGGCATTCAAACAGTGATCTTCGCCGCGAGCGCATTTATCGAGCAGGAGTTGTTTCCTCAGGGGAATCCGCTGTTTCTACTTGAAATATTTTTGATGGTGCAGTTTGTTGCGGTCGCGGGCGCGTTGCTGTTTGAGCGGCTCGCGTATTTGATCAAGACGAAGAACGCAATCTTGATTTCGCTATTGATATGGTCAGGAATCGTTATTTATGCGTATCGCTTTTTGCATACGGTCACTGAGGCTTGGGTGTTGGCCGCACTGATAGCGATCGTCCTGGGCGGCTCACAGGCATTATCCCGCTCGCTTTTTTCGCGCATGATCCCCGATGGAAAAGAAGCTGCGTTCTTTGGATTGTATGAAGTATCTGAGCGCGGCACATCATGGATGGGGCCATTACTATTCAGCATCGTCATTGCACGCACTGGTTCATATCGTCAGGCGCTGTTCTCTTTAATTGTGTTCTTTGTGCTGGGCCTGGGATTATTGATGATTACCGATACGGACAAGGCAATTCATCAAGCGGGGCATCTGGCACCGGAAGAGGTCGCGCACTGAGAACCAGCTCTTTCAACCGCCAGCGCCGATGGGAGCTGAAGTGGCATGTTGAGCTCAAGCTTCAGTCCCATAATTCGTCATCGGAAAAAATTTCAGGTAGGGAAGGGTGGCTTGCCCCCGCTCAATATTACTTACACTTAATGTTGAATGTATTTGGACTTGAGCGGGGGCAAGCCACCCTTCCCTACCTGAAATTTTTCTGGCCTACCTGCAATTTTTCTGGCCTTCAATAATCCTTCCTAGTTGAATCAGTCGAACAGGCATGTCTCCGTGATCGTGCGACTGTCTCCACAACTCAGTGCGTAAGTAATTTGTGATCTCTATAATGCCCACTATCGCCAGGAGGTACTTCAAAGATATGAATGAGGCTTACGCTGAATTCTTTCCCAATAACCCACCGGCGCGATCGACAGTACAGGGTGAGCGCTGGCCGGAAGGATCTTTGGTAGCACTACTGTTTGGAGTGAGATAGACCTTAATGAGCTTCACGCGCCGAGGCGCGACGTTCAATGACAGTTCCAGGTTAAGCTGATGTCTATCGATGTACATGGAAAGATTGAATCCCAGATAACTGCTCAAATCGAAGCAGAGGTATGTAACCAGCAGAATCTCAAAGATATGATGACTTGGGCACTGTCGAAACCTCCAGGTACATTTGTTCCGAGAGTGGTGGCAGAAGTAATCGTCCAAGATGAGTTTACACATGACGTGATAGTGCCTCGGAACGACGGATTAGTTTTGGTCTACGACACTACTTGACTGGGCGGCATTACGGCAGTTGCCGTTTGGGATCACATACCAAGTGCGAGTGAACTGCTGGAAGTTCGTTTGGCTGCCGGATGGCAGCCAAGACCTTCCTTGCTGAAGGATGGCGATCGCGTTGTTGGTCACGCTGCTTGTCTGGTTACCAGTAAATCAGACTAGCAATTAATTGTTAGGACTATCTTACATGACGCAACTGCCGCGATTGATTACAGAACGGGAGCGAAGCGACCGATTTCAACTAGCAGAAGTGCTCAATGTAACCTGAAATCGGTCGCTTCGCTCCCGTTCTAAAACTTCGGTCAGTATCTTAGTTCCCTTCCCCATAGGCTTTGTAGGCTGTCTGCTGATTGCAAGCACCAACGCCATGATACAGATCATTCTTTTCCTCGTGGCGGCCCTCGTGGACGGCCTCATCTCGAGGTATCCTTTCGCCGTCGTCGCTCGCTCTCCTTTATGATTTCGCTCAAATCCGCAACCGGCCGTATCTCATTCGGTCCAAGTTCATACTTCATGCCGCCTGGATGCTGTGACAGAAGCTGAATGGCATGATTGAGGTCTCGCG
>Ga0114129_10007642_pt1 | contig 15386 bp, 16 predicted proteins | sample RhiMetdeltSRZDD1_FD_80071 | JGI IMG/M metagenome (GOLD analysis project Ga0114129, IMG submission 80071) | Populus rhizosphere microbial communities from Tennessee, USA - Rhizosphere MetaG P. deltoides SRZDD1 (version 2) (version 2) | ecosystem: Host-associated > Plants > Roots > Rhizosphere >...
CGCACAGCAAGCAGGGAAGAAGAACGATGCGCATCACAGGCAAGGTCAAGTGGTTCAACAACGCCAAGGGTTACGGGTTCATCGAACGCGAGGGAGGCAGTGACGTGTTCGTGCATTACTCCGCAATCAGTGGCAACGGCTTTCGCTCATTAGAAGAAGGGCAAGCGGTCGAATTCGAGATCGTCGATGGCCCGAAAGGTCCTCAGGCAGGGAACGTCACCAAGCCCTAGAACCACTCACGACCTACCCGGCGCCGCCCCCGGCGCCGGGAGCACCCCCGCCGCAGCAACCCTAAACTCCCCGCTAACCAACTCCCAAAGTCACAACCCAACTTACTTGTCGGCCTGCCCCTTCATGGCCCTCGCCGTAAAGGCGACTTTCCCGTCCTTCACCGCCACTCGAAACGCGACTTCCGGCGTGCCCTTCTCTTTCATGGTTGCGACTTGCGTCTTGATCAGGTCGGCGAACTTGTGAAAGGGAATGGCGTCTTGCCCGGCGTCACGGCGCGCCGTCGCGAGGTAGTCGTAGAGATCGTGCATCTTGTCCATCTCCCGCGACGGATCCTTGAACGTCGTCACATGCACAACCCGATCGGCGGCCGCTGGCTTCTTGGGTTTCTCCTCGGGCGCGCGCGGCTGGACGAAGGGACCCGGGCGCCCCTCTTCGCGTGCGCGGAGCCCACGATCCCAGAGGTCGGTGAACGCTGAATACCGGCCCTGCAGCGTGCTGAACTTGAACCGGTATCCGTAGTTGCTGATGTGCTGCCGGTCTAAGCGCTTGACGAGGCCCTCGACCCGCTTGCGTGTCTCCCACGGAGGGCGCGGCAGTCGGCCGGCGAAGTACATGTTGTATTCCGCCTCGAGGCGCTTCAGTTCCACTTCGAGGACCTGCAGCTCGCGTTCGATGTCGGACAATTCTTCCGGCAAGACGAGAGCATTGTGTCACGGTTGGTGGTGGTTTGGTCCACGGATGCCAGCCTCGCACTACGGTCTCGGGGGCACGACGTCATCGAGCCACCGCTCGATTTCATTCCACACGTCGACACCGCTCATCGAGCCGTTGTGCGCCGCATCCGGCACGAGAATCAGTTTCTTCGTTCCAACCAGGGCCGACAGAATCCGCCTCGAATGATCAGGGCTTGTGCCTCGATCGCGCGCGCCGTGAACGAGAAGGACAGGAATGCGAAGCGAGGCCGCGGCGTCCGCGGGACTGACACTCGCAACCGTGAATCGCCCTCGCTCCTCGGCGACTCGAAACGCGCGGTCGATGATCCACGAAGGCAGATAGCGTGGCGCACGCTCACTGGCGATCGTCCGCAGATCCGAGAACGATTCAGCCGCGACGATAGCAGTGACCCGAGGGAACCCCGCGGCGGCCTGCAATGCGACCGCTCCGCCAAGCGAGCTTCCAATGAGGACCACGGGTCCCGCTTCGAGCGAATTGACGATGCGTCTCACATCCTCCTTTTCATAGAAGCCATACGTGCACATGTCACCGTCCGATTGCCCGTGGCCGCGACTGTCATAGGCGACGACGTCAAAGCCGTGCCGAGTCATCCGATCGATCACGCCCACGGAACTGGACCGATTGTCGGCAATCCCATGCAGATACACGACACTGCCTCGTCGCGGTCGCCCGGCCGGGCAATACCAACCCCTCAATACAACACCGGCTCCCTCAAATTCACGATCGATGCACGCCGCGGGCTTCTCGGCATAAGTGCTCAGGCGGCGAGGATACAAGAGGGCCCCTGCAGCGATCGAGGGCGCCTCGATCAGTAGCGCCAGAATGAGAAGTGCCATCACCCACCCACAACCGCGATGAATTGCCTGCGCATGCGAGTACATACGGATGAGACATGACAGAAGGTCGGCGGAGCCAGGTCCAAAGAACAGGACCCGGCATGTCAATCAGAGGCGGGCGTCGTGTGCTCGTACGTTGTTCGTGTGTGCCGCGTACTCGAGAATTCGCGTGTCGCTGGTCATGAATGTGGCATCCAGCCGCCGCGCGGTTGCGACGAGGATTCGATCGAGCGGATCGGCCAAGGCGTCCCGAGGGATGTGCCCCGCATCGATCGCAATGGCGGCCGAAAACTCGGCCATTCGGACACCGGCGGCTTCCAGCGATCCACGAATCCACTCTTCAGGAGGACGCGTGAGCCGCAGGCGTCCGAGCGTGTGAAGGGCTGTCAGCTCGAATAACGTTGCGGGCGACACCCTGATGGATTCCGTGGACTCGGCGCGCGACAGCCACTGGCGCGTCCGGCGGCCGATTCTCCGCACGTCTCCCTCTACGCTCCAGACCAAGACGTGCGTGTCGAGCAGCAACACGGATCAGGGGTTGATGTCGTAATCGCCGTCGATCGGATCGAACGGCCGCTCGTACTTCAGCACGGTGCCCTTCATAGAGCCGAAGAATGTGGGTCGTGAAGGCTCTGTGTACGGCACGAGCTTCGCTACCGGCTTCCCGTGTTTCGTGACGATGTACTCGGCGCCGGTTTCTCGAACCCGATCCATCAGCTCGAGGCATCTGGCCTTGAATTCGGCCGCCGCCACACGCCCACGCGACGGAGCCCGCTGGGAGAGACTGATCGGCCGAAATCCGGCCTTCTTTCTCATGACCACAATTGTCTGACCATAACTGGAGAATGTCAACGGCGCCGTCGCACGTGACGATCTGCACACACGAGTACCTACGCGCGGGAGATGGCAGAAGATCGGTGCCGGGTCCAAAGAACAGGACCCGGCCTACACGGATCGATCGCGAACGTTGCAGGCCGGGTCTTGTTCTGTAGACCCGGCATGTCAACGAAGCGCGAGGCTAAAAGATCGTCGCGATCGATTGGCTGGCGAAGTTGAGAACCGGGGTCGGCAGAACGCCGAGATAGAAAATCGCCGCGATCGCGAGCGTCAGGACGGCCATGCCGACGCCGGTCACGCGCTGCGGGGCTGGCGCTCCGTCACGCTCCGCCATGTACATCATGACCACCACGCGCAGGTAGAAGAACACCGACACGACACTCGTCAAGACGCCGATAATCGCCAACCAGGTATACCCGGCGCCCACGGCCGCCTGAAAGATGTACCACTTGCCAATGAAGCCCGCGGTCGGAGGCAGGCCGCCGAGTGACAGCAGACAAACGGTCATCAACGCGGCGAGCCCTGGACTGCTGTGCCACAGTCCGGCATAGTCGCGCAGAGTGTCGTTGGCCCGGTCGCGCGCGCCAAGCAAGGCAATGACGCCGAACGCCGCGAGGTTGGTGACCGAGTACGCCAGCAAATAGAAGAGGATTGCCGCCTTCCCCACCTGCCCCGCCGCAACGAGGCCCACCAGGAGATACCCGCCGTGCGCAATGGAAGAGTACGCAAGCATCCGTTTCAGGTTCGTTTGCGCAACACCGACGACGGTTCCCAGAATCATCGTCGCCGCCGCAATCGTGGCAACGACCGGAGCCCACCCGAGATGCGCCTGCGTGGGCTCGCGGAATGGCTCAAAGCTGGACAGGAACACGCGAGCGAACGCTGCGAAGGCCGCGGCCTTCACGCCCGTCGACATGAAGCCCGTCACAATGGCGGGCGCGCCCTCGTATGCGTCGGGCGTCCACATATGAAACGGCACGGCTGAGATCTTGAACGCGAATCCCACGAGCAGAAGGCCAACGGCGATGAGCACCATCGGGTTGGTGCTCATTGACTGCGCAGACAGGAACGAGCTCACCGCGGAGAGACGCGTGCTGCCTGTCACCCCGTATGTAAAGGCGATCCCATACAAGAAGAACGCGCTCGAGATCGCACCCAGCAGAAAATACTTGAACGCGGCCTCGGTTCCCGCGAGGTTGTCGCGCCGAATTCCCGTCAGCACGTAGACAGCCAGCGAGAGAATCTCGAGCGCCACGAAGATGACGAGCAGATCGGTGGCCGTCGCCATCATGATCATGCCGACGATGGAGAACAGCACCAGCGCGTAGTATTCGCCCGCCGGCAGATTGTCGCGATGGATGACCTGTGACGAGAACATCACGGTCAGCGCACCCACCGCCGTGAGGATCAGCGTCACGAAGAGGCCGAAATTGTCGGCGACGATCACGCCGAAATCTTCCCTGAACGCGTCGGGCATCGGGTTCCACAGGATCACCGACGAGACGGCGGCGCCGGTCAACCCGACGATGCCGAACCAGCCAACCGGCATCCGTTGGCCCTTCGCGCTGATCGCCTCTCCCGCCATGGCCGCGAGGGCGCCCAAGGTGACGCAGAGCATCGGGACGACGGCGTCTAGCTGAAGGGTGAACATGTTTGGTGTAATTCGAAATTCAAAATGCAAAATGCAAAATGCAAAATGCAAAATGTGGAACTCAACGACGCTTACCGGACACGCTGACTCGCCAATGGGCGGACGTCAACCTGTTGGTCTGACTCGGTCCCGGTTTGCATCTTGAATTTTGCATTTTGCATTTCGTTATTCACTCGCACCGCCTGCACTCTCTCAACAACCCGCCTGACCGACGATTCCATCGGCGCAAGGAAGAACGTCGGGAACACACCCATCACGATCGCGATCGCACAGAGCGGTACCACACTCGCCCACTCGCGCGGCCGCAGATCCGGCAGTGTGGCGTTCTTCTCGTTCGTGACGGTCCCGAGATAGACGCGCTGGAACATCCACAACATGTACACCGCCGACAGAATCACGCCCAGGCCGGCGAACACGACGAACCGCGGCTCCCACAGAAACGCGCCGAGCATCGTCAGGAACTCACCGATGAAACCGTTGAGGGCAGGCATGCCGATCGAGGCGAGCGTGATGATCAGAAACGCCGCGGTCAGACGCGGCATGCTGTTCTTCAGCCCACCAAATTCGGAGATCAGGCGCGTGTGTCTGCGATCCGAGAGCATGCCGACGAGCAAGAAGAGGCCGCCTGTGCTCACGCCATGCGCGAGCATCTGATAGACCGCGCCCTGCACGCCCTGCGCGTTCATCGCGCAGATGCCAAGGACGACGAAGCCGAGGTGACTGACCGACGAGTAGGCCACCAGCTTCTTCATGTCCGGTTGGACCATCGCCACCAGCGCGCCGTACACGATGCCGATGACGGCCAGCAGCGCGATCCACGGCGCAAACTGCGCAGACGCGATCGGGAACAGCGGAAACGCGAAGCGCACCAGACCATATGTGCCCATCTTCAGGAGCACGCCAGCGAGGATGATCGATCCGGCCGTCGGCGCCTGGACGTGGGCATCGGGCAGCCACGTGTGGAACGGGAAGAGCGGCACCTTGATCGCAAACGCAACGGCAAACGCGAGGAAGAGCCACCACTGCGTCGTGTCAGGGATCTTCAGCGCGTACAGCTTGAGCAGATCGAAGCTGTAGCCACCGCCCTGCTCGTTGTGCAAATACGCGAGGAACAGGATGGCCACCAGCATCAGCACGCTGCCAGCCATCGTGTAGAGCATGAACTTGATGGCGGCGTAGATACGCTGGTCGTAGCCCCAGATCCCGATCAGGAAGTACATCGGGATGAGCATCGCGTCCCAGAACACGTAGAAGAGAAACAGATCGAGCGAGATGAACACGCCGATCATGGCCGCCTCGAGCGCCAGGATGAAGATCGAGAACTCCTTGACCTTTCGGTCGACACCCTCCCACGAGGACAGCAGCGCGATCGGCGTCAGGAAGCCGGTCAACACCACGAGCAGGAGGCTGATACCGTCGATGCCGATGTAGTAATCGATGCCGAACGCCGGGATCCACCGCATGCGCTCGACGAGTTGGAAGTCGGCGTTGGTTGGTTCGAACGCAGCCCACATCGCGACGGTCGCGGCAAAGCACGCGACCGACACGATCAGCGCGAGCCACCGGATGAGACCGTTTCGCCGGCCGTCGGCGTTGGGGACGAGGATCAACAGGATGGCGCCGATGAGCGGCACCAGCCACGAGATCGTCAGAATCGGCAGGTCGCGAAGGGCGGTCACGCTCATCTCCACAAGTAGTAGCCGAGAATCATCACGACCCCGAGAAACAGCGAGCCGGCATACGTGCGCACCGAGCCGGTCTGCAGACGACGGAGCAGCGTCGCGCTGGCGTCGACGATCGCGCCCGCCCCGTTGACCGCGCCGTCGATGACCTTCACATCGAACCCGCGCCACAGTCCTTCCTGCGACGCCACGCGGATCGGCTGGACAATCACCGCATCGTAGATTTCGTCGACGTAGTACTTGTGCAGCAACAGCATGTAGAGCGGCTGGAACCGGCGTGCGAATGCATCGGCGATGTCGCGGCGCTTGATCCAGATCTGCCAGGCGACGCCGATGCCAAGAACCGCGATCACCGTGGACACCAGCATCAGCGTCCGTTCGAGCGCCGTCTCATCTGACTCGGGACGTCTTCCGGCGAAGGCACCCTGGACCTCGCTAAACGCAGGGCCACCTGCTTCCGGCGCCGGCGTCTCGGGTACGACTCGAGACCCGAGGCGAGCCTCGAACGAAGGCTCGAGCCACGCATGCAGCCTGTTGCCCCCGCCGATCGTGTGAGGAATGCCGATCCAGCCCGCGGCGACCGACCCGATGGCGAGCACGATCAGCGCGATCGCCATGGCCGGCGGGGCGTCGTGGAGATGCGAGCTTGCATCGTGTCGGTGCGAGTCGGCTGGCGCTGGTCGGTGCAAATCGGCTGGCGCTGGCTGGTGCGATGTCTCCGACGCATGTCCGTGATGTCGCTCGCCATGGAACGTGAGGAATACGAGCCGGAACATGTAGGTGGCGGTCAGCAGCGCGGTGAGCACGCCGATGATCCAGAGGATCCAGTGGCCGGCGGCGTAAGTCTCGAACAGAATCTCGTCTTTGCTGAAGAAGCCAGCGAGTGGCGGCACGCCAGCGATCGCGACTGCGCCGATGACGAAGGTCCAGTACGTGATGGGCAGGTACTTCCTCAGGCCGCCCATGTTCCGGATGTCCTGCTCCCCGTGCAGCGCGTGGATGACCGCGCCCGATCCGAGGAACAGCAGCGCCTTGAAAAACGCATGGGTATATAGATGGAAGATGCCTGCGCCGAACGCCCCCATCCCCATCGCCAGGAACATGTAGCCGAGCTGCGAGACGGTCGAGTACGCCAGCACGCGCTTGATGTCGTTCTGCACGAGACCAATCGTCCCGGCCATGAGGGCCGTGATCGTCCCGATGATCGCCACGATGAGCATCGTCGCCGGCGCGTGGCTGAAGAGCATGGCATTGCGACCGATCATGTAGACGCCGGCGGTCACCATCGTCGCCGCGTGGATCAACGCGGAGACCGGCGTGGGGCCTTCCATGGCATCAGGCAGCCAGGTAAAGAGCGGAATCTGCGCTGACTTGCCGGTCGCACCGATGAAGAGGAGCAGCGTCGTGATCGAGAGCACCCCGAACCCCGCTTCTACGGGCATTCGCGCAACCGCCGACGCGATCGCCTGGAAATCGAGCGTGCCGAACTTCGCGAAGAGCGCCAGCATCCCGAGAATGAACGCGTAGTCGCCGATCCGGTTGACGACAAACGCCTTCTTGCCCGCGTCGTTGGCCGACTTCTTCTTGAACCAGAAGCCAATCAGCAGATACGAGCACAGCCCGACGCCCTCCCAGCCGACGAACAGCACCGGGACGTTGGAGCCGAGCACGAGCACGAGCATGAACGCAGCGAACAGGTTCAGGTACGAGAAGTACCGCGCGAACTCGCTGTCCACCTCGTCGTGCATGTACGCGGTCGAGTAGATGTGAATCAGCGAGCCGATGCCGGTGACGACGAGGATCATCACCGCGGACAACGGGTCGAGGCGGAACCCAAGGCTGACGCTCAGATCGCCCGAAGCAATCCACGTGTAGAGCGACTGATCGATGGCTCGCATATCGGGCGCCATTGCAGCCAGCTGCCACACGCTCATGACCGATACGACGAACGACGCAATCATCGCGAGCGAGGCCAGGCCGCCCGATACGCTCTTGGGGAGCCGGCGGCCCAGCGTCGCGTTGACGACGAAGCCGAGGAATGGGAACAGAGGGATGAGCGCGAGCATTACCATTTCAACGATGTGAACGCGTCGGGGTTCAGCGATTCGCGATGACGGAAGAGCGCAATCACCAGCGCGAGACCGACGGCGGCTTCGGCCGCCGCCACGGTCATCACGAAGAACGTGATGATCTGGCCGTCGAGGTTGCCTGCGTAGCGGCCAAACGCCACAAAGGTCAGGTTCACGGCGTTCAGCATGATCTCGACCGAGAGCAAAATGGTGATCAGATTCTTGCGAAGGAACACGCCTGCGCCGCCGATCGCGAACAGCGTGGCCGAGAGAATCAGATAGTGGCTCAGCGGGATCACTGTTCGCTCTCACGCCGCGCCAGCACGACGGCGCCGACCATCGCCACGAGAATCAGAATCGACGTCGCTTCGAAGGCGAATGTGTGCCGGGTGAAGAGCACGCGCCCGAGATCGCTCACCGAGCTCACGGTCAGCGCGTCGGTTCGCGAACCCACCGGTGCGCCCAGATCGCGGATCGCCGTCAGCGCCATCGCGAGCTGCACGATGAGCAAGCCCGCGAGCAGGGTCCCCCATCTCGCTACACCTGGAACCCGCAGCGGATGCGTGCGATCCCATTCGGCCGCGTCCTCTTTCGGCGCGTTCAACAGCATGACGACAAAGAGGAAGAGCACCATGATGGCGCCGGCGTAAATGATGATCTGCGCGACGGCCACGAACGGGGCGTCGAGCAGGACATAGAGGCCCGACAGCGCTCCGAACGACGCAATCAACAAGAGAACGCTGTACATCGGGTTTCGCTGACCGATGACCAGCGCCGATGCGCCTACCGCGAGCCCCGCGAATAGGTAAAAGACGACGGTCTCAGGCATTGAAATAGAGCACCAGCGCAGCCGTCGCAATCAGGTTCAACACCGCCGCCGGAAACAGCCACTTCCACCCGAACTTCATCAACTGGTCGTACCGGTAACGAGGCACGGTCCATCTGACCCAGATGTAGGTGAACAGGATGATGCCGACTTTCACCAGGAACCAGATCCATCCGTACTCGACCGGCAGGAACGGCCCGTGCCAGCCACCGAGATAGAGATCGGTTGCCACGGCAGACATGGTGACCATGTTGATGTACTCCGCCTGCGGGAACAGCGCGAAGCGGACAGAGCTGTACTCGGTGTTGTATCCCGCCACCAGCTCCTGCTCGGCCTCTGGAAAATCGAACGGCGCGCGGTTGGTTTCGGCCACGCCCGCAATCACGTAGATGATGAAGCCCACCGGCTGCAGGAAGACGAACCAATGCGGGACGACGGACAACCACCCTGAAAAATATCCGGCCTGCGCGTCGACGACGTCGCGAAGCGAGAGCGATGGTACGTTGGGAAGGATGAGCACCGCCGCCAAGGCTGTCGCGTACGAGAGCTCGTAGCTAATCATCTGCGCCGAGGCGCGCAGCCCACCGAAGAGCGAGTATTTGCTGTTGGAAGACCAGCCCGCGAGCACGATGCCATAGACGCCCATCGAGGTGACGGCGAAGATCACGAGCACGCCGACGTTGATGTCGGCGATGCCCAGCTTGATCGGCTCATCGAGCAGCCCGAAGAAGGTGGTCTCGGCGCCGAATGGCACCGTGGCAAAGGCGACGAATGCGGTGACGATCGAGAGGATCGGCGCCAGCGTGAAGAGCAACTTGTCGGCGCCTTTCGGCCGCAACTCCTCCTTGAAGACCAGCTTGAGGATGTCGGCGATCGGCTGCAGCATGCCGTGCGGCCCGACCAGATACGGACCGTAGCGCTGCTGCATGAACCCCATGATCTTGCGTTCGGCGAGCACCAGAATCGCCGACGCGACGATCAGCAGGTTGAAGACCACGAAGATCATCACGCCGATGACTGCCGGGCGCAGGTAGGCTTCCATTTAGTGGGCCAGCACCGGCTGCCGCGCACGCCAGTCGGCCGGCAGCGTGCAGCGGCCTTCGCGGATGTGCGCCTCGAACTCGTGTCGAAACAGATTCAGCGTTGTGAGAACCGGCGTCGCGGCGGCGTCGCCAAACGCGCACAGTGTCTTGCCAACGATGTTGTTGGCGACGCCATAGAGAAGGTCGATGTCTTTCATCTGCCCTTCACCTCGCTCGACGCGCTGCAGAAGCTTGTACAGCCAGTCGCCGCCCTCGCGGCACGGGGTGCACTTGCCGCACGATTCATGACGATAGAAATGCAGCAGGTTCATCGCGAGCCACACCATGCAGACGGAGTCGTCCATCACGATGAGCCCCGCCGATCCGAGCAGCGACCCGGCCTTCTGAATGTGATCGAAGCTCGCCGGCGTATCCAGGTGCTGATCGAGCAGGATCGGCACGGACGAGCCACCGGGAATGATCGCCTTGAACTTCTGGCCGGCGAGCATGCCCTGCGCGTACTCATCGCCGTAGATCAACTCTCGCAGCGTCGTGTGCATCGACGCTTCGTAGACTCCAGGCCGCTTCACGTGGCCGCTGATGCAAAACAGCTTCGGGCCGCCGTTCTTTTCAGGACCCAGACCCGCAAACCATTCCGGCCCGTTCAGGACGATGAGCGGGACATTGCACAGCGTCTCGACGTTATTGACCGCCGTCGGGCACTGATAGAGCCCGGCGACCGCCGGGAATGGAGGCTTGATTCTCGGCTGCGCGCGCTTGCCTTCGAGCGACTCGATGAGCGCTGTTTCTTCACCGGCTTCGTAAGCCCCCGCGCCGCGGTGCATGTAGACGTCGCAATCGAAGCCGCTGCCGAGGATGTTCTTGCCGAGGAACCCGGCCCTGTAGGCCTCCTCGATCGCGCGCTCGAGCGTCTCCTGCACGTGGTAGAACTCGCCGCGAATGTAGATGTAGGCGACCTTCGCGCCGATTGCGTAGCAGCCGATCGCGCACCCCTCGATGAGAAGGTGAGGATTGCGCTCCATCAGCACGTGATCTTTGAACGTCCCGGGCTCGCTTTCGTCCGCGTTGCACGCGATGTACTTCGGTTTCGGCGTGTCCTTCAGCACGAACTGCCACTTGAGACCGGTGGGAAACCCCGCTCCGCCCCGGCCGCGCAGCCCCGATGCCTTGACCTGCTCGATGATGTCGTTCGGCTTCAGCGTGAGCGCCTTGCGCAGCCCTTCGTACCCGCGCGCGCGCGACACGTAGAAGTCGAGCGTGTACGACAGCGGCTGACGAACGTCTTTGATCAGGATCGGTTCAAACGCCATGCTGTCTTAACCACGAAGAACACGAAGGTCACGAAGCCCACGAACAGTATTCTGGTTGAAGAATCTCTCTTCGCGGCCTTCGTGATCGTGGTGACCTTCGTGGTTTCCGCGGTTCATTGTTTTTCAACGTGAAGATGACACCCCGTAAAAGCCGCCCTGCCCTTCGCGCGAATGTCGTCGACGAACTGCGATGCCTGCTCCGGCGCCAGCCGCTCGTGCCAGTCGTCGTTGACCATCACCACCGGTGCACGATCGCACGCGCCGAGACACTCGACCTCGATCAACGTGAACGCACCGTCGGCTGTCGTCTCGCCAGGCTTGATCCCCAGCTTCGCGCTCAGCTCCTCGGTGACGCGCTCGGCGCCGAGCAGCGCGCACGAGAGCGTCCGGCAGACGTTCAGCACGTATTTGCCGACGGGCTTCGTGTAGAACATCGTGTAGAAGGACACGACGTCCTCGACATCCGCGGCCGTGCATCGAATCAGCTCCGCCACGTGACGCATCCCCGCGCCCGTGATGTATCCCTGCTGCTGTTGCACGAGATAGAGCGCGTAGAGGATCGCGGACTTTCGCTGATCGTCCGGGTATCGCGCCACGTTCTCATCGAACTTCGCCTGGTTTTCCGGCGTGTACGCGAACGGTTCGCCCGCCTCGGCCAGTTTCCGTGCCGACCGGTGGAACTGGGCCGGCGCGTAGTCCATCGGAGGATGAAAGCTCACCGGTCGCAGTCTCCCATTACCACGTCGTTGGAGCCAATGACGGCAACGACGTCCGCGATCAGGCCACCTCGAACGATCGCGGGCAGCGCCTGAATCGCCAGGAAGGACGGGGCGCGCATCTTCACGCGCCAGGGTCTGTTCGAGCCGTCCGACACCACGTAGCATCCGTGCTCACCGCGCGGTCCTTCCACGGGCACGTAGGCGTCGCCGGCGGGAACGGTAAAGCCCTGCGAGTAGATCAGGAAGTGCTGAATCAGCGCCTCCATCTCGGTGTAGACCTTGTCCTTCGGGGGCGGCACGACGCGCGTGTCGTCGCAGGCCCACGGGCCCGCGGGCGTGATTCGTGGGATGGCCTGACGGCAGATCTTGACGCTCTCCCGCATCTCGGCAATCCGCACACGATAGCGGGCGTAGACGTCGCCTTCGGTCGCGGTCGGCACCTTGAAGTCGTACGCCTCGTAGCCGGTATACGGGAAGTACTTGCGGACGTCGTAATCAGACCCGGCCGCGCGAGCAATCGGGCCGACCAGACCCCAGGAGTACGCATCCTCCAACGAGATCGTCCCGACGCCTTCGGTGCGCCGGCGGAAGATGTCGTTTTTCGTGAGCAGACCCTCGAATTCATCGAGCTTCGTCGGGAAGCGATCGAGAAACGCGGTGACGGCTTCGTGGAATCCTCGCGGGAGATCCTCTCGGAGGCCGCCGACTCGGAAGTAGCTCGGAAAGAATCGGAAGCCGGCGATGAGCTCGTTGATGTTCATCAGCAGCTCGCGCTCGCGAACCGCATAGAACAGCATCGAGACCGCACCGATCTCCATCGCGTGCGTGCCCAGCCAGATGAGATGACTCGCGAGACGCTGCAGCTCCGCGAGGAGCACGCGGATGTCCTTGACCCGCTGCGGCATGTCGAGCCCGAGCAGCTTCTCGACGCACAGGACGTAGGCGAGGCTGTTGGACTGCGCAGCGAGGTAGTCCATCCGCTCGACGAGCGGCACGACCTGCTGCCACTTCTTTTGTTCGGCGGTCTTCTCGATGCCCGTGTGCAGGTAGCCGATCGTGGGCATCACCGACTGAATGACCTCGCCATCGAGCTCCAGCACCAGACGGAGCACACCGTGCGTGCTGGGGTGCTGCGGCCCCATGTTGACGGTCATCGTTTCGGTGCGAATCTCACCCATCAGTCAGTTGTCTCAACCACGAAGGTCACGAAGATCGCGAACTCGTGCCCTTCGTGGTGACGTCAATGCGCTCGTTTCACGCGATCGCGCTCGATGTTCGCTCTGAACTCCGCTTCGCTGACCTCGAGAGGCTCGTAAGTCTGCGTCGCCTTGTGAATTTGCACCGGATAATCCTTCCGTGCCGGATGCCCGTCCCAATCCTCGGGCATCAGCAGGCGACGGAGATCGTTGTGACCGGCGAAGACGATGCCGAACATGTCCCAGACTTCGCGCTCGAGCCACCCGGCCCCTCGCCACACACCCTGAACCGTTGGCACCGACCCTTCGGTGGTGACGCGCACTTTCATTCGCAGCCGCAGTCGATTTGGAATCGAGAGCAGGTGATACACGACTTCGAAACGTGGATCCCGCGGCAGATAGTCCGCCGCCGTGACCTCGACCAGGACGTTGAAACGCAGTCGCGGATCATCGCGCAGCGCTGTGGCCGTCTCGACCAGCGTCGCCGCGGGCACGTAGATGGTGGCGAAATCGACGCTCTGGCCCGACACCAGCGAGGCACCGGGCACGAGCCCGTGCAGGATGTCGATGATGGCAGGGGCGTCCATGGACTAATTCAAAATGCAAAACTCAAAATGCAAACAGACCTGGCACGCCCGACCGGGACACGCACGACCCGGCGTACCGAGGATCGTCATGGGCAGGGGTCACGCTCTCGAACGCTCAATCTTCTGCTGCAGCTGGACGATGCCGTAGATCAGCGATTCGGGACGCGGCGGACAGCCGGGGACGAAGACGTCGACGGGCACCACCTGATCCACGCCCTGGACGATGGCGTAGTTGTCGAAGACGCCTCCGACTGATGCGCACGCACCCATCGAGATGACCCATTTCGGGTCTGGCATCTGGTCGTAGACGCGCCGCATCGCCGGCGCCATCTTCCGCGACAGCCGGCCGGCGACGATCATCAGGTCTGATTGTCGAGGCGAGCCGCGAAACACTTCAGCGCCGAAGCGCGCGATGTCATAGCGACTGGCTGCCATGGCCATCATTTCAATCGCACAGCAGGCCAGGCCGAATTGCGCAGGCCAGATGGCCGATCGGCGGGCCCATTGCACCAGCCATTCGAACTTCGTGGTGAGGAACGGGAGCTCCGGATCGATGCCGTGGTCGTGTTCGGCCATGTTCAGGCGACTTTCCTCTGGGTCTGCTCGCGCGGGCGACGCACTGCGGGCCCCCAGTCGAGCACGCCTTTGCGCCACACGTAGACGTAGCCCACGAACAAGATCCCGAAGAACGTGACGATCTGAAAGAATCCAGTCCATCCCAAGCTTCGGAACGCCAGGGCCCAGGGATAGAGGAAGGCGATCTCGATGTCGAAGAGCAGAAAGATCATCGCCACGAGATAAAACTTGACGGAATGACGCTCGCGGGCATCGCCGACCGCCGGCATGCCGCACTCGTACGGGGCCAGCTTCTCGGGTGTCGGGTTTCGCGGACCCAGGAGCATGGACGCGCCGATCATCGTCCCGGCGAACCCGATGCCGAGGCCGATCATGATGACTACGCCAAGCCAGCCGTCCATGTGCCTCTCAACGGGAAGGAAACCGGTGCTCTCCTGTCACGCGCGGCGCGCCACTCTGCACGCTTGTGAAGAGTTTCGCAAACCTGTTCATGCTATAGAACCCCCCTGGAAACGTCAATTGTGAGACTCGCCTGGTTCCGGCCCGTGACACATGTGTCGAAGCGGTTGGATGACACGGCTGCACTCGTCGCCGACTTGCGTGCAGCGCATGAGATCGAGTTGGTAGACGAGTCGCGTGCCCACGATTTTGTTCGGCTCGACTTTCGTCAGCCGTTCGATGTGTGCGTGTTCGAGCTGGCTGATACCGATGCTCACGCATACATCTGGCCGTACCTCCTGCACTATCCGGGCGTGGCGTGGCTGCGAAGCTCGTCGCTCCATACAAGCCGCAAGGCATCACTCCTCCGGCGGCGCCGGAGATCGGACTATGTCGCCGAGCTCGCGTTGGGCGGAGAGCTCGTCGGCGCGCCGCTCATGGCGTCACGCGTGACCGTTGTTTCCGATCCACACGTGGCGGCCCGTCTCCAAAGCGAATACCCGAACGCGCGCGTGCGTTTTGTGCCACTCGGCCTGGGGTCAGAGCCGGGGTCAGTGGGGTCAGAGCCGGGGTCAGAGCCGGGGTCAGAGCCGGGGTCAGAGCCGGGGTCAGAGCCGGGGTCAGAGCAAGGGTCAGAGCCGGGGTCAGAG
>Ga0114129_10007643_pt1 | contig 15385 bp, 19 predicted proteins | sample RhiMetdeltSRZDD1_FD_80071 | JGI IMG/M metagenome (GOLD analysis project Ga0114129, IMG submission 80071) | Populus rhizosphere microbial communities from Tennessee, USA - Rhizosphere MetaG P. deltoides SRZDD1 (version 2) (version 2) | ecosystem: Host-associated > Plants > Roots > Rhizosphere >...
GCATCGGGCACCGCTGACCTTCAGCGTGATCTCGGGGGAGCGGTCATCCAGTCGATCTTCGGCGCGCTTCTGACCGCCGGGTATGCAGCCGCGGCCGGGACGTTGATCAGCCAGTCCGGTGCGCACATCAACGAAAGCGTCGAGAACCAATTGACAAAATCGTTCGACGGTGCCGAGTCGATCGCCGGACGCTACCCGGCGCGCGCGAGCCAGATCATCTCCGGCGCGAAAACCGCGTTCCTCGATGGGGACCGCTGGGCGTACCTGGCCGGCATCATCGCCGTCCTCGCCGGCGCGGCGCTCGTGGCGATGTTCTTCCCGAAGAAGAAGCGCGAGGAGCAGCTGCTGGCGTCCTACCACGCCGAGGACCAGGGCGAGGGCGCGCACGAGCCTCCCCCGCACCCCTCCGCTCCGGTTCCGGCCTGACGGAGAGGGTGCCCCGCACCCACCAGCGCTGAAGCTAGCCGAGCCCCTCCAGGCGCTCCTCCAGGAAGCGCCGCTCGGCGTCCGCATGCACCAGCTCAAGCGCACGCTGGTAGCTCGTCCGGGCATCGTCGGTCCGGCCGAGGCGCCGCAGAAGCTCGCCGCGCGTCGCGTGCAGGTAGTGGTAGGGGTCGAGGTCGAGGCGGTCGACCAGAGCCAGCGCTTCCTCGACGTCGCCCGCCTCCGCCAGCGCCGCGGCCCGGTTGAGCTCGACGACCGGGGAATCGGTGAGGCGCGCCAGCTGTCCGTAGAGGCCAGCGATGCGGACCCAGTCGGGAGGGTCGTCGACGTGCAGCGAGGCGATCTCGGCCTGCAGCACGTAGGAGCCGCGTCCACCGAGGGCCAGCGCGCGCTCGAGCTCCGCCCGTCCGTCGGCGAGCTCGCCGGCATCCCAGAGTGAACGATCCTGGTCGCGGAGCAGGACGACCGTCTCCCCCGCGAAGCGAGCGTCGCGGCGAGCGTCGTTCAGGAGCATCAGGGCCAGGAGGCCGTGCGCCTCCGGCTCGTCCGGCATGAGCTCGGCAAGAGCGCGCCCGAGCCTGATCGCCTCCGCGGCGAGGTCGGTACGGCCGCCGTACCCCTCGTTGAAGATGAGGTAGACGACCGCGAGGACGGCGGCGATTCTCTCGGAAAGCAGATGGGCGGGCGGGACGCGGAAGGGGATTCCGGCCGCTTTGATCTTTCCCTTCGCGCGCGTGAGCCGCTTGGCCATCGTCTCGTCGGGGACGATGAAGGCGCGCGCGATCTCCTCGGTCGTCAACCCTCCGAGCGTCCGCAGGGTGAGCGCGACCTGCGCATCGAGTGCGAGCGCGGGATGGCAGCAGGTGAAGAGGAGCTCGAGCCGCTCGTCCGGGATCGTCGTCTCGTCCACCTCGTCCTCGACCGGTTCGGGGACGTCCAGCAGGCGCGTCTTCGCGGCGAGCGTGCGATCGCGGCGGATGCGATCGATCGCGCGATTGCGCGCAGTCGTCACGAGCCACGCCGGCGGGTTCGGCGGGACGCCGTCCTGCGGCCAGCGCTCGGCGGCGACCGCGAATGCCTCCTGAGCGGCCTCCTCGGCGAAATCGAAGTCGCCGAGGAAGCCGATCAGGGCGGCGAGGACGCGTCCCCACTCGTCGCGGAAGACCTGCTCGACCGCCGTTACCAATAGGTCTCGCTGGGTCGTACCTCGACCGCGCCACCGAGGCGTGCCGCCGGGACCCGCGCGGCCATCTCGAGGGCGGCGTCGATGTCGTCGGCCTCGAAGACGAAGTAGCCGCCGAGCGCCTCCTTGACGGTCACGAAGGGCCCGTCGGTGGTCAGGGTCTTGCCGTCCTGCACGCGCACAGTGGTCGCGTTGTCCGGGAGCCCGAGTGGAAGTCCGGGCGTGACGGCCGGGTCCTCGTTGATCGCCTGGTAGTCGGCGTAGACGGCTGCCTGCTCCTCTTCCGGGAGCTGGTCCCACTCCGGCGAGCCCGGCAGCGGCGTCGTGCCTTGATGGATGAGCATGACGTACTTCACGTTTCCTCCTTCGTCGGGGACGCCTCTGTGACGAACGGCGCGCCCGCAAGCGGACACTACTCACTTGACATGCAGCCACTCGGCTGCCTATTATAGTGCAACCAGATGGCTGCATTTACTCTCGACCGAGTATTCAAGGCGCTCGCCGACCCGAGCCGCCGCCGCCTCCTGGACAGCCTGAACGCGAGAACCGGCCAGACCCTCAGCGAGCTCTGCTCGGGTCTCGAGATGGCCCGGCAGTCGGTGAGCAAGCACCTCGCCGTCCTCGAGGAGGCGAATCTCGTGACGACGCTCCGCCGCGGCCGCGAGAAGCTCCACTACTTGAACGCCGCCCCGATCAACGAGGTGGCGGACCGCTGGATCGACCGCTACGACCTGGGGCGCGTCCACGCGCTCGCCGATCTCAAGACCGCACTGGAGGAAAACGCCATGGAGAAACCTTCGTTCGTCTACACGACGTACATCGCCACGACGCCCGAGCAACTGTGGCAGGCGCTCACTGAGCCGGCCTTCACCCGCCGCTACTTCGACACCGAGTTCGAGACCGACTGGAAGCCGGGTTCACCGATGGTCTGGCACCACCACGGCGTCCCGATCGACGATCCCCACCAGGTCGTGCTCGAGGCCGACCCACCTCACCGCCTCTCGTACACGTGGCACACGTTCACACCCGAATGGGCCCAGTCAATCGACTTCGAAGAGGAAGCACGGGCTGCGTTCGCCGCCGAGCCGAGATCGAAGGTGACGTTCGAGATCGAGGAAGCGGGGCAGCTCGTGAAGCTGACCGTCGTCCATGACGGGTTCGAGCCCGGGAGCAAGGTGCTCGAATCGGTCAGCACTGGTTGGCCGATGCTCCTCTCCGAGCTGAAGACGCTGCTGGAGACGGGCGAGACTACAGAGGAGCGAGCAAGCGCTCTTCAGAAAGCGTGACCCGGCTGCGTATCGCAGGGAGGGCGTTCACTTCGGCGGCAGCGAGCGTGCGTACGAGACGCCGAGCTCGACCCAATCCCGCAGCGCCTCGTCCGACTGCAGGTCCTCGGTGTCCACCCGCAACCAACCCTGCATCGACCGCCCACCCATCTCCATCAGACGAGCAGGCGTCGACGAGATGAGGTGGTCGGATTCGACCGGGTCGACTCGAACGAGCAGGCCGCCCTGGCCGCTCGCGCCGACGGCCATGTTCCCGCCGACGAGGAAGGAAAGGCCGCCGAACATCTTCTTCTCTGCGAGCCCCACCTCGCCCGCGACGAGCTCTCGGATTCGCTCGGCGAGGGCTTCGTCGTAGGCCATCAGCCGAGAGCTTCGCGCTCGACGCCGCTCCCGTCAATCCGAAAGGCCGCGAGTTCGCCCGTGGAGAGGCTCAGAATGAGGAACGGGCGTCCGGCCCACAGGCCGATCCGCTCGACGTCGGTCCGCGAGGGACGCGCCGGCGAGGCGGGATGCGAGTGGAACACGGCGAGCTCGTATCCCTCATCCTCGAGGAACCAGAGCTCCGGGTCGACGTCGAGCTCGAACCGGTACGGGGACTCGAGGCGATTGCGACCGCGCTCGTAGCGAACGGCCTCGCCGTCCCGCAATACGATCAGCCCGCACGCCTCGTTCGGCGCCTCCTCCCGTGCGTGCGCCTCGAGCGCGTCTCGCACGGCAGGCGGGATCACCACCAGACGTGCGCCTCCATCGCTTCCGCGAGCTGCGACTCCGGCAGGCGCCAGAAATCGGCGGACAGGTACCGCCATCCGCCGTCCGCGAGCACGCACACGAGGACGCCCTCCTCCCGCTCGCGCGCGAGGCGCAGCGCGACGTCGACCACGGCGCCTGAGGAGACGCCCGCGAAGATGCCCTCGGTCTCGAGCAGCCGCCGAAGCGCGCACACCGATTCCGCATTGGAGACGAGCAGCTTGCGGTCGAGCTTGGCCACGTCCAGGATCGGCGGGACGTAGCCCTCCTCGAGCGAGCGCAGGCCCATCACCGGGTCCCCCGGGAGCGGCTCGGCCGCCGCTACCACGACATCGGGAAAGCTCTCCCGCAGCCTCGCGCCGGCGCCCATCAGCGTCCCACCCGTACCGAGGCCGGCCACGAACACGTCGACCCGATCGAGTGCATCGACGATCTCGGCGCCCGTGCCCTCGTAGTGCGCCCGCGGGTTCGCCTCGTTCGCGTACTGGAAGGGCATGAAGTAGCGGTCGTCGGCCTCGGCGAGCTGGAGCGCGAGCCGGACGGCGCCGTTCGAGCCCTCTTCACCGGGCGACTCGATGATCGTCGCGCCGTACAGCCGGAGCGTGCGCTTGCGCTCCTCGGTCGCGTTCTCGGGAAGGACGCACGTCAGGCGGTACCCCCTGAGCTTCGCCACGAGAGCCAACGAGATTCCCGTGTTTCCCGAGGTCGGCTCGAGCAGCTCGCGGCCCGGCTCCAGGACGCCGGATTCTTCGGCGTCCTCGACCATCGCCTTGGCGATGCGGTCCTTGATCGACCCGGTCGGGTTCTGGCCCTCGAGCTTCGCATACAGCTGCACCGAGTCGGAGAGCCCGGCCTCGGCCACCAGCCGTGGCAGCTCGATCAGCGGCGTGCAGCCGACGGTGTCGAGCAGCGAGGGAGCCGTGTCGGTGGGGCTAGCGCAGCCCACCGGCGACGGCTGGAAGCAGGATGATCGTCTCCCCCTCGGCGACGGGAGTGTCCAGACCCTCCCGCGTTCGCACATCCTCGCCGCCGACGTAGACGTTCACGTAGCCCGCGACGTCCCCATCCTCGAGGACGCGGCTGCGGAGCGACGGGAAGCGCGCCACGAGATCGACCAGGACGTCGCGCACGGTTCCGCCGCTGACCTCGACGACGGGCTCCCCGGCCGTCTCAGTGCGCAGCGGAGGAGGAATACGGACGGAGACCATCAGACGCCCCGCCCGGCCGCGCAGAACTCGACGTAGTCGACGTACTCGGTGATGCTCGGGTTGTCGCCGCACACCGGGCAGTTGGGGTCGCGGCGCACCTGCAGCTCGGTAAACGAGACCTCGAGCGCGTCGAAGAGGAGCAGCCGACCAATCAGCGGGTTCCCGATGCCGAGCGCGAGCTTGAGCGCCTCGTTCGCCTGCAGAGAGCCGACGATTCCAGGCAGCACGCCGAGCACCCCGCCCTCCGCGCAGCTCGGGGCGAGCTCGGGCGGCGGCGGCTGCGGGAACAGGCAGCGATAGCAGGGCCCCTCATGAGGCTTGAAGACGGTGAGCTGGCCCTCGAACCGGAAGATCGAGCCGTGGACGACGGGGATGTCGTGCCAGACGGACGCGTCGTTCAGGAGATAACGGGTGGGGAAGTTGTCAGCGCCGTCCACGATCACGTCCCAGCCGTCCGACAGGATCTCCTCGATCGTCTCGGAGGTGAGCCGCGTCTGGTACTGCATGACCTGGACGTCCGGGTTGAGCTCGCGGATCGCGCGCGCCGCCGAATCGACCTTCGGCTCGCCAAGCGTCGCGGTCGAGTGAACGATCTGTCGCTGGAGGTTGGACTCGTCCACGACGTCGTCGTCGACGATCCCGAGCGTCCCGACGCCGGCCGCGGCGAGGTACAGCGAGGCGGGCGAGCCAAGGCCGCCGGCGCCGATGAGCAGCACGCGCGAATCGAGCAGCTTCAGCTGACCCTCCTCCCCCACTTCGGGAATGAGCAGGTGACGGCTGTAGCGCATGCGACCCTGCGGTGACAGCGACCGCGCGATCTCGGTCGGGTAGCCGTTCCGCTTCCAGTCGGTGTAGCCGCCGGCGAGCGAGAACGTGTGCTCGTAGCCGAGCTCGTTCAGCGTCTCGGCCGCGAACGCGGAGCGGTTGCCGGCCGCGCAGTACAGCAGGACGGGCTTCGATCGATCGGGAACCGCCTGCTCGATCCGCGACTCGAGGAAGCCGCGCGGGATGTGGATCGCGCCGGGAAGGTGACCCTCGTCCCACTCGTCGCGCTCGCGCACGTCCACGATCGCAGGCGAATCGCTCTCGATCAGGTCACGCGCGCGCGGCGCATCGACCTCGTCGATCTCTTCTTTGACGCGTTGCAGTAGGTCTCGGTAGCCCGCCATCCTCGACACAAGATAGATAACGCTTGCAGGGTCACAAATCTTCCGCTCGGGACAGAATTTGCTCTTCCAGCAGCCGGTCACTGAGTGCGTGCGCATCCCGCCGGTCAAAGTTCGAACTGGTGATGACGGCGACGAGTTCGAGGCCCGGGAAGACGTGCACCCGGTTCCCACCCATCCCGCTCATGTAGAAGCAGTCTTCGCCTCCGAAGCGGCGGAGCCACCAGAGATAGCCGTACCGGGTGCGCTCGTCGATCTCCGCGTGCGGTCGGATCGACTCCTCCACCCACGCGTGCTCGACGACGCCGTCACCGCCGCGCAAGTACAGCTCACCGAGCGCAAGGAGCGAACGGCTGGTCAGAAGAAGCCCGCCGGCGGTCGAGACCTGCCCCATCGGTGTCGTCTGCCACTCGGCCTCGTCCACGTCGAGCGGGGCGAAGAGCTCCCGGCGCGCGAAGTTCGGGAGCGGCTCGCCCAGCGCGCGCTCGAGCGCGACTCCGAGGGCGACGACACCCGCCGTGCAGTAGCTGAACTCTCGCGTGTCGCGCACGGGCAGCCCGAGCGCGAACCCGACCCAGTCCTCCTGTGGATACATGCGCTCCTCGTTTCCGAGCGAGGTCTCGTCCCAGTCGTTGCACTCCAGGCAGGAGGTCATCGTGAGGACATCCCGGATGTTGATCCCGCGCTTGCGCGGATCGGCCACGTTCGCGTCGAGCAGCTCGACGAGCGAGGCGTCGACGCCCGGGACGATCCCCCGCTCGACCGCGATCCCCGTGAGCATCGAAGCGACGGTCTTCGTGCACGAGCGCGTGTTCCGGAGCGTCGCCGCGTCGCCTTCGAAGTACTCCTCAATCACGACCTCGCCGCCCCGCGAGACGGCGACGCTCGTGATCGCCCCATACCCGCTCGAGTCCACCGTTCCCATAGCCTGCCGGTTGGCAACGAAGGGAGGGCCGTGACCTAAGGAGGCGCGATGGTCAAGATCTCGGACAAGACCGATTACAGCCGCTTCGTCCGTCCGCTTGACGAGGACGAGGGCATCTGGCTCGACCACGTGGAGGTGCACCTCGTCACCCATCCCGCCGGGCAGGTGAAGGAGATGCACGTCCACGATCCGCCGCAAGACCATGTGATCACGATTCGCTCGGGTCGCATGCGCTGGACGGTCGAGGACGAGTCGTTCGACGCAGGTCCGGGCGACGTGATCGTCACCCCGGCCGGCGTGGCGCACAGCTACGAGGTCCTCGGCGACGAGGACGCGCGTGTCGTCTGCGTTGATTCCCCGATCCGTCCCAAGCCTGAGTCCTGATGGTCAAGGTCGTCGGCCTTGGCGGCTCGCTCGCGCACGTCTCCCGTAGCCGGGTAGCGGTGCACCGGGCGCTCGCGGGCGCCGAGGGCGCCGGCGCGGAGACGGAGCTGCTCGACCTGCGCGCGCTCGATCTGCCGATGTACAACCCGGATCTCGCCGACCCGACCGAGGCGGCCGAGCACCTGATCGAGTCGTGCTACTCGGCGGACGGCATGATCTGGAGCAGCCCGCTGTACCAGGGCACGGTCTCAGGCGCGTTCAAGAACGCGCTCGACTGGCTGCACCTCCTCGGTGACCGCGATCCGCCGTACCTGCACGACAAGGTGATCGGGCTCCTCGGCGCGGCAGGCGGAGCCCATGCCCTGCAAGCCATCAACACGATGGAGTTTTCGGTGCGCGCACTGCGCGGTTGGGCCGTCCCCTACGTCGTGCCCGTCGCGAGACACGTCTTCGACGACGAGGCCCGGATCCTGGACGAAGGCGTCGCGACACGGTTGGAGACGCTCGGCCGCGAGGTGGTGCGTGTGGCAGAGCGCTTCGTGGAGGACGACACGCTCGACCGCGAGGAGGAGTGCGCGCGGTCGGCCGAGGTGGTCGCGGCCGCCGCCTGAGTCCGTACCTGTTCCGGGACTGGTCCGGGCGATTCCGGATAGCGCCTGCGCCTGCGCCGGCGCACACTCTGATCGAGACTTCGACCAGAGGAGAAGAGATGGAAAACGCAGAGCAAATCCGTGAAGCGCGCCGTCTGACGCGGCCGCGCGAGGGCCGGTGGCTCGGCGGAGTCAGCGCCGGTCTTGGCAACTACTTCGACCTCAGCCCCGCCGTCTACCGGATCGCGTTCGTCGCGCTGGCGCTCGCCGGCGGAACCGGAATCCTGCTGTACCTTGCGGCCTGGCTGATCATCCCAGAGGAAGGCGAGGAGGAGTCGATCGCAGCCGCCGCCCTGCGGCGCGAACGCGGCCATCCGGGTCGAGCGATCGGCCTGGCCGTCCTCGCCTTTGCCGGAATCCTCGCGCTCGGTGAGGCGAGTTGGTGGCCGAGCCCCGGCAACATCTGGTTCGCCGTCGCAATCGCCGGCGCGGCACTGGTCTGGTGGGGCGTGAGCGGGCGCTCCAAGGCCGCCGCGGCGCCTACCGCCGAGGCGGAAACGACGGCCGAGACCGAAATGGCGGTGCAGCCGGCGCCGCGGCGACGGGGGCGGTTTGTCGGCCTCGCAATCGCGCTCGGGTTCGTCGGCCTCCTGGCCGCGCTCGTCCTCTCGCTTGCCGTGCGCGTCCCCCTCTTCGCGGGAATCGGAGACAGGTCGGTGCACCCGACTCAGGTCGCTGCGCTCCACCACAAGTACGAGTACGGCATCGGCAACTTCGACGTGGACCTCGCCGGCGTCCACTTCCCACTCGGCGAGACCCGCGTGGACACGGCTCTCGGAATCGGCGACCTGACCGTGACCGTCCCGAGAGGAGTCACCGTCAACGTCGACGGCCACGCCACCGGCGGTCAGGTCGTCCTCCTCGGACACGTCGACGACGGCACGTGGGTCGATTCGCACGTTCTCGAGTCGGGTACCCGGCCGAACCGGGTCCTCGTGCTCGACGCCCGCGTCGGCCTCGGCCGGGTCACGGTGGCACGCGAGTGAGCGAGCGCTCGCTGCGGCTACCGGTCGCGCTCCCACGCTTCGAGCGTGCGGAGCGCGGCCGCCTCGTAGCAGGCATCGGTGCTGGGATCGGTGAGGCACTCGCCGTCGACCCGACACTCGTTCGGCTCGCCTTTGGATTCCTCAGCTTCGCGAGCGGTGCCGGTATCGTCGCGTACCTGGGCCTCTGGGCCCTTCTCCCCGCGCCCGCTGCGCCACAGCCGTCGACGACGCGACGCATCGTCGGAGCCGTCCTGCTCGTCTGGGCGGCCATCCTGGCCCTGCGTGGCCTCGGGCTTTCCGACCCGTTCGTCTGGATGCTGGCGTTGGTGGGCGCAGGGCTCGTGATCGGCGCCGGCGCCGCGCGGTTCGGTTTGAGCGAACGCCTCGCGCAGATCGCGGCCATCATTCTCATCGTCTCCGGTGTCTTCGTGTTTGTCGGAGACAACAGCGGTGACAACTTCTTGCGCGTGCTGCCGCCCGGCGCCGTGGCAGTCGCGCTGCTGCTGATCGTCGCTCCCTGGGGATGGCGGCTCGCGCGTGAGCGCAACGAGGAGCGTGCCGCCCGCATCCGTGACGAAGAGCGGATGGAGATGGCCGCTCGCGTCCACGACTCGGTGCTCCAGACGCTGACCCTGATCCAGAAAGATCCGGAGAGTGCGCGACGCCTCGCGCGTCGCCAGGAACGGGAGCTCCGGGCCTGGCTCTATCCCGACGCCGAGGCCGCTGCCGAGGGCACGCTCGCGGCGGCGCTCGAGTCCGCTGCGGCTGAAGTCGAGGAGCTGCACGGTGTCCGCGTCGAGCTCGTGCGCAGCGGAGACGCCGTCCTCGACGAGCGGCTGTCGGCGCTCGCCCTTGCCGCGCGGGAGGCGATGGCGAACGCCGCGCGCCATGCGGGCGTGGACGAGGTCTCGGTCTTCGTGGACGCGGGCGACGCCGGCGTCTCCGTATACGTGCGCGACCGCGGCTCCGGCTTCGATCCCGAGGCCGTCGCCGCCGACCGACAGGGCCTGGCTGAGTCGATCCGAGGCAGGATGGAGCGCGTGGGAGGAACGGCGCGAATCGTCTCCGCCCCCGGTGAGGGAACCGAGGTGGTGCTCGAGGTGTCGGCATGACGCCGCTCCGCCGCGTCGTGCTCATCGACGACCACGACCTCTTCAGGGCCGGCGTGCGTGCCGGGCTCGGTCCGACGGTCGAGATCGTCGGCGAGGCGGGCACCGTTGCCGACGCGGTGCCGCTGATCAAACAGCTCGATCCCGACGTCGTACTCCTGGACGTTCACCTGCCGGATGGCGGCGGGCACGCGGTGATCGTCGAGGTTGCCCCAGAGCGGCCAGGAGTGAAGTTTCTCGCGCTGTCGGTGTCGGATGCGGCCGAGGACGTCATCGGCGTCATCCGCGCCGGCGCACGCGGCTACGTGACGAAGGCGATCTCGGGGGACGAGCTGACCGAAGCCGTGCACCGCGTCGCGGACGGCGATGCCGTGTTCTCGCCGCGACTTGCAGGCTTCGTCCTCGATGCGTTCCGGGGAGAGGACGTCAGCGGCACGGGTGATCCCGAGCTCGACCAGCTGACGGCCCGCGAGCGCGAGGTGCTGCAGCTCATTGCCCGCGGGTATCGCTACAAAGAGATCGCCTCACGGCTTTACCTCTCTCCCCGCACGGTCGAGTCGCACGTCTCGGCAGTGTTGCGGAAGCTTCAGCTCTCGAATCGCAACGAGCTGACACGCTGGGCCGCCGAGCGCCGCCTCATCTGACCTGTCGGCGGGTGGCGGACGGGATGCCCGCCACCCTTGAGGAGTCGGCCTTACAGAGAGGCGAGCAGTCCCGCGATGTGATCGCGAGCGCCCTGGAGCTTGGCCTTGCGCTCGGCGTTCTGCACCTTCGCGATGCGGGCGTCGAGCCTCGCCTCGATCCTGGTCAGCCGCGCGGTCAGCCTCGCCTTGATCGCGGCGCACCTGGCCGCGGGGTTGGCGACGTTGCACTTCGCCTCGTACTTGGCGACGCGGGCGTCGAGCCTGGCGAGGCGGGCGTCGATGCCGCCTCCCTTTCCTGCCAGCGCGACCGAGGACATGACGAGCGCGCCGAGGAGAACCACCATTACCGCAACGTTCTTCACGGACTTTCCTTTCGTTTGCGTGGTCGGTCTGGTCGCAAAGCAAAGCAGCCGCGCCTGAGGCGTTCGTAATCCTTTCGCTAGGAATCTGTAAGGCGGTCAGGCGGGTTAGCCGAGTGGGCTACTGCTCGTAGCGCTCGACGACCTCGGGATCGCGCACGTGCGCAGAGCTCGGGTCGCGTCCGGCTTCGCGTAGCGCGCGCCGTTGCCGCAACAGGTCCCAGCACTGATCGAGACCGACCTTGATCGAGTCGAGCCGGCGCCGCTCGCCGTCGGTCAACCCGCCCTCCTCGCCGCCGCGCTCGTACAGCTCCTGTTCCTCACGCACGAGCTCCTCGATGCGATTGTGGATCTGCTCGTCTGCCATTTGCACCTCCTCGGCGGAACCATACGACCTCGCGCTGGGCCACCGGCGGCTATGGCGCGCCGAGCAGGTCCTGGTACTCGGGATGCGTCTCGAGCTGGTGGGCGACGAACGGACAGAGCGGAACGACGACGACCTGCTGACGGCGCGCGTCCTCGAGAGCGGCAAGGACGAGTCGCGTGCCGAAGCCGCCCCCCTCGTACTCCTCGTCGATCTCCGTGTGCGTGAGCACCAGCCGGCCGTCCCGGCGCCGGTACGTCAGGAAGCCGATCAGCTCGTCGCCGAGGCGCAACTCGTAGCGATTCAGCTCGGGAACGTCGGTCACGCGGCCGTCGCCAGGTGAGCTCACCGCGTACCCTGGTCTGTGATGGGCATGTTCTTTCACTCTTCAGAAGCTCCTACTGAGCGTACCTCTGACCCCGCCCTTCGACGAGCAAACCTCCGCCGCATCGGGCGCCTGTTCGCGCCGTACAAGATGCGGCTCGGCAGCGTCCTCCTACTGATCGTCGTCTCGGCCGGCCTCGGCGTCCTCCCTGCCTTCCTGCTGAAGCGCGTGCTGGAGGCGATCGGCCGAAACGACGCGACCGAGCTCTCGATCGCAGCCGGTGCGATGATCGCGATCGCGATCATCACGGGCGCGCTGGGCGTCTACCAGACGCTGCTTTCGAACCAGGTCGGCCAGCGCGTGATGCACGACCTGCGCGCCGCCGTCTACCGCCATCTCCAGCGGCTCTCGCTCGCGTTCTTCACCCGCACGCGCACTGGCGAGGTCCAGTCGCGGATCTCGAACGACATCGGCGGCGTCCAGAGCGTCGTCACGAACACGGCGACATCGATCGCCTCGAACGTGACCACAGTCGTAGCGACGATGATCGGCATGCTCCTGCTGAGCTGGAAGCTCGCGCTGTTCGCGTTTGCGCTCATCCCCCTCTTCGCGTGGCTCACGCGGCGGGTCGGGAACGAGCGCCGCCGGATCGCGCGCAGCACGCAGGAGACGATGGCGGACATCTCCAGCCTCGTCCAGGAGTCGCTCTCAGTCTCGGGGATCCTGCTCGGCAAGACCATGGGGCGCGGGAACGAGCTGGCCAACCGGTTCGAGAAGGACTCGCGTCGCCTCGCCGACCTCGAGGTGCGCCAGCGGATGGCCGGCCGCTGGGTGATGGCGATGATCCAGACGAGCTTCGCCGTCATGCCGGCCGCGGTCTACTGGTTCGGCGGCCTGTTGATCCTCAATGGGTCGCACGCGATCTCGATCCCCACGCTGGTGGCGTTCACCACGCTGCAGACGCGCCTGTTCTTCCCGGTCGGGTCACTACTCGGAGTCAGCCTCGACGTGCAGACGTCCCTGGCCCTCTTCGACCGGATCTTCGAGTACCTCGACCAGCCCATCGACATCGAGGAGAAGCCGGACGCGATCTCAGTCGCAAAGGCGGGCGACGTCGAGTTCGACCAGGTCTGGTTCCGCTACGAGGCTGCAAGCGCCGACGGCAGAGCCGTCGGCGCGCGGCCGGATGAACCGCCGGAGCTGCCTTCGGCAGCTCCGGCTAGGGGGGACGAGTGGACGCTGCAGGACGTGTCGTTCACCGTCCCGGCCGGGACGACAACGGCGCTCGTCGGCGAGACCGGCTCGGGGAAGACCACGCTCGGCTACCTGGTCGCGCGCCTGTACGACACGACCCTCGGGCGCATCACGATCGGCGGCCTGGACATCCGCGACCTCAGCTTCCAGGCGCTCTCGAATCTCGTCGGCGTGGTCTCGCAGGAGACGTACCTCTTCCACGCATCCGTCCGAGAGAACCTCCGCTTCGCGAAGCCCGACGCGACGGACGAGGAGATCGAGGCCGCGGCGGAAGCGGCGCGTATCCACCACGTCATCGCCAGCTTGCCGGAGGGCTATGACACCATCGTCGGCGAGCGGGGTTACCGCTTCTCCGGCGGGGAGAAGCAGCGGATGGCGATCGCGCGCACGATTCTGCGCAATCCGCCCATCCTCGTGCTCGACGAGGCCACGAGCTCCCTCGACACCGAGACCGAGCGGCTCGTGCAGGAGGCCCTCGACCGGCTGGCCGAGGGACGGACGACCATCGCGATCGCGCACCGGCTCTCCACCGTCCGCGACGCCGACCAGATCATCGTCCTCGACCACGGCCTGGTGGTCGAGCGGGGCCGCCACGACGAGCTCGTGCTCGCGGGCGGCCGCTACTCGGCGCTGGCGGCCCGCGACGCGCTGCTCGCCTCGGCACCGGTCGCCTCCCTCGCCGAGGCCGGCTGAATCGTCCTACAGTCATGGTTGCCCAAAAGATAAGGAGGCCCAGATGAGCACGTCCGCAACCGCGAAACCGGAGATGCCGACCTTCTCAGGCGAGCAGCTCTCCGAGATGCTGGCGCTGGCCAAGGAGTCCGACAGCGTCGAGCTGAAACTGACCGTCCCCGAGCTCCACCACCGCTCGACCGTGGTCGGGCTGGGCATGGATCCCCTCGAGGCCCAGATCCGGCAGATCTTCTTCTTCGACACCCCCGAGCTGACGCTCGACAAGCAAGGCGTCGTCGTGCGCGCCCGCCGAATCCAGGGGAAAGGCGACGACTCGGTCGTGAAACTCCGGCCGGTCGTGCCGTCGGACCTGTCCCCCCAGCTCCGCAAGTCCCCCGACTTCCGCGTCGAGGTCGACGCGCTGCCGGGCGGCTTCGTCTGTTCGGGAGCGCTCAAACAGCAGCTCGGCAAGAGTGACGTGCGCCCAGTGGTACTGGGCGACCGGCCCGTGCGCAAGCTGTTTTCGAAGGAACAGAAGGCGTTCTTCGCCGAGCACGTCCAGGATGGAACCACCCTCGACGACCTGTCGATGCTTGGCCCGATCTTCGTGCTCAAGCTGCGCTTCACGCCGGAGGAGTTCGGGCGCAGGCTCGTTGCCGAGATGTGGTTCTACCCCGACGGCTCGCGCATCCTCGAGCTCTCCACCCGCGCCGCCACCACCGAGGCGTTTCAGGTGGCCGCAGAGGCCCGCGCGTTCCTCACCGCGAACGGCGTCGATCTCTCCGGCGAGCAGCAGACCAAGACGCGCAAGGCGCTCGAGTACTTCGCCAAGGGCCTGAAGGAGGGCAGCTGAGCCCAGAGATCGTTCCCCGCTGGGAATGGCGGACATTCGGTGACGACTTCGGCGATGCCGAGCGCACCTTCGCGGACCTTTCGGAGGAGAAGGTCGAGGAGAGCGACGAGCTGTACCTGCTCTCGAGCGAGAGCGACGCCTCCGTCAAGGTCCGGGGCGGCCGGATGGACGTCAAGGAGCTCCAGGCCGCGAACGAGGACGGTCTAGAGCAGTGGAAGCCGGTGCTCAAGGCCTCGTTTCCGTTGTCGCCGGCCGACGTCGACACGGTCCTGGGCGCTCTGAACATGACCGTGCCGGCGCTCGAGCGGCCCGAGTACTCGCTGGACGAGCTGCTCGCCGACCTCGTCGAGCCACGCCAGGAGCTGCGCGCGGTGAAGGTGCACAAGCACCGTGAGCACTACACGATCGGCGGCTGCATGGCCGAGCTCTCGGAGATCCGGACCGAGCAGGGCGCGAGACGGACGATCGCGGTCGAGTCCGAGGACCCGGACGCCGTGATCGCGACCGTCCGGGAGCTCGGGCTGGCGCAGCGCCGAAACGTCAACCTACCGCGCGGCCTCAAAGCCCTAGTCGGCCTTGGCGCGCAGAGGTACGCCGTCATCGACGTGGGCACGAATTCCGTGAAGTTTCACATCGCGGAGCGCAGCACGGATTGCGAGTGGAAGACGATCGTCGACCGCGCCGAGGTCACGCGCCTGGGGGAAGAGCTCGACGAGAGCGGAAAGCTGTGGGACGAGGCGATGGTGCGCACGATCGAGGCGATCGTGGCCATGGTCGAGGACGCGCAACAGTGCGGCGTGCAGGCGATCGCGGCAGTCGGGACGGC
>Ga0114129_10007644_pt1 | contig 15385 bp, 11 predicted proteins | sample RhiMetdeltSRZDD1_FD_80071 | JGI IMG/M metagenome (GOLD analysis project Ga0114129, IMG submission 80071) | Populus rhizosphere microbial communities from Tennessee, USA - Rhizosphere MetaG P. deltoides SRZDD1 (version 2) (version 2) | ecosystem: Host-associated > Plants > Roots > Rhizosphere >...
CGAGTGCCTCGGCCTCCAGGACTACGGGCTCGCCGAGGGCCGTCGCGCCGACCTGGTCGTCTTCGACGCACCGACCTCGGTCGACGCGGTCCGGACCCTGGCCGTCCGGACGGCCGTGATCTCCAGAGGCCGCGTCGTGGCGCGGACGACGCCGCCCCGAACCACGGTCATGGCCGAGGGCCGCGAGTCTCCGCTGACCTTCTGGCGGTAAGGGGCACGCGGGCGAAAGAATCGAGTTCTGGGGGGCCGAGGACAATCCCGCTCGGCTCCCAGGCGTGGGCGGACGATGAACGACACTACAGCCGTCGTGCTGACCATCGGCGAGGAGACGACGTCGCGCGCCCTCGCGAGCGTCCGGTCGCAGTCGTACGGGCCCGCGGACACCATCGTGGTGGACGGGATGACGCCCTTTCACAAGGCATTGAACTGGGGTGCATCGGGTAAGAACGGAACTCTTCATCCAGGTCGATGCCGATATGATCCTCGACCGTCACTGCGTGGAGGATCTGCGGCACGCCATGACTCCGGACGTCGGTGTCGTTCAAGGTCCGCTCGCGGATCCCCTGATGGGCGCCCTCTCTGGGGTCAGGATGTTCCGGACAGCGTGTGTTCAGGAGGTCGCGTTTCGCGACACGATTGCGCCGGACACCGATTTCTTCCAGGACATCGTGGCACGTGGCTGGGAACGTCGGGTCGTGCTCAGCGCGCGCACCAACGATCGCGCCCTTGGACTCTGGCACACGTTCGGTCGCCACGAGCCGTTGTACACCCCGTTCTACACGTACTACAAGTTCCTCGTGCTGGGCGCCCGGTACCGCCATCGAAGGGATCTTGCGGGGGTTCACTGGCGCTTGCGGGAGCTGGACCGCGGTCGGCTACCCGTCGCTCTGATTGCCCAGCTCGCGCTGGCTCATGGCATCTTTCTGGATGCCACCCGCGACCTTGTCATGCCGTGTCGGCCGACCGCGGAGTTCGAGCATCTGGAACGCCTCCTCGCGCGGGGGGGAAGGACGAGCATGCGCGACGCTGACATCTTGCGGATGCTGAGTCAGCCGGCGGAGGAACAGTTCCGCGAGTTCTGTCAACTCGGTAGTCGGCTTTCCGGCGAGCGGGACGGAGGCGGCATCCGCCTATGCGTCGAACTGCTGCAGGGCGTCCCGCTCGAGCAGGCGTGGCTGGCGAGGGTCGGGCTCGGCCATGGCCTCTTCCTGGAACACACGCGCCCAGATCAACTCGGAAGGGAGTACGCGATAGCCCAGGAACTGCGCGCGGACGGTGGCAAGACGGCGCCTTTCCGGCCAGAGCCCACTCGCCATGAACGCGCCTGACCCGACGCTTGCGACCGTCGCGGCGATCGTGCCGACCTTTCGCCGGCCCCGTCTGCTTGCCCGCGCGCTCGCGTCGATACGCGCACAGGGTTGGCCGCCACACCAGGTGATCGTGGTCAACGACGACCCGGCCGACGTCGGCCGCACACGTGGGGTAGTCGCCGCGTCCGGCCTGACGACCGCCGACGTCGTGATGAACGACGGCGGAGCGGGCGCGAGCGGAGCTCGAAATGCCGGGGCCCGGCACTCAACCTGCGACATCCTTGCCTTTCTGGACGACGACGACGAGTGGCTGCCCTCCTACCTCGAGACAGCTCTCCCGATCTTCGCGGAGAGCAGCATCAACGTCGTCTGCGTCGACTTTCTCCGCTGTGACCAGCGGGGCATCGAGGGGCGCCGCAAGGCGGTGCCGGAGCGACTCGATGGCGAAGCCTTTTTGACGCACAATCCCGGCGTGGTGGGGTCAAACATCCTGATCCGGCGCCGGCTCTACGGCGAGATCGGTGGCTTCAACGAGTCCCTGCCCACGCACAACGACGTCGACTTGGGCCTCCGACTGAGTCTGCATCCCGCCGTCGGCTACCGTCCGCTCTACCAACCGCTGGTGCGTTGGCACGAGCACTCCGAACCGCGGCTCTCGACCGCGGGCTCCGCGATGAAGCGCGCGGGCATTTGCCGGTTCTATGAGCTACACGGCCACCGAATGACGCCCAGTCAGCGTCGGGAGTTTCGGACGCGCTCGCTCCGACTCTGGGGCTTCGACGAGCACGGGGTGGCTGGGTGAGCCGGTTGGCCGCGGCCCCCTCCACGTGTTACGGCTCGGAGCACCTCCGCGGCCTGTTTGCCTTCTTCGCCGAGATGCGCCAGCGTGCCGAGGCCGTCCACGGGACCGTGGAGATACGTGCGGGACCCGGTGATGGCCGACTTCGAGATGCTCCCTGTATGCCGGCTCACGCCGCGACTGGGCCACGGGATTCACGGTCCGGCGCAGCGGGGGGCACCGCTCGATTCTAGCCCGATTGGCCTCTTGCCGGTTCGGACCGGATGTGGCCCCGCTCGCGCGGAGAGCTGCGTCAGGAATCCGCATCCACGATCCTTGACCCTCGGAGCGCCTCCGGCTAAGCTCGGCCCACTCGTCCCCACGTAGAGGTCCCGCCGGCTCCCCAGTCTGGAGGCCGCCTCCAATGACGTGTCCCCAGTGCCAAGCAGAGAATCGGGACGGTGCGCGATTCTGCCGCGAGTGCGGCGCGACGTTCAGCGCCATCTGCACTGGCTGCGGTGCCAAGGTGGAGGCCGGAAGCAGGTTCTGCGATAGTTGCGGGGCGCCTCTGGCGCCGACTCCGACGCCACCACCCGCGCCTCCCCGCCTCACCTCGCCCGAGAGCTACACCCCGAAGCACATCGCCGAGAAGATTCTCATCTCTAAGAGCGCCCTCGAAGGCGAGCGCAAGCAGGTGACCGTGCTGTTCGCCGACCTGAAGGGCTCGATGGAGCTGCTCGCCGACCGCGACCCCGAGGAGGCCCGGAAGCTCCTGGACCCGGTGCTCGAGCGAATGATGGAAGCCGTCCATCACTACGAGGGCACGGTCAACCAGGTGATGGGCGACGGGATCATGGCCCTGTTCGGGGCCCCGATCGGGCACGAGGATCACGCGGTGCGGGCCTGCTACGCTGCGCTACGCATGCAGCGGCGCGTCACCCTCCACGCGGACGAGGTCCAGCGCGCAGGCGGTACCCCCATGCAGATCCGTGTGGGGGTCAACTCAGGCGAGGTGGTGGTGCGGGCCATCGGCAGCGACCTCCACATGGATTACACCGCCGTCGGCCAGACGACCCATCTGGCCGCCCGGATGGAGCAGCTGGCGAAGCCGGGCTCGGCGCTGGTCACCGGTGACACCCTGAAACTGGCCGAGGGCTACGTCCAGGTCCGGCCGCTCGGGGCGGTCCCCGTGAAGGGGCTCGAGACGCCGACCCTCGTCTACGAGCTGACCGGGGTCGTACCGGCGCGGTCGCGGCTCGAAGTCTCCGCCGCGCGCGGCCTGACCCGGTTCGTTGGGCGCGACGGCGAGCTGCAGCAGCTCGCCCAGGCGCTCGAGCGGGCGGCCGCCGGGCACGGACAGGCGGTCGCGGTGGTGGGCGAGGCTGGCGTGGGGAAGTCCCGGCTCGTCTGGGAGTTCACCCGGTCGCATCGCACCCACGGGTGGCTGGTGCTGGAGAGCAGCTCCGTCTCCTACGGGAAAGGGACGCCGTACCTGCCCGTCATCGAGCTGTTGAAGGCGTATTGCCGGATCCAGGAGCGCGACGAGCCGCGGGTCATCCGCGAGCGCGTGGCCGGCAAGCTCCTGACGCTGGACCGGGCGCTCGAGCCCCTCGTGACGCCGCTCCTGGCGCTGCTGGACGTCCCCGTCGACGATCCCGCGTGGGAGGCCCTAGACCGGCCTCATCGCCGTCAGCGGACGCTGGAGGCGGTGAAGCAGCTGCTCCTCCGTGAGAGTCAGGTCCAGCCGCTGCTCGTGCTCTTCGAGGATCTCCACTGGATCGACTCCGAGACCCAGGCGCTGCTCGACGGGCTCGTCGAGAGCCTGCCGACGGCCCGGATCCTGCTCCTCGTCAACTACCGCCCCGAGTACGAGCACGCCTGGAGCCGCAAGACCTACTACCTCCAGCTGCGGATCGACCCGTTGCCGCCCCAAAGCGCCGACGCGCTGCTCACGGCGCTCCTCGGGGAGGAGCGGGGCCTCGAGCCGCTCAAGCGGGCGCTGATCGAGCGGACCCAGGGGAACCCCTTCTTCCTCGAGGAGACCGTCCGGGCCCTCGTGGAGACCCAGGTGCTGGTCGGGGAACGTGGCGCCTATCGCATGACGAAGTCGCCGCCACAGGTCGAGGGCCGTCCGGAGGCCTGGCAGATCCCCGCGACGGCGCAGGCGATCCTGGCTGCACGCATCGACCGGCTCGCGCCCGAGGACAAGCGGCTCCTCCAGGCCGCCGCCGTGATCGGAAGGGATGTGCCGTTCGCGCTGCTACAAGCCATCGCGGACCTGCCCGAGGAGAGCCTGCGTCAGGGGCTCAGCCACCTCCAGGCCGCCGAGTTCCTGTACGAGACGAGCCTCTTCCCGGATCTCGAGTACACCTTCAAGCATGCTCTCACCCACGAGGTCGCCTACGGCAGCCTCCTCCAGGACCGCCGCCGCGCCCTCCACGCTCGGATCGTGGCCGCGATCGAGACGCTCTCCCCGGAGCGCCTGGTCGAGCAGGTGGAGCGGCTGGCCCGTCATTCCTTCGGGGGCGAGCTCTGGGACAAGGCGGTGACCTACCTCCGGCAGGCCGGGGCCAAGGCCTTTGCCCGCTCGGCCAACCGCGAGGCGGTGGCGTCCTTCGAACAGTCGCTGACGGCGCTGAGCCATCTGCCCGAGTCCCGGGAGACTCTCGAGCTGGGCGTCGACGTTCGCCTCTCGCTGCGAAACGCGCTCTGGCCCCTCGGGCACTTCGAGACCGGCGTCGGCCATCTGCGCGACGCCGAACGGCTGGCCACGGCGCTGGGTGATTCACGACGGCTGGGCTGGATCGCCGCCTACCTGGCCGAGCATACGCGGCAGACCGGGCACGCCGCCGACGCGCCTGCGTTCGCCGAGCGCGCCCTGTCAATCGCAGAGGAGGTCGGGGACCTGCCACTCCGCGTGGCCGCGAACTACTACCTCGGCACGGCCTACTTCGTGGCGGGCGACTACCGGCGAGCGGACGAGTTCTTCCCAAGGATCCTCCAGCTGGTGGAGGGCGATCGGTTCCGCGAACGCTGTGGCCTCGCCGGATTTCCTGTCGTGATGTCCCGCATGTTCTGGACGCTCGCATTGGCCGAACGGGGTGAGTTCGACAGGGCGCTGGCCGAAGCCCAGGAGGGAGTGCGGCTCGCCGAGTTACTCGATCACCCGTACAGTCTGGCCTGCGCGTTGCGGGGCCTGGGCCGCCCATACACCGTCAGGGGAGACCTCGACCGAGCGATCCGTCTCACCGAGCGGGGGCTCGCCCTATCGCGTGAGCGGCACCTCCCCCAGATCTGGCCGGAGGTGGCGGATCAGCTGGGATATGCGTATGCGCTGTCGGGCCGCGTGGCCGAGGGCCTGTCGGTGCTCGAAGAGGCGTTGACGGCCCTGGAATCCATGGGGATGTTCCAGTGGCGGACACCCTTGCTCGCGCATCTCAGCGAGGCGTACCTGCTGGCGGGCCGGCCCGGGGACGCTCTCAAGATCGCCGCATGCGGGCTGGAGCTCTCCCGCGAGCGCGGTCATCGCGGCTCTGAAGCGTGGACCCTTCGAGTGCTCGGCGAGCTCGCCTCTGAAGGCAGTTCTCCGGACGCGGCCGCATCCGAGACTCACTACCGCGCCGCCATGGCCCTTGCGTCGGAGCTCGGCATGCGCCCGCTCGTGGCGCACTGCCATCTCGGCCTCGCCCGGCTCTATCGCCGCACCCACGATCGGACAAAGGCCGAAGAGCACCTCACCAGCGCGACGGCGATGTACCGTGACATGGGGATGAGCTTCTGGCTGGCGCAGACGGAGGCGGCGCTGGGGGCCGCTCCCTAGCGACACGGGCGATGAGCAGCGAAAAGCGAGAGACAGGACCGGCGCGCCCGAGTGGGGCGGCGCGCGGAGAGCTGCGCTCCTGGGTGGTCTTCGGCGTGATCGCCCTCGCCGCCTGGGAGGCGGGGTCGCGGCTCTACGCGCAGCCCTACCTCCTCCCGGCCCCGTCGCAGATCGCGCGGGAGCTGGGCGAGCACTGGGAGCTCGTCCTCGCCTACGCCTGGATCACCACCCAGGAGGTGGTGGTCGGGTTCACCCTCGGATCGGTGGCGGCGCTCCTGGCCGCCATGCTCTTCCTGTGGCTGCCCCGATGGCTGGAGGACTTCCTCTACCGCGTGATCGTGACCCTGAACAGCACCCCGTTTGTGGCCCTGGCCTCGCTGGCGGTGGTCTGGTTCGGGCTCGGCATCACCAGCAAGATCCTGATCGCGGGGATGTACACGTTCTTCGCGGTGCTCTACACGACCCACAAGGAGTTCGTCTCGGTCGAGCCGATCCGTGAGCAGCTCATGGACGTCTACGGCGCGACGTGGTGGCAGCGGATGTTCCTGCTGAAGCTGCCCTCGGCCCTCCCCATCGTCTTCGTGAGCCTGAAGGGGGGCGTGATGGCGGCGGTCAACGGCGCGATCGTCGGCGAGCTGTTCGGGGCCTTCGAGGGACTCGGCTACATGATCCTGGACTCGCGGTACGTCGGGAACACGGTGCGCGTGTTCCTGGCGGCCGTCTTCTGCACGCTGATCGGCTGGGTCCTCCTGGGCGTGGTTGCGCTCGCCGAGCGGGCCCTGCTACCGTGGCACGTGAGCATGGCGCGCGACCGGGGCGCGCGCTGAACGGTCATGAACGAATGCGTCGACGCCCACCGCCAGATCACTGTGGTGGGGGGCTGTCGGGGGGAGCGGCGCCGCTCCCCCCGACGTGGACGGACTATACTCTCATCCCGGCCGGGCCTCACCCGATCAAGGAGGACACGACGATGATGCGATCGCTGCGGCTCCTGACCCTCGCGCTGGTGCTCGTCTTCGCCGGCCTTCCCGCGGGGAGCGGCCTCCGGGATGCCCTCGCCCAGGGCAAGACGAAGGTGACGGTCTTCGAGGCCTGGTTCATCCACAACGAGTCGATGGGGTCCCCGACGGCCGTCGAGAAGGGCTTCTTCGAGGGCCTCGACGTCAAGGTGGTCGGCGGCGGGCCGGGGCTCTCCTCGATCGACCGGGTGATGGCGGAGTCCAAGGGGGACGGCATCGCGTTCGGTGTGGACTATCCCTACAACCTCCTGGAAGCGCGCGAGAAGCAGAAGCTCCCGCTCGTCGCGGTCGCTCACGATTTCCAGAAGTCGGCGGTACGGCTCATCTCGTGGAAAGAGATCAAGAGCGCGAAGGACATCGAGGGCACCGTCGCCACCTGGATCGGGTACGACAAGCAGGTGAAGGCCGCGATCGGGCCGGACTGGGCGAAGCGCATCAAGATCGTCAACCAGCAGGGCGACCCCGCGACGATCGGCTCGTGGCTGAAGAAGGACTACCCGTTCGCGCACGCGATGATCTACAACGAGATCCTCGTCGCCAAGCGGATGGCGAAGGAGAAGTACTTCACGTACTCGTTCACCGACCTCGGGATCGACTGGCCCGAGAACGTCGTCTTCACGACCGAGGAGACCGTCAAGAAGCATCCGAAGGTGGTCCAGGCCTTCCTGGCCGGGCGGTACAAGGGCTACAAGCACGCCCTGGCCAACCGCGACGAGGCCGTCCAGACCCTCATGAAGTACAACAGCAACCTGAAGGGGCAGGAGAAGCACGAGCTGGAGGGGATGGAGGCCATCGCGTCGGTCATGGTGACGCCCGACACGAAGGCCAAGGGCCTCGGGTACATCAACCCGGCCGGCTGGGACCGGGTCGCCCGCGACCTCAGCAAGGCGGGATTCTATGCCTCGGCGCCCAACGTCAAGACGGCCTACACGACCGAGTTCCCGAGCGGGGTGACTCCCTAGGCTGGGAGTCTGTCCTAGTGACGCCACACGCGCCGGGATCGACGCAAGGGTCGGAGGGTTCCGCTTCGAGCGGCGGCTCTGCCGCCGCCCCCTCTCCTGGGGGGAGGGACCGGAAGGGGGGCGAAGCCCCCCTCCGGGCTGGCTAGGCCCGAGCCCGGGGGAGATGGCCCCGCCGCTCGTCCGGCTCGAGCGGGTCTCGAAGCGCTACGAGGTCGCCCGGCGGCCGGGGCCTGCCGGGGCCCCGGCGGAGACCGCGCTGCAGGCGGTCACCGACTTCACGCTCGACGTGGCGGCGGGCGAGTTCGTCTCGATCATCGGGCCCTCCGGGTGCGGCAAGACCACCGTACTGTTCCTCCTGGCCGGCCTGCGCCCGCCCAGCGCGGGCCGGGTGGAGGTCTGCGGCCACCCGGCCGCCGAGGCGATGCGGACCGGACTGGCGAGCGTCATCTTCCAGCAACCCGTGCTCTTCGAGTGGCTGACGGTGGAGGACAACGTCCTTCTCCCGCTCCGGATGCGGGACCCGCGCTGGTGGGCGTGGCCGCTTCGTCGGCGGGGCTACGCGGCCCGGGCCCGGGAGGCGCTGGCCACCGTCGAGCTCGACGCATTCTCCCACTACCGGCCGGACGCCCTGTCCGGCGGGATGCAGCAGCGCGTGGCCATCGCGCGGGCGCTGACCCTGGCGCCCCGGGTGCTGCTGCTCGACGAGCCGTTCGGGGCGCTCGACGAGCTCACGCGCGATCGGATGAACCAGGAGCTGCTCCGGCTCTGGGAGGCGCGCGGCCTCAGCATCGTGTTCGTGACGCACTCGATCGAGGAGGCGGTCTTCCTCTCCGACCGCGTCGTCGTGATGGGCCGCGGGCGCTCCGAGAAGACCGGCTCCAGCATCGTCCGGATCGTCGACGTGGATCTGCCCCGGCCGCGTCGCCTGGCCGTGAAGGAGGAGGTCGCTTTTTTCCAGAAGGTGCGCGAGGGGCGCGAGGCACTCCGGGAGGCCTAGCCGCGCGACTCAGCCGTGGGCCTGTCAGAGTCGCGAGCGCCGGTAGCCGGGGTGAACGGTGCTTCCGGGCTCCACGACGCCACGCGCTCGGCTGTCGCGCCCGCCTTGACGAAGCCGGGCCCGTGTGTTTACTAGCAGGCAGCGCTGCCATGCCGTCCACCGTCCTGCGCTGCGGCACCCTCTTCGACGGCACAGGCGCCGATCCCGTCCCGGGCGGCGTCGTCGTGATCGACGACGGCCGCATCGTGGCCGCCGGCCCCGCCGAGGGGATCGCCGTGCCCCCGGCCGCCCGCCTGATCGACCTGGGCGGCCGGTTCGTGATGCCGGGGCTCGTGGACGCCCACAGCCACATCTCGATCGTCCCCGGCCAGGGCGACCAGATCGGTCAGCTCCGGCGGCCGCCCGTTCCCCAGGCTCTCCAGGCCACCGCCAACCTCCGGCGGGATCTCGCGGCCGGGACCACCACCATGCGGGTCATGGCCGAGGAGCACTTCCTGGACGTCGAGGTCCGGGAGGCGATCCAGGCCGGCGTGATCCCCGGCCCGCGGCTCCTCTGTGCCACCCGCGGGATCACCGCCAGCAACGGCCACGGCCGGGCGCTGTCGAGCTTCGACGGGGTGGACGCGGTTCGCCGGGGCGTGCGCGAGAACTTCGCCCGCGGCGCCGACCACGTGAAGCTCTTCGCCACCGGCGGGGTGTCCAGCGCGGCCACGACGCTCAGCGCGCCCGGCTACAGCCGGGAGGAGATCCGCGCCGCTGTCGAAGAGGCCGAGCGGGTCGGCAAGTACGCCGCGGCCCACGCCCACGGCGGACCTGGCCTGCGGACCGCGGTCGAGGAAGGGGTGGCGACGATCGAGCACGGCGCGCTGGCGAGCGACGAGGACGTCACGCTCATGATCGAGCGCCGGGCCTGGCTCGTGTGCACCTTCTCGATCCTGTTCCATCCGGACGGGATCGAGCGGGGCGACGCCAGCCGGCCGGCGATCATGGAGAAGGTCCGGTGGGCGCGGGGCGTGGTGGGCGAGAACTTCCCGCGCATCCTGAAGTCGGGCGTGCGATTCGCGGTGGGCACGGACAGCATGCACGGCCAGATGGCGTTCGAGCTCGAAACGCTGGTGCGGTTCGGCGTGTCGCCTGGCGAGGCCCTGCTCGCCGCGACACGACGCGGGGCCGAGGCCTGCCGGGTCGAACGCGAGGTCGGCACCCTCGAGCCCGGCAAGCGCGCCGACCTGATCGCGGTCGAGGGAAACCCGTTGCGGGACATCGCGGAGATGCGTCGCGTGGTCTTCGTGATGACGGACGGAGTCGTCCACGACGGACTGACACCGAGGAGGGAGCCATGAGGAGCCGAGGTCTCGAGATCACCCGGCGCGAGCTGCTGGCGGGGGCGGGTGCCCTGGCGACGGCGACGGCCGTCCCGGCAGCAGCCCAGGCCCAGCCCAAGCGCGGCGGCACGCTGCACGTCGCCACCGTGGACAAGCCGGTCAACATGGACCCCGCGTTCGCCCAGCTCTACTCGTCGCTCCAGGTCTATCAGAACGTCTACAGCAAGCTCGTCTACGTCGACGACAAGGGCGGGTTCCAGCCGGGGCTCGCCCGGTCGTGGAAGCAGGAGGGCGACAGGACCTGGATCTTCGACCTGGTCGACAACGCCGTCTTCCACAACGGGGAGCCGTTGACGTCGAAAGACGTCGTGTTCACCTTCAACCGTCTGCTCGACGCCAACAACAAGTTCCCGATGCGGGTCTTCTTCACGCCGGTCGAGGGCGTGGAGGCCACGGGGCCCCACCAGGTGAAGTTCCAGCTGAACAAGCCCTTCGGCTCGTTCTTGGCCAGCCTGTCCCAGGCCAACGAGATCGTCAACGAGAAGGCGATCAAGGAGAAAGACCCCAAGCTCTTCCCGGTCGGCACCGGCCCGTTCAAGTTCGTGGAGTGGGTGAAGGACGACCACATCACGCTCGAGCGCTGGGACAAGTACTTCAAGCCGAACCGACCCTACCTGGACAAGGCCGTCTTCTACGCGCCCGCCGACGACACGGTGCGGCTGACCGGGCTCCAGACCGGCCGCTTCAACTGGATCCAGACGGTGCCGCCCCAGCGCTGGGCCGAGCTGGAGCAGGCGGGCGGCATCAAGGCCTCGGTCGGGCGGGCCTACTTCCCCTTCTTCTTCTCGCTGAACGCCTCGAGGCCGCCGCTCAACGACAAGCGGCTCCGCCAGGCCATCGCCTGGGCGATCGACCGCACCGAGATCGTCAAGCTCGTCTACTTCAACACCCATGCGATCACCGCCGAGCCCTGTCCCGAGCCGAGCCCGTGGGCCACCGGAGTCAACGCCCACAAGGGCGCGCCCGACCTCGAGAAGGCCCGGCAGCTCCTGCGGGACGCCGGCGTCGGCGGGGGCCTCACGCTGACCTACCTGGTGAAGTCGCAGGTGCCCGTCCTGGTGAAGACCGGCGAGGTCCTGCGCGAGCAGCTGAAGAAGGTCGGGATCACCCTGGACGTCCGTCCACTCGAGTCCGGCCAGTACTTCGAGGACTTCCGCGCGAAGAAGTTCGAGATCGCCGCGGTGTGGTGGAGTGTCACCGTGGACCCGGACCTCTTCTACTACCCGCTGCAACACTCCACCTCCGGCTGGAACTTCGGCGGCTTCAAGTCGGACGAGGCGGACCGGCGGCTCGACGCCTTCCGCTTCACCTCGGACCAGGCCGCCCGCAAGCGCATGTTCCCGGAGCTCGTGCGCTTCATGCAGGAAGAGGGGTCGCTGCTCATCTTCTCCAACGAGATCCAGCGCTACTGGACGAAGCCGAACATCCAGGGCGTGTCCCCCCTCTCGTCGCTGGAGGTGCGCCTCGAAGACGTCTGGCTGAGCTGACGGACGGGGGTCGGGTCTGACGATCGCGACAATCCCCGACGGCTCGTCCAGATTGCAGGGCCTGACCCCATGATGGCCTACGCGGGGCGACGGCTGGCGTTGATCGCCCCGATGCTGTTCGGGATGAGCCTGCTCGTGTTCGGGCTGATGCGGCTCGTCCCCGGGGACCCGGCGGCGATCGTGCTCGGCTACAAGGCGACCCCGGAAACGGTCCGCGCGCTCCGCCAGACCTTTCACCTCGACGCGCCGCTGCCCGAGCAGTACCTCCGCTGGCTCGGCGGAGCGCTTCGCGGCGACTTCGGACTCGACTTCCGCCAGAACGAGCCGATCGGCGAGATGATCCTGGCGCGCCTCCCCGTGACGATCGAGCTGACCCTCCTGGCCACGGCGTGCGCGGTGCTGATCGGGGTCCCGCTCGGCCTCCTGGGCGGCGCCCGGCGGGGCGGCGCCGCCGACCGGACGTCCCTGGTGGTGGGCCTCGTCGGCGTGTCCATCCCCGACTTCTGGCTCGGCATCATGCTGATCCTGCTGCTCTCGCTCGGCGCCGGCCTGCTGCCGTCCAGCGGCTTCGTCCCGCTCACCGAGGGTCCGCTGGCGAACCTCGGCCACCTCGCCCTGCCGGCCCTCACGCTCGCCGCCAGCCGGGCGGCGGTCCTGGGGCGGCTGGGCCGCGCCGCCGTCCTCGACACCGTCCACCGCGGCTACGTCCAGGTCGCGCGAGCCAAGGGGCTGCGGGAGCGGGCGGTGCTGTGGCGTCATGTCCTGCCGAACGCGGCGATCCCGATCGTCACGGTGATCGGCCTCCAGGTGGGCTACATGCTGGGGGGTGCGATCGTCGTGGAGACGATCTTCGCCCTCCCCGGGGTGGGGCGGATGATGCTCGACGCCGTCCTCGAGCGGAACTACCCCGTGGCCCAGAGCACCGTGCTGGTGATCGGCGCGCTGTTCATGCTGGTCAACCTCGCCACCGACCTGCTCTATGGCGTCATCGACCCGCGGGTCCGCCTCCGGTGACAAGGCGCGGGGGAATCGCGCTCGCGGGGATCGGGATCATCGCGGGGCTGGTCGCGCTGGCCGTCGCCGGCCCCCACGTCCTCCCCGGGAGCCCCACGGCCATCGCGAGCGACCGCGCGCTCCGCGGCCCCACGCTCGGCGAGCCGTTCGGCATGGACGACCTCGGCCGCAGCATGCTGAGCCGGGTCGTCCACGCCTACCGGGTCTCCCTGGACGTGGCGGTCTCGTCGGTGCTGCTTGCCCTGGTCATCGGGCTGCCGCTCGGCCTCCTGGCCGGGTACGCCGAGGGCGTGCTGGACCAGCTCATCATGCGCCCGCTCGACGTCCTGATGGCCTTCCCGGCGATCCTGCTCGCCATCGCGCTGATGGGCGTCTTTGGCACGGGCATCGTGCTGGTCTCGGCGGCGCTCGGCATCGTGTACACGCCCATCATCGCCCGGGTGGTGCGGGCGGCCGTGCTGGCGGCCAAGGCGGAGGTCTACGTCGAGGGGGCCCGCGCGCTGGGGGCGCCTGTCCCCCGGCTGGTGCTGCGCCACATCCTGCCCAACTCCACGACTCCGGTCCTGGTCCAGGTTTCGGTGCTGATGGCCATCGCCATCCTCGTCGAGGCGGCGCTCTCCTTCCTCGGCGTCGGCGTGAAGCCGCCCACGCCGTCTCTCGGCCTCATGCTCGCCGACGGCCGCGGGTTCATGCTACAGGCCCCGTGGGTCGTCGTCTTCCCGGGACTGGCGATCATGGCCGCCGTCCTCGGCTTCAACATGCTGGCGGACGGCCTGCGCGACTGGCTTGACCCCCAGGTCGCGACGCGATGAGACGCGCGGGGGCCGGCGCGCTCGGTCTGGCGCCGACGGCCAGAGCACGCATCGTCACCGCCCCGCCCGCCGGGAGGGCGGGCCGGGGTGGCCCTCTCTGCCCCGGGGGATGCTCGGGGCCGAGCGCCGAGGCTCTCCTTCAAAGGCTGCGCCCTCGTGGCGGGGCCGAGCGCCGCGCTTACCCTGATCGTCGACCTGACACCGACTGACCGAAAGGAGCCTGGTTCGATGAAGCGGAAACACTACAAGGGCTACCGGTCCTACGGCTACCTCGAGCCCGGCACCGACTACCGGGCCTTCAAGCTGGTCAAGGAGATCGGGCGCGTGCCCGGCTACGACGTCGGGGTCACGCCCGAGCAGGAGGCACGGGTTCGGCGACTCTTCGAGGAGAACCTGGTCATCTCGCTTCACGACCACGCCTTCGTGGTGCCGGAGGACCTCGGCGAGTTCAACGAGTACCGCCGCCAGGGACGGGACTGGACCGGCTACGAGGGTCTGGCCCACTCGGGGCTCGACTGCGTCCTCGACGCGCTCATGAACGGGACGGCGACGATTACCTCGAAGGCGGGCTGGAAGTGGGACGACATCCTCTACGACCTGGGAATGCGCCTGTGCGACATCGCCCACCAGGACATGGTCGTCCTGGCCCTGACCACCGAGGACATCCGACGGGCCAAGGCCAACGGCCAGATCGCCTTCGTGGCCTCCCTGGAGGCGGCCACCATGATCGAGAACGAGGTGGACCGCCTCGACATCCTCTACGGCTTCGGCATCCGCTCGTCGGGGATCGCCTATAGCGAGGCCAACTCACTGGGGTGTGGACTGCGGGAGGCGCGGGACGGTGGGCTCACCGATCTCGGGCGCCAGGCCGTCCGGCGGATGAACCAGCTCGGGATCGCCATCGACATCTCGCACTCCGGGGACCAGACCTCGCTGGACACGATCGAGGTGAGCGACAAGCCGATCTTCATCACCCACGTCGGGGCGCGGGCCCTCTGGAACACCAAGCGCATGAAGCCCGACCACGTGCTCAAGGCGTGCGCCGAGAAGGGCGGCGTGATCGGGATCGAGGCGGCCCCTCACACGACGCTCACCGAGAAGCACACGCGCCACTCGCTCGAGTCGGTGATGGAACACTTCGAGTATACGGCGAGCCTCTGCGGCATCGACCACGTCGGCTTCGGGCCGGACACGCTGTACGGCGACCACGTGGGGCTCCACAACCACTTCGCCCGGCAGCTCTCGATCAAGCACCTCCACGCCCAGACCGACTTCCCGCGGGTCGAGTACGTGGCCGGCATCGAGAACCCCACCGAGGCGTTTCCGAACATCGTCCGGTGGCTCGTCAAGCACGGCTACTCGGACGAGGACATCGCCAAGGCCATCGGGGGCAATGCGATGCGCGTCCTGGACAAGGTCTGGTGGCGATGATCCGCGGACGGGGCCTCGGCGGCCCCGTCCGAGGCCTCACGCTTTGGGGCTGGGTGAGGGTCGGCACCGACGCCACCGCTCGGCGCGCTTCGATGAGCGCGGCGCGGACGAGTGGCGTGGGCCAGTGGCCTTCGACGGGAGGAGTGCCATGCGGCTGGTCTATCTGATCCCCGGACCGATGTCGCGCGGGCCGCTGGGCCCGGACGAGCTCGCGCGCCGGCGCGCCGTGCTCCAGCGGGCGGCCTTCCCGGGCACGGAGGTCGAGGTGCGCGACGTCCCCGCGGGGCCGGCCTCGATCGAGTCGGCCTACGAGGAGTACCTCTCGGTGCCCGCGACCCCCGGAGAGCTCCAGACGCTGGAGCGCGAGGGC
>Ga0114129_10007645_pt1 | contig 15385 bp, 18 predicted proteins | sample RhiMetdeltSRZDD1_FD_80071 | JGI IMG/M metagenome (GOLD analysis project Ga0114129, IMG submission 80071) | Populus rhizosphere microbial communities from Tennessee, USA - Rhizosphere MetaG P. deltoides SRZDD1 (version 2) (version 2) | ecosystem: Host-associated > Plants > Roots > Rhizosphere >...
CCCGCGGGCATGCCGGACGAGAAGGCGCTGTTCCTCTCCGACATCTACCCGACCGGCTACATGGGCGCCGACATGTGCGGCATCCAGCCGGGCGACACCATCGCGGTGTGGGGCGCGGGGCCGGTGGGGCAGTTCGCGATGAAGAGCGCGCAGCTGCTCGGCGCGGAGCGGGTGATCGCGATCGACCGGTTCCCGTATCGCCTTCGCATGGCGCGCGAGCGCGTGGGCGTGGAGACGATCAACTACGAGGAGGTCGACGTCTACGACGCGCTGAAGGACATGACGGCCGGCCGCGGCCCTGATGCCTGCATCGACGCGGTCGGACTGGAGTCCCACGTCCCCGGCCCGCTCTACGCGTACGACCGCGCCAAGCAGGCGATCGGCCTCGAGACCGACCGCCCGTACGCGCTGCGCCAGGCCATCATGGCCTGCCGCAACGGCGGCACCGTGTCGGTGATCGGCGTGTACGGCGGCTTCGTCGACAAGTTCCCGATGGGCTCGCTGATGAATCGCTCGCTCACCCTCAAGACCGGACAGTGCCACGTGCAGCGCTATGTGAAGCCGCTGCTGGAGCGCATCGAGAAGGGCGAGATCGATCCGAGCTTCGTGATCACCCATCGCCTGCCGCTCGACGAGGCGCCGCGCGGCTACGACATGTTCCTGAACAAGGAGGACGACTGCCTCAAGGTCGTGCTGAAGCCCTGACGATCACGGCGCCGGCATGCCGGCGATGAAGCGCGCGATGGCGACGATGGCCTCCTCGCTGAGCGGCTGGGCGGCCTGGGTCATGGCGCCGTCGAGATCGCCGCGGGTGCCGGCCTTGAACCGGCGGAGCTGGCTCGTCAGGTAGTCCAGGTGCAGCGTCGAGAGGCGCGGGGCGTACTCGCGCCCCTCCAGCGTGGCGCCGTGACACGAAAAGCAGTGGAACTGCTGGGCGAGCGCCCGGCCGGCCTCGGCTTCGCTCGCGGTGAGCGGTGAGCGCGGCGCCATCACCGGGCGCTGGGCCGCATACCAGGCGGCCAGGTCCGCCATGTCGGTGTCGCTGAGCGGCGCCGCCAGCGGCGTCATCTGTGGATCCTTCCGCCGGCCGTCGCGGAAGAGCAGGAGCTGCCAGTGCAGGTAGATCGGCGGCTGGCCGGCCAGGGACGGCGTGGTCGGAATGGACGAGATGCCGGCGGCGCCGTGACAGGCGCCGCACGGTTCCGCCTTGCGCCGTCCGGCGTCGAGGTCGGCGGCGCCGCCGACCGGCGCGCCCGCCGCCGCCGCGACGAGCGCGCCCAGGACGATCGAGCGCGCGAGTCTCAGCGCTGGTACGTCACCCGGAAGATCGCTCCCGCGTAGTCGTCGGCGATCAGGAGCGAGCCGTCCTTCATCTGCTGTGTGTACACGGGACGGCCCCAGAACCCGCTCCCGTCGAGCCAGCCCTCGGCGAACGTCTCGTACTTGGGCACGTCGCCGTTACGCAGGGTCACCATCATGACCTTGAAGCCGCTCTTCTGCGTCCGGTTCCACGAGCCGCGCTGGGCGAGGAACATGCGGTTCTTGTAGTCGCCCGGGAACATGCTGCCCGTGTAGAACTGCACGCCGTTGCCCGCCACGTGCGGGCCCGTCTTCAGGAGCGGCGCCGCGAACTCACCGCACGAGCGTCCCTTGCCGAATTCCGGATCCGGGATGTCGCCCTGATGGCAGAACGGGAACCCGAAGTGCAACCCCTTCCTGGGCGCGTGGTCGAGGCGGTCGCTCGGCACGTCCTCGCCGAGCCAGTCGCGCGCGTGGGTCGAGAAGTAGAGCTCCTTGGTCACCGGATGCCAGTCGAAGCCCACGCTGTTGCGCACGCCATGGGCGAAGTACTCGAAGCCGGTGCCGTCGGGATTCACGCGCGAGATGTTGGCGTGCGTGTCGGGGGGCAGGCAGATGTTGCACGGCGCCCCGATGTTGAAGTACAGCTTGCCGTCCGGCCCGAACGCCAGGTACTTCCAGCCGTGCGGCGCGTCCTTCGGGAGCGTGTCGTACACCACGGTCATCGCGGGCGGACTGTCGAGGTGGTCCTCGATCCCGTCCATCTTGGTGATGCGGTGGATCTCGGCGATGTAGAGGGTCCCGTTCCGGAAGGCGATGCCGTTGGGGAGGTTGAGGCCCTTGGCGATCGTCTTGACCTCGCGCGTGGTGCCCTTGTCGACGACGGCGTAGACGTTGCCGGCCACGCGGCTGGAGACGAAGAGCGTGCCCTTGTCGCCCCACGTCATCACGCGCGCGTTGTTGATGCCCGACGCCCACAGGCTGACCTTGAAGCCGGCCGGAACCTTGAGCTTGTCGACGGGGATCTCGGCCGCCGCCTTTGGCCCCGGCGGCTGCGCGTGCGGCGACAGCGGCGAGCTCGCGAGCTCCGACGGCTGACCCTGTTTCCACGACGGCGGCGCTTGCTGGGCCTGCGCGGGGAGGAGCCCCAGCGACATCGCTCCGAGCACCACGACGGTCACGAACAGCACGCAGATGTGTCGCATGGACGAACCTCCCCGCTGAGGATGGTGCGGCTGTAAGTACTACTCGCCGCCGGCCGTTGTCAACCGGGCCGGCGACTCAGACGCCGCGGCGAGGGCCCCACGCGAGGATGTGCAGGCGCGGCGAGAAGCGGTAGCCTTCGCGCCGGCACCACGCCATCACCTCCGGCATCAGCGCCTGCTGGGCCGCGCGCTCGAGCCCGAGCGGCATCAGGAGGATCCGCGACGCGGGGAGCCGATAGCTCGCCTGGATGGCGCGGACCTCGTCGACGTCGGTCTCGCTGCCGACGACGAACTTGAACCACGCCGGCAGCCGTCGAAACCGCGCGATGGCCGCCGGCTGGAGACGGCGCGCCTCGGCAACGCCGGAGTGGGCGAGCTTGAGCGACACGTTCCACTGATCGACCGGCACGCGCGGCGGCACGCGCGTGCCCGCCGTCTCGACCTCGATGCGACGCCGGAGCCGCCGCAGTCCGCGCACGAGCGGCTCGAATCCCGGGTGCTCGAGCGGCTCGCCGCCGGTCACGACGACGTTGTCCGGGCCGGCGGCGGCGACGTCGGCGAGGAGCTCTTCGAGCGCGATGGCGCGCCCGCCGCCGGCCGGCCAGGAATATTTCGTGTCGCACCACGCGCAGCCCACGCTGCAGCCCTGCAGGCGTACGAACACCGACGGCGTGCCCGCCGTCGGCCCCTCGCCCTGGAGCGAGGTGAACACCTCGCTCACGCGCAGGGCGGTGGTCGCGCTCAGGCGCTCGGCACGTCGACCCATGTCCGGCGGGCGGCGGAGTCGAGCACGGCGTCCAGGACGGCCTGAGCGGCCAGCCCGTCCGCGAGCGACGGCGTGGCCTCGGCCCCGCTCTCGATCGCGGCCAGCAGTCGCTCGACGAGCGGCGCGATGGTCGCCTTGCCGAGGACGTCCATCTGATCGCCGCCCGCGATCGTCGGCGCCGGTACGGCCACGGGCTGGAAGGTGCCTCCCGCCGAGGCGGCGAGCAATTCGCCCGCGTACCACTGGGCGTGCTCGCGCGTGAGCCGGTAGGCCAGCGCGCCGCGCGTGCCGTAGATCTCGAGCATGTGGTCGTTGCGGCCATGGGCGGCGCGGCTCACCGACAGCGTGGCCTCGGCGCCCGACGCCAGCTCGGCGAGCACGGTGGCGTAGTCCTCGGCGTCGGCGGCCTTGCCGGTGCCGGGTACCGTGCGTGACGGGTACGCGATCCCCGTGTGGGCGACGAGCCTTCGCACGTCGCCGCATGTCCAGCGGACCAGGTCGACCAGATGAACACCCATGTCGCCCATGGCGCCGTGTCCCGCCTGGGCGCGATCCATCCGCCAGGTGGGGGCGCTCGCCTCGTCGGCCCAGCGCGCGCCGAACCAGCGGCCGCTGACGTGCATCACGCGTCCGACGAAGCCGTCCTGGATCATGGCGTGGAGCTTCTGCATGGCCGCCGGGAAGCGCCAGTTGAAGCCGGTCATGGCGACGCGGCGGGCGCGTGCGGCCGCGTCCACCATCGCGCGGGCCTCGCGGTGGGTCATGGCCACCGGCTTCTCGCAGAGCACGTGGGCGCCGGCGCCGAAGGCGGCGAGCGCGATGGCCTCGTGCAGGTGCGGCGGGGTGGCGATCACGACGATCTCCGGCCGCGCGCGCTCGAGCGTGTCCTCCCAGCGCGCGAAGATCTGGGGAACGCCGTAGGCGTCCGCGATCTTCTTCGCGGAGGCCTGGTCGCGCTGGCACACGGCGACGACCTGGCAGCCTCGAGCCTGGAAGGCGGGGATGTGGGCGCGGCCGAAGCCGAGCCCGATGACGGCGACGGTGGGAGCGGACATTGGGTACCAGTCTCCTTTCAGGCGGAAAGCAGCCAGCCGACGACGCCGCCGGCGAGCACCACGAGGGTGGGCGGCGCCCACCGCATGGCGAGAACGAGCGCGGCCGAGAGCGCCAGCGCGATGGTGAGCGTATCGTGCAGCGCCGAGCGCGCGAGCGTGAAGACGCCGGCCGCCATGAGCCCCATGCCGACCGGGGCCAGCGCCCGCTCGACCGGCGCCGCCCAGCGATGGCCGCGGATCCGCTGCCAGCGGTCGGCCACCACGAAGGTGACGATCGACGTCGGCAGGAACATGGCGATGGTGGCGAGCAGGGCACCCGGCAGGCCGTGGGCGCGGTAGCCGACGAAGGCCACCACCAGCATGTTCGGCCCGGGCGTGACCTGCGCGAGGGTGTAGCCGTCGACGAACTCGCGCGAGGTGACCCACTGATGGTTCAGCACGGCCTGGCGCTGCATCTCCGGAATCACGCCGACGCCACCGCCGACGCACAGCAGGCTCAGCCAGAGAAACGTCCACGTCATCCAGAGCAGATCGCTCACGCCCGCGGTCCCGGCCGGTGGAGCCAGACGCTGGCCGCGGCGCTGACGAGCAGCACGACGGCAGTGTTCAGGTGCAGCGGGCCCACAGCCATGAAGGTGCCCGCGGCGACCACGACCGCGCGCGGGGTTACCAGCACCGGGCGCATCAGGCGCAGGTTCGTCAGCAGCAGGAGGCCGACCACCGCCGCCGACATGCCGTGCATGAGGGAAACGGTGCCGGGGGCGAGCCCGCGCGCGAAGTACACGATCGACAGCGCGAGCAGGGCCACGAGTCCGGGCACCATGACGGACAGGAGCGCCCAGGTGGCGCCGGCCAGTCCGGCCAGCCGCTGACCGAGCGCGATGACGAGATTCGAGACGGTGGGGCCGGGGAGGAGCTGCGCCAGCGTGTAGTCCTGCAGAAACTCGTCGGTGCGCAGCCACCGCAGTCGAATGACCAGGGCCTCGTAGAAGAAGGCGGCGCGGCCGCCGCCAATGCTCAGGATACCCGTCCACGTGAACACCCGCGTGAGCTGCCACAGCGAGACGGAATCGATCGCGCACCTCCCGGGGCTGAGCGCCCGCGGCTATCTTACGCGAGCCACCCCAGCAGCGCGGTCGCGAGCGCGAGAAAGATGGTGACGCCGATCACGTCCTGCAGCGCCGTCTCGAATGGACCCGCCGTGAGCGCCGGATCGAAGCCCAGCCGCTTGGAGAGCATGGGAATCACCGTGCCGGCCGCTCCCGAGAGGTTGACGGAGACGAACATGGAAACGCCGACCACCAGTCCGAAGGTGAGGGTGCCGTGCCAGAGGGAGCCCACGGTGCCGACGACGAGGCCGCAGACGGCGCCGATGATCGAGGTCGTCTTGATCTGGCGCAGGAGCGGTTCCCACCAGCGGGCGAGCTGCACGTGGCCGGTGGCGAGGCCGCGGACCACCATCGTGACCGACTGGAGGCCCGTGTTGCCGGAGATGGCCTGGATGACGGGCATGAACGAGGCGAGGAGAATCACCTGCGCGAGTGTCCGGTCGTAGTGGTGGATGACGGCGCCGGCGGCGAGCTCGATGACCAGCGTGGCGAGGATCCACGGCAGGCGCAGGAGCGCGATGCGCGACGGTGAGCGGCGCTCGAGCTCGCTCGCGTCGGAGCCAGCGAGCCGAAAGATGTCCTCGGTCGCCTCGTGGCCGAGAACGTCGATGACGTCCTCGACGCTGATGGTTCCGAGGAGCCGGCGATCGGCGTCGACGACGGGCACGGAGACCAGATCGTACTTCGCCACCTGACGGGCCACCTCTTCCTGATCCGTCTCCGCGGTCACGCTGACGACGCTCGGGTCGCGAATCGCCCAGATGGGAGTGCCGGGGGCGGCCGTGAGAAGCCGGCGAAGCGGTACCACCCCGACGAGGTGGCCGTGATCGTCGACGACGAAGAGCTCGAAGCCGCGACCCTCGGGCGCGGACTTGCGGATGCGCTCGATGGCCTCGCCCACCGTCGCTGATTCCCGTACCGCCACCGCGTTCGGGGACATGAGCCGACCGGCCGTCTCCTCCGGATACTCGAGCAGCTCCTGAACGTCCTCCGAGCGCTCGTCCTTCATGAGCTCGAGGAGGTTCTCCGCCTGCGCGCTCGGGAGCTCTTCGACGACCTCGGCCGCGTGGTCGGGCGGCATCTGCTCGAGGATGCGCGACACCTCGACCTGATCGAGGGCCTGGACGAGGTCGAGCAGCGTCTGATCGTCGAGCTCGGAGAGGACCTCACCCGCACGGTGGGCCGTCAGCAGGCGGAACACGTCGACCTGGCGCTCGAGCGGGAGATCGCGCAGGAGCTGCGCGATGTCGGCGGGATGGGCGATGGTCAGGACGTCGACGACGCCGTCGCGATCGCCGCGCTCGAGCAATGCCTGGACGGTCTCGAGCCGGCGCGCGCTCTCATCCATGTCCTCATTGTCGCGAGGCCGACAAGCCTGCGCGGCGGCTCAGCGGGGCGTGGTCACGATCTCGGCGAGTATCCGGCGCCAGTAGGCGCCCTCGGGCGTTTGCGCGTCGTAGAAGTCCGTCGCCCCTCGCGCCCGCGCCTCGGCGCCGGCGCGGCCATACTCGCCGATCATCCACGCCGCCGTCGCGCGCTCGGACGGCTGAGCGGCCGCGCGAGACGCCGTGGCGCGCGGCGCCGCGGCGACTCGCTCCGGCGTCGTGGCCACGCGCTCCGCCGGCGGCGGCGCCGGCGCCGCCGCCGCGCGCGGCGGCAGATCGGGTGCGGGGCGCTCGGCCGGCGGCGGGGCCGCCGGCGCCACCCGCTCCGCGCGGGGGCGCGAGGCGATCTTTGGCGCCGGCGCGGGTGGCGAAGAAGCCGTGGGTGGGGAAGAAGCAGACGGTTCGGGGGCGCTCTTCACGGGACCGGTCACCGGCGCCGGTGCGTCGGGTGCCGCGCCGATCCGTGGCGCCGCTTGTGGCGGCAGGTCCGCTTCCGGTCTCGCCGCGGCCGAGCGTGACGGCACCGACGCCGAGGGCGCCTGCGGCTCCGCGGCCACGCGCTCGTCTGGCGCCGAGCGCCCGGACGGCGCGGCTGTCGAAGCAGGCGCCGAGGGCGAAGGCGCCGATCGCGCGATCGACACGCTGCGACGTAGCTGCGACACGCGCATCGCGAGGACGACGTTCGATACGGCCAGGGCCACGCAACCCACACTGAGAATGACGATCAGCAGCCGTCGCCTACCGGGGGATGGTTCCTCTTGTTCCTCGAAGTCGTCGTCGTAGTCGAGATCGGCCATGCTTGTAAAAGCATGCAACCCACGTGCTAGTGACTTTTCCTCTGCCTGCATCATGACTTGCACGCGCAGCGCCCTCGCGGCGACAATCCAGGCCAACTGACCCGGAGGGTCCCATGCGCCATATCCGTGTTCTGTCCGCCTTCGCCCTCGTCCTCGTCGCGCTGGCCGTGCCGACCGCCGCGCAGTCGCCGCGCAGCGAGGCTCAGAACATGCGACTGGTCGGCCATCACGATCTCCAGGCGCGCTCGGCGTATCAGCCGCTCGTGCACCGGCAGAAGGATCGCTTCATCGCCTACGTTGGCCATCACGGAGGCACGAAGCCGAATCCGCTGACGGGCGCGGACGAGCTGAACGGCACCTCGATCCTCGACGTCACCGACCCGCGTGCGCCGCGCTACCTCGCGCACATTCCGGGCGCGCCGGGCGACGCCGAGGCCGGCGGCGCCTCGATGGTCCGCGTGTGCGACGGCCGCACGCTGGCGCGCGCGGACGTCGCCAAGACGTATCTGCTGCGAACGCTCGGCCCGCTGGCCCACGAAGTGTGGGACGTGACCGATCCCGCCAAGCCGTCGCGACTGACCACCGTCGTCTCGGGGCTGAACCACACGCACAAGAACTGGTGGGAGTGCGACTCCGGGATCGCGTACCTCGTCTCGGACGGGCGGCACGAGGGATGGCGAACGAATCGGATGACGAAGATCTACGACCTCGGCGACCCTGCCCGCCCTCGCTTCATTCGCGACTTCGGGCTGCCGGGGCAGGAGCCGGGCTCGACGGGACCGGCGCCGGAAGGCGTGCACGGACCGATCGCGCTGCGCAATCGCGTCTACTTCGCCTATGGCACCGGCGCCAAGGGCATCCTCCAGATCGTCGATCGCGCGAAGCTGCTCGCCGGCGATCCGGCTTCCGCCGCGCCCTTCGCGCCGACGGCCGCGAACCTCAAGTATCCGGAGGTCGGGCGGTTCGACATGGCGCCCGACTGGGGTGGCCATACCAGCTTTCCGGTGCTGGGCGTCACCGTCGCCGACTTCATGCCGAACAGCAAGGGTGTGGTGCGCGACTTCGTCGTGCTCGTCTCCGAGTCGCTGCGCAACGAGTGCCAGGAGGTGCGGCAGCTGACCTTCCTCGTCGACATCACGACGGAGTCGAAGCCGTTTCCGGTGAGCACGTTCCAGGTGCCCGCGGGCGATTTCTGTCAGCGCGGCGGCCGGTTCGGCCCGCACTCGTCGAACGAGTCGTTCGCGCCCGTCTACTACGGCAAGATCGTTTTCATCGCGTACTTCAACGCGGGCGTGCGGGCCGTGGACATCCGCGATCCGTTCCGGCCGCGAGAGGTGGGCTACTTCATTCCGGCGGTGACGCCGAACACCGATCGTCGGTGCGTCGAGGCGGCGGGCGCGCAGCGCTGCAAGGTGGCCATCCAGACCAACAACGTGGAGATCGACGAGCGCGGGTACGTCTATCTCGCCGATCGCGCGAACACGGGACTGCACATCGTCGAGCCCACGGGCCCGGCGCGAGGGGGATCGTGATGGCGGGGGTGAAGGACTCGAGCGGTCTCTACGAGGTGGAGCGTCGTGCGCGGCATGCCGAGCGGCCGGGCTTCCGCATCAGCGAGCTGCAGATCTCGCCGACGCAGCAGGTGCCATGGCACTTCCACACGAACATCCAGGACACCTTCTACGTGCTCGAGGGCGAGCTGCGCCTGTTCCTGCGCGATCCCAAGGAGGAGGTCCGGCTGCGGCCGGGCGAGACGTACGCCGTGCGCCCCGGGCGCGCGCACCTCGTGACCAACCCCGGGTCGAGCTCGGCGACGTTCCTGGTCCTGCAGGGCATCGGCGAGTACGACTACGTGCCGCTGACGCGCTGACGGCCACCCGTCAGCGCAGCGAGCGGAAAAACGCGCGCACGTCCTCGGCCAGCGCCTGCGGCTCCTCGAGGGCGGCGAAGTGCCCGCCGCGCTTCATCTCCGTCCAGCGGCGCAGATCGGTGTAGACGCGCGTGACCCACGCGCGTGGCGGATGCAGGATCTCGCGCGGGAACGACGCGTAGGCCGAAGGCGCGGTGACCGGACGCTTGTCCGTGATCGGCCAGGGGCTGTGCCGCCGTGCGTAGTAGGGCCAGAACGAGGAGTTGATGGCGCCCGTCACCCAGTAGAGCATCACGTTGTCCAGCACGACGTCCCAGCCGAAGCGCCGCTCCACGTCGCCGTCGCAGTCGCTCCACGTCCGGAGCTTCTCGAGGATCCACGCCGCCAGTCCGGCCGGCGAGTCGGTGAGTCCGTAGGCGAGCGTCTGCGGCTTGGTGCCCTGGATGCCCTGGTAGCCGGTCTCCTCGCGCGTCCAGCGATCGAGCTCCTCCAGATAGGCGCGCTCCTCCGGCGTGGGCGTGGCGGGCGCCGTCGGATCGCGCGGCACCGCGAGGAGATTCACGTGCACGCCGAGCACGCGCTCGGCGTGGGCGGCGCCCAGATACGAGGCGATGAAGGCGCCCCAGTCGCCGCCCTGGGCGGCGAAGCGGCGGTAGCCGAGGACGTCGCTCATGAGCGTCACGAAGACGTCGGCCATCTCGGGCACGCCGAGCCGCCGCTGGTTCGGCCGAAACGAGAACGTGTAACCGGGCAGCGAGGGCGCCACCACCGTGAACGCGTCGGCGGGATCGCCGCCGAAGCGCGCCGGGTCGGTCAGCATGGGAATGATGCGCTGGAACTCCACGATGGACCCGGGCCAGCCGTGGGAGAGCAGCAGCGGCGTCGGATTCGGTCCGACACCGGCCTCGTGGATGAAGTGCAGCGGGATGCCGCCGAGCTCGACCGTGAACTGTCGAAAGCGGTTGAGCTCTGCTTCGCGCGCCCGCCAGTCGTAGCGCTCCCGCCAGTAGCCGACGAGCGCCTGCATCGTCGCCAGATCGCTGCCGTACTTCCACGGCTCGCCGGGAATCTCGTCCGGCCACCGCACGCGCTCGAGGCGTGCCCGCAGATCCGTCAGGACGTCGTCGCCGACGTGAATGGTGAAGGGCTGGGGTGGCATCGAACAGGGATTATAGAGGACGGACAGCGGTCACGGGGGCGCCAGTCAGCGCCCCCGTAACCCTATGCGCGCGCTAGCGAGTGACGGGGAAGCAAACGCCGAAGTTGGTGCCAGCGCCCGGAGCGTAGGCGCCACCGCACCACGGGACGACGACGGCGGCCGGAATCGCCGCCGGAGCCAGGACCACCGGCGCCGGCGCGGGACCGAGCACGACCTGCGAATTGATGTCACGGGCGAGCGCCAGGTGCTCGCGCAGCATCGGCAGCTTGGCGGCCGCCCACGCTTTCAAGTCCTGATCGCTGGCCGTCTGCGCGGCCTTCTCGAACTCCGCAATGTCCTGCGTATGGTCCTTGACCATCTCCTGCATATACGTGCGGTCGAAGTCCGCGCCCTGGAGAGCGGACAACCGGTCGCGCAGGGCCTGGTCCTCCGGCGAGAGGCCGGTGGGCAGCTCGACACCCTTGCTCCGCGCAAGCGTGGTGAGCTCGGCATTGGTGGCGCCGTGGTCTTTCACCATCTTGGCGCCGAATTCCTTGACGGTTGGCCTCACAGCGCGCTCGCTGGCGAGGCGTCCGAGCTCGACCTCGGCGGCGCCGCCGCTGGCGGCCTTCTTCATGAATTCACGGTCGGCATCGCTCGGAGCCTGAGCGCTCGCCAAGCCGGCGACCGTCAGGAGCGCAGCGGTGATGAAGCTGACAGCGGTGACGGCTTTCATGCTCTCCTCCTCGGGGGGCAACCCCAACGGGTTCGCTCGTCGCAAGACGAGTGCCACCGAGGTGCGGTACAGTGGCCGGGGCGTTACGCCCGAAGGGGGACCGGACGTGCGAGAGAACAAGCTGAGGGCGATGTGGGCGCGGGGCGAAGCGGTGGTCAATGGCTGGCTGGCGATCCCGACGGGATTCTCGGCGGAGGTGATGGCGCATCAGGGATTCGACTCGCTGACCATCGACATGCAGCACGGCGTGGTCGACTACCAGACGGCCGTGTCCATGCTGCAGGGGATCTCCACCACCGGGGTCACGCCGCTCGCGCGCGTGCCGTGGAACGATCCGGGCACGATCATGAAGATGCTCGACGCCGGCGCCTACGGCATCATCTGCCCGATGATCAACACGCGCGCCCAGGCGGAGGCGCTGGTGGCCGCGTGCAAGTATCCGCCGCGCGGCTATCGCTCGTACGGCCCCGTGCGTGCGTCGATCTACGCCGGCACCGACTACGGCGATCGCGCCAACGAGGATCTGATCGTCATGCCGATGATCGAGACGGCGGAGGCGCTGAAGAACCTCGACGCGATCCTGAGCACGCCGGGCGTCGACGCCGTGTACGTCGGTCCCGCCGACCTCAGCCTGGCCCTCGGTTGCAAGCCGCGGCTCGACCAGACCGACGAGCCGGTGGTGGAGGCGCAGCAGCAGATCGTGGACGCGTGCAAGCGGCACAACGTGGTGGCGGGCATCCACAATGCGACGGCCACCTACTCGTTGAAGATGATCGAGGCGGGTTACCGGTTCGTCACGCTGGCGAGCGACACGCGCCACCTCGCGGCCAAGGCGGCCGAGGAAGTCGGCATCGTGCGCAAGGGCGCCGGCGGCGGCAAGCTGCCCGCGTACTAGCGTGAGGCTCGACGACGCGCTCCGCACGCGGGCGCGCGGGCATCTGGCGACGTTCGAGCGTCGGGCGGCGGCTGTCGACGGCCGGCGGCCGGCCGCGGTGGCGCTTGTGCTGGTGTCGGACGAGGCGGGCGAGGCGGGCTTTCTGCTGACACGGCGGGCGGCGGGGCTGCGTCAGCACGCGCGGCAATGGGCATTGCCCGGCGGCCGCCTCGATCCCGGCGAGTCGGCGGCGGAGGCGGCGCTGCGCGAGCTGTCCGAGGAGGTCGGCCTCGTGCTCTCCGCGGACGCGGTGCTGGGGCTCCTCGACGACTATCCGACGCGATCGGGATTCGTGATCACGCCGGTCGTCGTGTGGGGCGGCGCTGGCGCCAAGCTCGCGCCCAATCCCGACGAGGTGGCGTCCGTGCATCACGTACCGCTGGCGGACCTGGAGCATCCGGATGTGCCTCGTCTCATCTCCATTCCGGAGAGCGAGCGGCCGGTCATCCAGCTGCCGATCCTCTCCACGCTGGTCCACGCGCCCACCGCGGCCGTGGTCTACCAGCTGCGCGAGGTGGTCGTGCACGGGCGGGCGACACGGGTGGATCACTTCGAGCAACCGGTCTGGGCCTGGGGCTGAAAGGGAGGAGACGATGCTGACCATCATCGACGGCGGGCGCGCGGTGGACGTCGAGGCGCGCGTGGCCGGCGACCGCGTGCTGCTGACACCGGAGGCGCTTCGCGAGGGACTCGGCTGGGAGCTCCACGAGGGCACGCTCTGCAACGACTCGATGTGCGTTCCGCTGCCCGCCGGCTCGTCGCTGGCCTCGGGCGGTCCGCTCGATCTGGCGGAGGTGGCGGCGGCCCTCGACCGACCGCTCGCCGTCGACGTCGTCGAGCGCGCCGTCTACCTCGGCGCCTCCGCCCGCGAGCGCGCCGACACGCTCCGGAGCCTCCTCGCGCCCGACTTCACGCTGCCCGATCTCGCGGGACGCTCGTACACGCTCGCCGATCAGCGGGGCAAGAAGGTGCTGCTGGTGGCGTGGGCGTCATGGTGAGGCTGCCGCGTCGACCTGCCCGTGTGGCAGGCGCTCTACGAGGAGCTCAAGGCCCACGCCTTCGTGGTCATCACGGTGGCACTGGACAAGAGCGCGGAGGACGCGCGCCCGTGGATCGAGAAGGCGAGCCCGACGCATCCGTCGCTCATAGACACCCAGCACGTCATGGCCGACCTCTATAACGTCGTCAACGTGCCCACCGTGCTCTGGATCGACGAGCGCGGGCGCATCGTGCGGCCGAACGACGTCGTGTTCGGCACCGATACCTTCAAGCACATCACGGGGCTCGAATCCGCGCGCCCGCTCGCGGCCCTCCGCGCCTGGGTGCGCGGCGAGACGGCGGGCTACGCGCCCACCGAGGCGCGCTCGCTGCAGCGGCTGCCGACGACGGCCGACCAGCAGGCGCGCGCCGAGTTCGGACTGGGCGACTGGCTCGCGCGCCACGGGCGGCCGGAAGCGGCCGAGCGCCACTTCGTGCGTGCCGGCGAGCTGGCGCCGCACGATTTCACCATCCGGCGCGGCTCCATGCCCATCCGCGGGCTCGACCCCATGGGGCCGCCGTTCCGCGCCATGCGCGACGCCTGGGCGGCCGCCGGGCAGCCGTACTACGTGCCGCTGCCCGACACGCGAGGCTGAGACGAAGACCGTTCTCGTCGTCTGTCACGGCAACACCTGCCGGAGCGTGATGGCGCAGGCGATGCTGGAGAGGATGCTGACCGAGCGCGGCGCCGCCGCGGACATCCGCGTAAGCTCCGGCGGCGTCGGCGGCAACGCGCGCGACGGGATGATCCCCTCTCTCGACGCGCGCATCGTGCTGCGAGAGGCCGGCATCCAGCTCGCCGAGGACACCATCACGTCCACCGATCTCCGCCGCCACCGCGACCTCGTGACCGGCGCCGACCGCCCCGTCTTCACCCTGGCCGAGTTCGCCGGCGGCGGCGGCGACATTCACGATCCCATGGGCCAGGACGAGGACCGCTATCGTGCCACGCGGGACGAGATCCGCCGCTACCTCGAGCGCTCGATCGACCGCCTGCTCGCGATGCTTCGCTGACCGCCGGCTCAGCGGGCGACACGCACGGGCGAAGGGCTGACGCCGACGCGCCCGGCCACCGGCAGCTTGAGCGCGGGCGCGCGGACGTCGATCCCGAAGGTCAGGCCCAGCACGTTCACCTCGAGGCCCTCGTCCCAGCCCGCGAGCACGCCGGCCAGCCCCAGCAGTGAGACCTGCCCTCCGCGTCCGCCCGGAGTCAGGCCGACGGGCACGCCGTCCGGAAGGTAGTCCTTGCCGATGGCGGTCGGGGGGAGGTGCAGTCGGAGCTCCGGGACTTCTCGCCCGATCCACGCGATGAACGTGTTGCTGTTCGGCCCCGGCCAGGTGCGGTACGTCGCCGGGTAGGGATAGCGCGCCACCGCCGCTTCGACGCGCCCGATGAGGGCCTCGACGCCGGCGCCGCGCACGTCGACGAGCAGCTCGGGACGGCTGCCGAACCAGTAGTTGTCCGGTCCGGCGCGATCGACGCGGACTGCCGGCAGGCCGCGGTCGACGCCCCAGCCCACGACCTCGTACCGGCGATACGCCGCCGCGGCCGTGGGCTTCAGCGCGATCCAGGTGTGCACGCCGAACACACCGCGCCAGCCCACCGTGCGCGCCGCGTAGACCTGGATCACGGGCTCGTCGGTGGTGGCGGGGTCCGGCGCCTGCGCCGACGAGTCGCGCCGCGCCTCCCACCGGCGCCCGTTCGCCCGCTCGAGGGCGGCGCAGCCGACGTGCGTCAGCACGGCCCCCGCCACCAGCCAGACGGCGAGCCGATTCAGCGGTGCGCCTCCGCTCCGTCGAGGGCCAGGTCGGCAACCACGCCGTAGTGGTCTGACGGCCACAGCGTCACCCCGTTGGCGAGGCGGCCCGGCGTCGACAGGATCACGCGGCTCGACCGGACGCGCGCCGGGACCCGGGTGCCCGGCAGCACGAAGATGTAGTCGATCCGGCGGCTCACCGTCGGGTCCGGCGCTTCCGGGCGCTGCCAGACGGTGGCGCCGCTCGCGTCCGGGTTCGCGGCGCGGAACGCGTCCACCACGCCGACGTCGCGGAC
>Ga0114129_10007646_pt1 | contig 15384 bp, 12 predicted proteins | sample RhiMetdeltSRZDD1_FD_80071 | JGI IMG/M metagenome (GOLD analysis project Ga0114129, IMG submission 80071) | Populus rhizosphere microbial communities from Tennessee, USA - Rhizosphere MetaG P. deltoides SRZDD1 (version 2) (version 2) | ecosystem: Host-associated > Plants > Roots > Rhizosphere >...
CCGAGGATCTGCCGGGCTAAAGGGGCGGTTGCGCAGTCTCCCGGCGCGGGTCACTGGCGACCGTCCCCGCGCGCAGCTCGAGCTCGCGACGTTCAGTCGCCAGCTCAACCTGGTCCGAGCGCCCGCCCAGGTCCTGCCAGCGAGCCGTGGCCTCGCCCGAGAGCGCGTCGAGGAAGTCGTCGCTGTGCAGCGGGTCGTGATGAAAGAGCAGAAGCCGCTCGGCACCGGTCCGCTGCCCGAGCACCAGCGCGTCCGACAGCGGGGAGTGACCCCAGCCCAAGTGCTCCGGGTATTCGTCGTCCGTGTACTGTGAATCATGGATGAGCAGCGTGGCTTTGCGGGCGAGGTCGAAGCCTGAGATCCACTCTTCCTCCAGCTCAGCGAGAGAGGCACCAAGCCCCGGCTCGTGGTCCGGGATGTAGCAGACCGAGCTGCCGTCGTCCTCCACGCGGTATCCCAGCGTCGGCCCGCGGTGGGCGACCGAGGCTGCGTGAATTCGCGCCGGCCCGATCTGCCACTCCGTGGTCTCCGCCTCTCGGAACGAAACCTGGCAGGGAAGTTCGCGCATCTCGACCGGTGTCAACGGTGCGGAGATGTATCGGGCGATCCGGTCACGAAGCGAGGCCTCGGGTGACGCCGGCCCCCAAATGACGACCTCCGCCTCGGGTCGGAAGAGCGGAGCGAAGAACATCAGGCCCTGGATGTGATCGAGGTGAAGGTGCGTCAGGAGTATGTGCAGCGGCTGCTCTGTCGGTCGCAACGCGATCCCGAGGTTTCGAATGCCCGTGCCCGCATCGAGTACGACCACGCTGCCATCGGAAAGCGTGATCTCGATGCACGACGTGTTGCCCCCGTAGCGCGTGGTCTCCGGCCCCGGCGCGGGAATCGAGCCGCGCGCGCCCCAGACCTCGACCTTCACTCCGTCACCTCGTCGACTGGCCAGAAGAAGACCATCGCCCCCTGGAAGCCGTCGATGCCGACGATCGGCAGTGCGCTTGCCTCGATCTTGCGCTCGCTTCTGCTAAGTGAACGAATGCGGTAGACGGCGTGCCCGGGACGGTTCGCGCGCAACGCAATCGTCAGGGGTTGTTGCTCGAGCGGAATCGGCTCGCCATCCTCATCGAAGGGGCCAAACGTGTTGGTCCACTCTTGAGGCGAGAGCTTGCCCGTCTCCTCGAAGCGCTGGCCAAGGATTCCGCCGGCGGCCTCGTTGTAGAAGATGATCTCGCCTGGCCCACTCGCCAGGAACGCCGGCGTCGAGAGGCTGGAGAGCAGGTTGCGCGCCAGGATCAGCTCGATCGGCCGATGGGACGACAGCTCCATGGCGCCACTCTAGTGCGCTCAGCAGTCCCGCTCCGCTTGTGCGCTGAAGGCCGCGCCGGCCGATCTTTCGAAGTGAGCGTCGTCAGCGCACTCTTCAGTTGCAGACTCGACAGCGCCCAGACATTGAGCGTTGCCTCGAGAGCTCGGCGGCCGAGGGAAGCTCGTCCTGGTTCCGTAGCCTACGTGGCGTGGCGCGCTACCTGCCCATCGCCGAGCATGGGCTGATCGGCGATCTGCACACCGTCGCGCTCGTCGGCACCGACGGGACGATCGACTGGTACTGCTGCCCTCGATTCGACTCGCCGAGTCTCTTCGCGTCGATCCTCGACGCCGACAAGGGCGGCCTGTTCCGGATCGCGCCCGACTCCGAGGGCTGGAGCTCCAAGCAGCTCTACCTCCCCGACACCAACGTCCTCGTCACACGCTTCCTGACTCCCGAGGGAGTCGGCGAGGTCCAGGACTTCATGCCCGTGCCGGAGACCGGCGCGGCGGCTCGCCACCACCGCATGATCCGGCGGGTGATCGCCGTGCGCGGGCAGATGGGCTTCGTCGTCGACGTCGCCCCCCGCTTCGATTACGCGCGCGTCGACCACGAGGTCGCGCTCACCCCTCAAGGAGCGCTGTTTCGCTCTCCCGAGCTCGAGGTCAGCCTCTCGACGCGCTGCCCTCTCGAGATCGTCGATGGCCGCGACGTCCGCGCGCGTATCGAGCTTCGAGCCGGCGAGACCGCGACCTTCGTGCTTGACCGTGTCGAGGCCGGCGAGATGCCCGCGGCCTACTCCGATGCCGACGTCGCCTCCGAGTTCGACGCCACGGTGGCGTTCTGGAGGGGCTGGCTGCGCCGCTCGCGCTACGGCGGCCGCTGGCGCGAGATGGTGCATCGCTCGGCGCTCACCCTCAAGCTGCTCACTTACGCGCCCACCGGCGCGATCGTGGCCGCCCCGACCACCAGCCTGCCCGAGCGACTCGGCGGCGCACGCAACTGGGACTACCGCTACACGTGGATGCGAGACGCCGCATTCTCTCTCTACGCGTTGCTCAGGCTCGGGTTCACCGAGGAGGCAGGCGCGTTCATGCAGTGGCTGGAGGGGCGCTTCCGAACTGCGGGCCACCGCGAATCGGGGCCGCTGCAGATCATGTACGGCATCGACGGGCGCGAGGATCTGCCCGAGGAGGAGCTCCCGCACCTGGAGGGCTACATGGGGTCGGCCCCCGTGCGGATCGGCAACGGGGCGGCGACCCAGCTGCAGCTCGACATCTACGGCGAGCTGATGGACTCCGTCTACCTCAGCAACAAGTACGGGCTGCCCATCTACCACGACGGCTGGATGGAGCTCACCCGCAACCTCGAATGGCTGTTGGAGCACTGGGACCAGCCCGACGAGGGGATCTGGGAGACGCGCGGCGGCCGCCGGGACTTCACGTACTCCCGGCTGATGAGCTGGGTCGCGGTCGAGCGCGCGATCCGGATCGCACGCCAGCGCGGCCTGCCCGCCGACCTCCCGCGCTGGATGGCGGTCCGGGACCGCATCTACAACCAGATCATGGAGCGCGGGTGGCACCCAGGCCGCCGGGCGTTCGTCCAGCACTACGACACCGACGTGCTCGATGCCTCCCTGCTGCTCATGCCTCTGTGCAAGTTCATCGCGCCCACCGATCCGCGCTGGATCTCCACGCTTGACGCCATAACCGCGGAGCTGGTTTCCGACAGCCTCGTCTACCGCTACAACGTGGACGCGTCGCCCGACGGGCTCGCGGGCGAGGAGGCGACCTTCTCGCTGTGCTCCTTCTGGTGGGTGGAGGCGCTCGCCCGGGCCGGGCGGCTCGACGAGGCGCGGCTGGCCTTCGAGAAGATGCTCACCTACGCGAACCACCTCGGGCTGTACTCGGAGGAGATCGGGCCGACCGGCGAGCAGCTCGGCAACTTCCCCCAGGCCTTCACGCACCTGGCGCTGATCAGCGCCGCCTTCAATCTGGACCGCCAGCTCGGCTGAGCGCCGACGAGCTCGCCGGCCCGGCGGGCTACCGCGCGACTAATCCCTTCCAGGCACGTCATCCATCCGGGCGCCTCCCGATAGTTCCGCCCATCGACGGCGCGCCCGGCAGGCTCACAATCGAGCGAAATCTGAAGTTGTCGAGCCGCGGCCGGCATCCCACTTACCGTCGCCCGCCAGTCGGACGCTTCAGTTTCCCGACGGTTGGTGCGGGTACCCCTGAACCTAGAGAAAGCGATCTGGGAGCAGGGAATGCACGAATCGCTGACGATCACAACCAAGGGCGGGGGAGAGGCTCCAGCAAAAGTTCGGGCGGCCTTGGTGGCGCTCAATGGCGAACTGGGCGAAAAGAGGGAGGACGTTCGACTCTTGGTGACCGAGCTCGTCACCAATGCCGTGGTTCATTCGGACGTCGGTCGAGGAAGGTTCTTGCGTTTCGCGCTCTCGGCTCCGCCGGAGCGTATTACTGGGACCCTGGAGTATCCGGGCGAGCCATTTACGGCCGGGCCCGACCTGGAGGGCGACCGATTTGGATTGCATCTCGTGGAAAGCTTGTCGGACTCCTGGGGGTTCCAGCGGGCAGGCGACAGGAACCGCGTCTGGTTCGAGATCAACCGGTAGCTCCGCGCCTAAAGGCGATGACCTAAGAACCAGGAAGGACGATGTTGCCGTCTTGGTCGAGGCCAAAGCCCGGATTGTGGGCGACTTCCCACGGATGACCGTCGAGGTCGAGGAACGCTCCTGCGTAGCCGCCGTAGAAGGTCTCGGCTGGCTCGCGTGCGATTTCTGCGCCGTTCGAGCGGGCTTGCTCGATCACCTCGTGAACTTCTTCACGAGAGCGAACGTTGTGCGCAAGGACGATGCCGCCCCAGCGTGCGCCCGAATCGGAGATGCCCGTGTCTCCGGCCAGTTTGTCTCGAGCCCACAGCACGAGGATTGTGCCGTTGGCCCGGAAGAAGGCGGTTTCCTCGATATCCAGGGCCGCCTTCCAGCCCAATGCCTCGTAGAAAGCCTTTGCTCGCGCGTAATCTGAAACGCCGAGAGTCACGAGGCTCACGCGCTGCTCCACGCGCCTAACCCTACAAGTCCTCGCGCTGACCCACGGGTGCGGCGGCGGCCGTGGCAACGTCGCGCCCGTAGGTTCTCCTGGCTCCCAAGAGCGAGATGCCGGCCGCGGCGAGCGTGCCGAGCAGCAACAGGAACGTGATCTCGAGTCCTCTCGCAGAGCCGGGCGAGATCACCGGGTGCGTCCCGATCGGGGCCTGCTTCGGCGCGATGCCGGCGATCAGGTCGGCCAAACCGCCGAACAGCAGCGGTGCGATCGCCTGTGCGAGCGAGCGAACGACCGTGCGCGTGCTCTCCGCGCGACCCCATAGCCCCGAGGGCATGATGTCGAGTCGGGCGGCATCGAGTGGTGGATTGGCGGCTGCGATCAGCGCCGCGCCCCCAACGTCGAACCAGAGGGCGGAACTCAAGTTGCTCGCAAGGATGCCGGGCGCGAGCAGGGCTGCCGCGCCCAGGTAGCAGAGCGCGGGCACCCAGACGCGCGCCTCGAGGAAGCCGCGTCGCACCATGAAGTCGGTCAGCCGCCCGCTCACGAGCGTCCCGATCAGCGCGCCGAGCACGAGCAATCCGAGGACGAGCTCGGCCTCGGCTTGGCTCGCGTGGTAGTGGCCGCGCACGAACAGCAACGCGAAAGTCGACAGCCCGGCAAAGAAGAAGTACCCGAGCGAGGAGCTGATGATCATCAGCACGTTGGTCGGGACCGTCAGGATGTAGCGCACAGCGGCGACCAGCCCCAGCGTCTGGGGGTCCTCTCGGAGCACGCGCTCCGGGTCCGGTTCCAGCCCCCGGCCCCGGATCGCGTCAAATGCGAGCTCGCCGTGCCGCTCGTCTTCTTCGCGACCCATCGGCGGCCGGGCGCGCGACTCCGCGACGGCCTGCTCGAGGTCCTGCACGCCCGGCTCGAGCGAGCTCTGGCCTCCCCGCAGCGGCTCGGGCACAGTCCGATACAGCTCACGCGCCAGGAAGAAGCCCGGAATCGCGAGCAGCACGAACGGCGCGCGCCAGCTGATGCTCGCGACGCTTCCGCTGACGATGAAGCCAACCGCAGTGCCGGCGATCTCCCCGCCGAGGATGTAGCCGTACACGCGTCCGCGTTCGCGCGCCGGAAAGTAATCGCCGGTGAGCGATGCGATCGCCGGCCCCGCCGTGGCCGTCACCGCGCCGAGCATGAGGCGGGTCAGCAACAGACCGCCGTAGCTGCCCGCGAACGCGCTGAGCAGCGACGCGACGCTCCACAGCAGGATGCTCAGCGCGAGCATCGGAATCCGAGGAATGCGGTCTACAAGCAGCCCGACCGGGATCGTGAAGACTGCGCCGACCAGCAGTGCGACCGAGCTGAGCAGCCCGATCTCCGTGTTGCCGATGTGGAGCGCGTGCTCGAGCTGCGGGGCAGCCGCACCGATTGTCGCGGCATCGGCGCCGCTGAGCGCGAGCACCGCCCCGAACAGCGTGATCACGCGTGCCCGTGCCGGCCCGCCGACCCGCTTGACCACGCGTCCATGTACGGAGCGGGCAAGCCACGCCGTCGCCCGCCACGCCGGGCCACGCTGAGGGACCTCGGCAGGGTCCGTCACGACGGGCGGGTTGAGATCTTCATCGATATGGTCAACCGATGAGCGACTACACGATTATCAATCTCAAAGAGATCGAAGACTCGGTCGGCGAGCGGGCGCCGGGAGTGGAAGGACGCTTCGGCCGCAAGCACCTGGACTCGGAGCACCTAGGCGTGAGCTATTTCCGCTACGCCCCCGGTTTCCGTGCGCTGGTCGGCCACCATCACCGCGAACAGGAGGAGATTTACCTGGTCGTCGGGGGCACGGGCCGGATACTGCTCGACGGCGAAGTCCACGAGCTGCGGCAATGGGACATGGTTCGTGTGAGCCCCGCGGTTGTCCGCGCTCTGGAGGCCGGCGGCGATGGCCTCGAGCTGATCGCGATCGGCTCCGACCGGCCAGAGGACGGCGACGGCGTCCGGGTCGAGGTCGCCTGGCCCGACTGATCGGGATCGAGTTCACGCAGGAGCTCCGGCCGGGTCTGGTCGGCGCCCGATTGCAGCACCCAGCGCGGAGCGGGCCTCCCTCACCACTCCCGGAGCGAACGCGCGCAGCATCAGGGCCAGCGCAAGGAGCCCTGCCGCCGCGCCTATGAGCCCCGCGGCGAGCGCGGAGGCGCCAACGGACCGGAGAACCCCAACGAATGCGGCCGTGACCGCCGCTTGCACCAGCACGCACAGGGCTATCTGTCGCAGCTCGGCGCCGATCTGACCGGGAGCTATCCCGATGGTGCGGCACACCCACCACACGTAGGCGGCGGCGAGGCAGGAGAACGTGATGAGGTGGGCGGCCGCGGCGCCGCGGATACCGGCCAGCTGTACTCCGACTGCGATTGCCGCCAGCGTCGCGACCGCCCATACGACGTCGGTGTACGCGCGGCGGTAGAGGCTCGCGCCTCCCGCTCCGGCGAACACCTCCCCGAGCATGTTGAGGATTCCCTGGCCGACTCCGACCACAATCAGGATCTGGAACGGCACCACGGCGGCGCTCCACTTCTCGCCAAGCAGTGTCGGAATCAGGCCAGGCGCAAGCGCAATCGACGCCGGCAGCAGCGGGAGGAGCAGCAGGGCCATGAGCCGCGACGCCTTCAGTGCCTGTTGCCGGACGGCCTCGCGCTCCTGCGTCGAGGCCACGGCCGGGAGCAGAACGGATCCGACCGTCCACGACACCTGTGACAAGGGCGCATATGCCAGCGAGAAGGCCAGCGCATAGAACCCGACCTGGGTGGTGTTGGTGCTACCCGCCACCACCATCGTGTCTCCCTCCCACGCGACGAAAGCCGCCAGTGCGATCGCGAGGAACGCACGGGCCCCCTCCCGCGCCCCCGAGGGCGCGCCCCGGCTGTCTCCGCGTGGGAAGAGCTCCACCGCCGCCACCCAGGTGAGGACGCAGACCAGCACCTGGTAGAGGCCGAGGCGAATGACCAGCGCCCATACGCCCGCTCCCAGGGCGGCCGCGATCACGCCTGCGACCGCGCCCACAAACGAAGCCGAGATGGTGATCAAGGCGATGCGCTTGAACTGCATGTTCTTCGTGAGCAGCGCGGTCGGGACGATCGCCACGGCGATGAGGGCGATGATCGGGGCCAAGGCTCGTAGGGCATTGGGATCGGAGCCCTTCGCGAACTTGTGCGCGATCGGCGTGGCCAGCGCGACGAACAGGAGCGTCAACACGATGCCGGTCGCGCTGGTTCGAATCACCTCTCTACGCACGGATCGTGCGTCGAGCGTGCGGGCGATGATCAGCGACCCGCCGACCCCGGACGACATGAAGAGGATCGTCAAGTTCACGATCACCGCGGCCACCGCGACGACGCCGAAGTCGCTCGGTGCGACGAGGATCGCCAGGACGAAGAACGACGCGTACCACAGACCCTGGCCGACGACGACGTTGGCCATCCTCCATGACATCGCCCGTGCCACCCTGGCGGTGGTCGGCGGCTGTTCGGCGGCGACGGCGGATCCCACCACCTGCTCGCTCACGGCTTGATGCTAACCCGGACGGGTTATGAGTGGCTGCGATACGCTGCGCGGGCAGGTAGGGGACACGTTTCCGCGGAAACGGAGATTCCGTTGGCCACTTCGGACGAAGCCGCACCTGATGTCGCCGATGGATCCCCCTTCACGGGGATCTCCCGCGATGACTGGGAACGCTCGGCGGACCTCATGCTGAGTGCCCTCACGCCCTACGCCTCCGGCAACGGCGCGCTCTACGCGCTGCCCGGCAGGACGTCCTGGGACGGGCAGCACCACGACGCGCTCCAAGGCTTTGCCCGGCCTTTCCTCCTCGCCGCCTACCGGATTCGAGGGGCCGGCGGAGAGGGGATGTCCGACCTGATCGATCGCTACGCCGGCGGTCTGTGCGCCGGGGTTCACGAGCGTGGAAGCTCAGGCTGGCCGCGCCACAGCGAGTCGAGCCAATCGATTGTCGAGGCAGCTCTGATCGCTCTGGCTTTGTATGAGAGCCGGCCATGGATCTGGGACCGCCTCGACCCCGGGGACCAGCGGGCCGTCGCCGGCTGGCTCTCGGAGGTGAGTGACCAGCGCTTGCCGGTGAACAACTGGCTCCTTTTCCCGGTCGTCGTCAACGAGTTTCTGCGCGCCGTCGATCAGCCGCATTCGACTGAACGGATCCGCGAGAACCTCGATGTCGTCGACTCGATGTATCGGGGCGACGGCTGGTACTCGGACGGGTTCGGCCAGAACTTCGACCACTACTGCGGGTGGGGCTTGGCCTTCTACACGGCGATGTGGAGTCTCATGGGAGGTGAGCGCCACGAGCCGACGCGGGCAGAGCAATACCTGGAACGCCTGGGCGCGTTCGTCGACCAGTACCAGTACCTGTTCGGCAGCGAGGGCAACCCGGTCCACTTCGGGCGGTCCCTCAGCTACCGCTTCGCGGCGTGTGCGCCCCTGTGGCTCGCTGCCCGCACCGGTGTCTCGTCGCTTCGCCCAGGCGTGGTGCGCCGGATCGCGAGTGGTTGCCTGAAGTACTTCCTCGATCGCGGCGCGATCGACCCTGACACCGGGCTGCTCACGGTGGGCTGGCACGGAGCCTGGGAAGCGATCGCGGAGTCCTACATGGCGCCCGCGTCTCCCTATTGGGCGGCCAAGGCATTTTGCGGTCTAGCGATCGTTGCTGACGATCCGGTGTGGTCGGACATCGAGCTTCCGTCGCCCGTCGAGGAGGGCGACTTCGTCGTGCCACTCTCCGCTCCCGGCTGGCTCGTCCAGGGAACGGAGGCGGACGGGGTGGTTCGGCTTCACAACCACGGGTCGGATCACTTTCCGTGGGACGACGGGCCACTGGCCAGCCCTCACTATCGGAAGGTCGCCTACTCGACGGTCTCGGCACCGGAGCTCGAGCAGTCGAGCGACGCGGACTCCCAGGTCGTCTTTCGCACCTCAAATGGACGGAGGGGCTTTCGCAGGCATTTTCATCGCGGCCACGTCTCCGCGCAGACCGCCTCTTCGATCCACTATCCCTTCGAGGTGCCCGACCCGCCGCGTCTTCGGGTGCGCCGGAGGCGCCCCTGGCTCCGGGCGGTCGCCCAGGCGCCGAGCTGGGACGTGCGTATCGACCTTCTCAGCCTCGCCAAGCTCGGCGTGGAGGTGCGCGTCGCGCGGTGCGTCACACCCACTGCGGGAACGCTGGAGCTGGGCGGGTATGCGGTTGCGGGGGAGACGGAACCCGAAGGGGAGTGCCGGGACGCGCGGGCATCTGCGCGCACCCCCGAGGGCCTGCGCTCCACGGAGTTCGGACTCCTCGATTCGGCTCGCGCCACGCTCGAGCGTCAAACCGGGACCAACGCGTTCGGCCGGCACTCCGCGGCTCCGGTGCTCCATTTCGACGTCGCGCCGGGTGAGACGCTGGTCGCGGTGGTCGTCGTCCTCGGTTTGGGCGACTCCGCCCACGAAAACTGTCCTGTGACCCACTGCGCCCCCGCCGGCAACGCCATGGTGCTCACGTGGGAGGACATGAGCCGCGACGAGATCTCATTCAGGAGAGGCTCGTGGACGCACACATCCCATCCCCGGTGACGTGATCGCGAGCGTCCTGATCCCGAACCACAACTATGCGCGCTACGTCGGCTCGGCGATCGACAGCGCGCTTGCGCAGACGCATCCCGACGTGGAGGTGATCGTGGTGGACGACGGCTCGGACGACGAGTCGCGCTCCGTGATCTCGTCCTACGGAGACCGGATCACGCCGGTGTTCAGGGAGAACGCGGGTCCGGTCTCGGCACTGAATGCGGCGTTCGCGCTCAGCCATGGCGAGTTGATCTGCCTCCTCGACGCCGACGACCTGTTCGAGACCCACAAGGTCGAGCGTGTGGTGGCAGCGGCACGTGAGATGCCGGATGCCTATCTCATCCATCATCAGCTGCAGCCGATCGACGCGGAGGGCAGGGTCAGGACCCCGCCCTTCCCGCGGCACGTTCCCAACGGCGACCTGCGCAAGCGGACGCGTCGCTCCAGCGGTTGGTTCCCCCACCCGGTTTCGAGCGGTCTCTCGTTCCGTCGCTCTTACGCCGAGCGCGTCTTCCCGATTCCAGAGGAGTGCGCCGTCGCCGGCTCGGCGCATGAGGCCTCCGGCGTGATCGCCGATACCTATCTGGCCGGGCCTGCGGCGTTGTTGCGACCGGTGGCCGGGATTCACGCCCCGCTCGCGCGGTACCGGATGCACGGCGCCAATCGAAGCACGACCGTCACGCGAGCGAGCACGGGAGCCCAGATGCTGCGCTACGAAGCCGAGGTGGCGATGGTGATGGCCGTCATGCAGCAGACCTTCGGAATGCCGGTCGAGCTTGGCATGGACCAGCACCTGGACTATCAGCTGCTTCGATGCGCCGCGGGTGAGATCTCCCGTCCACGAGTCGTCGCTCGAGTGCTGCGCTCCGCATCCCTCCCGATCACGCTTCGCCTCCGCGAGGCCGTCAGAGTGCTCGCAAGGCGCGGCTGGGCTGCCTCCGCCTGACCGCGTGCGCTCGCAGGCGTATCGCGTTCAGCCTGCCGCGCTCGCCTCGAGCTGGGCCTGCACCGCCTGGTTGATGTTGCCGTGAACGTGGTCCGCCCCGAGGGCCTCTACGACCCCGTCGGCTTCCAGGACCCGGAGGATGTCCGCCTTCACCCGGGCAAGCCGGACCGTGATTCCGTAGCTCTCCGCGAGCCGCTGAATCTCCGTCAGCTTCGCGGCCCCTTGGGAGTCGATGAAGTCCACTCCCGCGAAGTCGAGCACGACGGCTCGGAGCGGTGGATCGCTGTTCTGTGCGATCTCGCGAAGCCGGTCCTGGAGCGCGTCCGCGGTGGCGAAGAAAAGCCCGGCGTCGAGCCTCACGACGACGAGGCCTGGGAATGTCTCGTCGCCAGGATTCTCACCCAACTCCCGGAACACCCCGGTACCGGGCTCCCGGGCGAGCAGGTGGATCGGCGGTGCCGTGGTCACGTACACGAGCCAGGCGAGGGAGAGCGCCACGCCGATCACGACGCCCGCCAGCACTCCGACAGAGAGCACTCCGATGATCGCGGCGATGGCGATGAAGAAGTCGAACCGCTTGACTCGATAGAGCCGGCGCAACTCGGGAAGGTCGATCATCCCCATTAGCACCGCGTCGATGATCAGGGCGGCCAACACCGGCTTCGGAAGCTTGGAGAAGACCGGTGCGAGCACGATCAGCGTGAGCAGGACGAGCGCGCCCGTGATGAGCGACGCCACCGGGGTGCGCGCTCCCGCAGACTCGTTCAGCGAGCTCGCCGAAAGGCTCGTCGAGACGGGCATTCCCCTGAACGTTCCGGCCGCGATGTTGGCCATGCCCTGTGCCAGCGACTCCTGGTTGACGTCGATTCGATAGCGGTGCCTGGTAGCAAAGAGGCGCGCGTCGCCGGCGGTCTGGGAGAAGCCGATCAAGAGCAGGGCGAACCCGGCGGTGAGGATCGTGGCGAGGTGGTCCTCGAAGACGTGGATCCCCGGCAGCGCCGGCGTGGGCAGCCCGCGCGGCACGTCACCGACCAGCGCGACTCCGTGGGAGCCGAGGTCGAATATCCCGGACGCCGCCAGACCACCGACCACCAGCACCAGAGCCCCGGGGACCTTCGGCGCCACGAAGCGGAGGCCGAAGATCACGACGAGCGAGACCACACCGACGAGCACCGTCGTCCAGTGCACCGCATCGAGAGACCCAAGCCACGAGGACAGCTCCTTCCAGGCGTTGGTGCCTTCCGCCTCGGTGCCCGTGAGCTTGGGAAGCTCACCGATCGTCACGTCGATCGCGGCTCCGGCCAGAAACCCGGTGACTACCGCCCTGGACAGGAACTGCGCGATCCGGCCAAGCCTGAACACGGCCAGGAGCAGGAAGAGCAACCCCGTGACGAGGGCGATGGCCGCGACCAGCTCGGCCGCATCCCCGCCGGCGACTCCCGCGGCGAGCACCGCTCCGCCCGCAACGGCGGCGAGCGACGAGCTCGGTCCCGTCGAGATCTGCCGGGAGGTGCAGAACAGCGCGTAGACGATCGCTCCGGCCGCCGCCGCATAGAGGCCGTTTTGCAGGGGGATGTTGGCGATTCCCGCATAGCCGAGGTTCTTCGGAACGACCAGGGCGGTGACGGCGATTCCAGCTGCGAGGTCACCACGTAAGTACCGGCGGTCGTAGCTGCGCAGCCACCCAATGATCGGCAGCACGCGGGCGCGCGGGCCCGAGTCGCCCGCGTGCGTCACCATGGGGAGGTGCAAGAGCCGCTCGCGACGAGTGCGACTGAACCCGCGACGGGATCCCCGCGACTGGCATTCCTGCTCGCGATGGCGATGTTCGTGCTCGTCGTCGACACGTCCCTGATGAACGTATCCATTTCGGCTGTCGTGCACGACCTCCACACGACGGTCAGCGGGGTGCAGGCGGCGATCGCGCTCGAGGCCCTGGTTTCGGCGGCGCTCATCTTGATCAGCAGCAAGGTCGGCGACCTGATCGGCCGCAAGCGCGCGTACGTGCTGGGCCTGCTCGGCTACGCGGTGGGTGCTCTGGCCATGACCGTCGCACAAAGCCTCACGGCGATCATCGTCTTCTGGGCGATAATCGGCGGAGTCGGCGCATCCCTCCTCCTGCCCGCGATGCAGTCCCTCATCCACGGCAACTTCGAGGGAGCCGCGCAGCGGAGGGCATACGCCCTCGTCGGAGCGTCGGCCGCGATCGCGGCGGCGGTCGGACCGCTGCTCGGCGGCTTCGTCACGACGTACCTCTCATGGCGAGTCGGCTTCCTCCTCGAGGTCGTGGTGATCGCGGTCGTGCTCTGGAACATCGGGCTGGTCCGCGACATTCCGTACACCGGCCCGCGGGGCATCGACCTCGTGGGGGCGCTCCTCTCGGTGATCGGCATGGGCGGCGTGGTGCTCGGCATCCTCGCGTGGCAGGAGGGCGGGGAGTACGTCGGGCTGATCATCGGCATCGGCCTGGTGGGTCTCGCGGCGTTCGCCCGCTGGCTCGTGCGGCGGCACCGCGCGGGCAAGGTGACGGTCCTGGACCCCGACCTATTCCGCCTTCCGCACTTTCGGCTTGGAATCGCCGGGCAGACGCTGCAGCAGATCACGCTGGGTGGCGCGATGATCGCGATCCCGATCTTCCTCCAGATCGGGCTCGAGTACGACGCGCTGCAGGCAGGCCTTTCCCTCGCCCCTCTCTCGCTGACGATGTTCCTCGTCGCGATGGTCGCGGGGCGAAGGGCCGGCAGGAGGCGGCCGGCGGCGCTGATCCGGGCGGGCTTTGCGCTGGCCGCGGCCGGCATGACGTTGGTGCTCCTGGTGGTGCCGCACGCAAACTCTGGATGGGCCCTCCTTGTGCCGCTGGTGATCACGGGCGCGGGTCTGGGCCTCCTCGTCTCCCAGCTCAACAACTACACGCTCGCCCCGATCAGCGAAGAGCGCGTCAGCGAGGCCGCCGGGGTTAACTCGGCGGGCGGATCGTTCGGTCTCTCCTTCGGACTCGCGATCGCGGGCGGCGTGCTGCTCGCGACACTCTCGGTGAGCTTCACGCACATGACGAAATCGAGCGACGTCATTCCGCCGGCCCAGCAGCAGCAGATCGCCGACAAGCTGGAGCACGATGCGGAGGTCGTCAGCAACACCCAGCTTCAGGAGCTCGCGGCCGGCGAGCCCAAGGATGTGCAGAAGGAGATCCTGCGCATCAACGACGACGCGACCGAGCGCTCGCTGCAGGTTGCCCTTCTCGTGCCCATCATCGCCTGCCTGTTCGGGCTGTTCAATGCGTTCCGGATGATGCGCCTTCCCGACATCAAGCCGTCGTCGGCAGTGGAGGGCGCCTCGTTGGCATGACGCCTCCGCCCGGCAAAGACGAGGAGATCGTCCCACGCTGGGAATGGCGGACCTTCGGGGAGCGGTTCGCCGAAGCCGAAGGCCGCTTTGCCGCACTTTCGCCCGAGCGGGAGCAGGAGAGCGACGAGATTTATCTGGTCTCCCTCAAAAGCGATGCGTCGGTGAAGGTACGCGACGAGCTGATGGACGTGAAGCTGCTCCAGCGCGTCGACGGCAGCGGGCTCGAGCAGTGGAAGCCGATCATGAAGGCGGCCTTTCCTCTGTCAGCGGATCAAGCCCTCACCGTCGTGGACGCGCTCGGCGCATCCGCGCCGCCGACCGTCCGAGCGGAATACGAGCTCGATCAGCTGATCGACGAGCTCGTGACTCCGAGCCCGGATCTGTCGGCGGTCAGGGTGGGCAAGCGACGGGCTCACTACACGATCGGCGGCTGCATGGCGGAGCTCTCCGAGGTGAGCGCCTCGGAGGCCAGGAGGCGAACGATCGGCATCGAGTCAGAGGATCCGGACCTAGTCCGGGCCACAGTCCGCGAGCTCGGGCTCGAGTCACGCCCCAACGTCAGCCTTCCGCGGGAGCTGAAGGCCCTTGCATCCGGCGCGCGGCGGTACGCCGCGATCGACATCGGCACCAACTCCGAGAAGTTCCACGTCGGCGAAGTCCGCGCCGACGGGATCTCGGAGACGATCGTCGACCGCGCCGTCGTGACGAGGCTCGGCGAGAGCTTCAACGAGACGGGGCGACTCGGCGACGAGCCGATCGAACGGACCGTCGCCGCGGTCGCCGACATGGCCGAGGAGGCGCGGCGAAATGGCGTCGAGGCGATCGCCGCCGTCGGCACGGCCGTGCTGAGGCTCGCCCCCAACGGATCTACCCTCCTGGACGCCGTCCGGGAGCAGGCGCATGTCGAGGTCGAGGTCATCGACGGCGAGGAGGAGGCGCGCCTGGCATATGTGGCCGCCAAGTCGAGCCTCGGTCTGGGAAGCGGGTCGCATGCGGTGTTCGACACCGGCGGCGGCAGCTCGCAGTTCACCTCCGGCCGGAACGGCCGGATCGACGAGCGATTCAGCGTGAACGTCGGCGCTGTCCGCTTGACCGAGCATTACGCGCTCAGCGGCGAGGTCCCCGAG
>Ga0114129_10007648_pt1 | contig 15383 bp, 16 predicted proteins | sample RhiMetdeltSRZDD1_FD_80071 | JGI IMG/M metagenome (GOLD analysis project Ga0114129, IMG submission 80071) | Populus rhizosphere microbial communities from Tennessee, USA - Rhizosphere MetaG P. deltoides SRZDD1 (version 2) (version 2) | ecosystem: Host-associated > Plants > Roots > Rhizosphere >...
ACCCGAAACGGCAGGGCACCGTCCTCTACGTGACGGCTGAGGTCCTGCGCCAGGTTGCTATTTTGGCGCAGCCTTTTGTTCCGGCTTCGGCGTCCAAGTTGCTCGATCTGTTGGCGGTGGAGCCAGACGCGCGCTCTTTCGATGCGCTCAAACCGGGCTCGCGGATCAAGCCGGGCGCTGCCTTGCCGCCGCCGTCGCCTTTGTTTCCGCGTTACGTCGAAATAGAAGACAAAAAATGACCGATTGAAAAAGGCACGCGAGACTGGTCTCGCGTGCCTTCGTTGGTTCAATTTATCGCCGCGGATTGCCTTCGCCCATCGGGGCGCTGCCCATGCTTCCGCCGAAAGCCAGTTTCTTCAGCATTGGTTTCCTCTCTGGAAGATTACACCGCAAACAAGTCACCAAGCTCACGTAAGGTTCACAAGGGCTTGTAAGCTAAAGTTCCACAAACTTGACCACCACGTGGACCAGTCGTTACCAACAGCCCCAGATGTTGCTCCCGTTTCGTCAGGTGTCTTTTCGAACGAACTTTTGCTGAACCCATGCTTGTCGACAGCCATTGCCATCTCGATTTCCCGGACTTTTCGACCGAGCTTGATGCCGTCATCGGTCGGGCTCGCGCTGCCGGCATCGGCCGCATCGTTACCATCTCGACTCGCGTGAAAAGACACGCACAGGTGCTTGCGATCGCGGAAAAATTTACCGAAGTCTTCTGTTCTGTCGGCACCCATCCGCACTATGCCGACGAAGAACCAGACGTGGACCCGCAAAAGCTCGTCGGTCTGGCCAAGCACCCAAAGATCGTGGCAATCGGGGAGGCGGGGCTCGACTATTTCCGCAACAACAGTCCCCGCGAAGCGCAGGCGGCCAGCTTCCGGCAGCACATCGCAGCTGCGCGCGAGACGGGCTTGCCCCTGGTAATCCATTCGCGCGACTGCGATGCAGACATGGTGCAGATCTTGCGCGAGGAAAGCGGGAAGGGGGCCTTCCCTGCCGTGCTGCATTGTTTCACCGGCGGTCGGGATCTCGCCTTCGCGGCGATTGACCTGGGACACTATGTGTCGTTCACAGGCATTTTGACGTTCAAGAACTCGGACGCGCTCCGCGAGATTGCTGCCGCGCTTCCGGCCGACCGCATCATGGTCGAGACTGATGCCCCTTATCTCGCGCCGCTCCCTTACCGGGGAAAACGCAATGAACCCGCGTACGTAGTCGAAACCGCTAAAGTTTTAGCGGATGCGCGCAGCGTAGCTGCCGACGAGATTACGCGGCAGACGACGGAGAATTTTTTCCGCCTCTTCAGTAAGGTGCCACGCGTGTTAGCCGACGCCGCATGACATTAACTTTCACCATTCTCGGGTGCGGTTCGTCCATGGGCGTGCCGCGCGTCGCGCTGGGCTGGGGCTCCTGTGATCCTGAAAATCCAAAGAATCGGCGGCGGCGCTGCTCGCTGTTGGTCGAGCGCCGGAACGCGCAAGGGCACCGGACACGCGTGCTGGTCGATTGCTCGCCGGACCTTCGGATGCAGCTGCTCGACGCCGAAGTTGACTGGCTTGACGGGGTGCTCATCACGCACGAACACGCCGACCATACGCACGGCATCGACGACCTACGGCCTTTGTTCGTCCACAAGCGCCGCCGTGTCGACGTCTATCTCGACGAACCCACCTCGCGTGCCATGCATGCCCGGTTCGGCTATTGCTTCATGACGCCGCCCGGCAGCGAGTATCCGCCCATTGCCACCGAAAAGCGCCTGCTCGCGGGCAAGCCGGTTACCATCAACGGACAGGGTGGCCCGGTCGACGCACTGCCGGTGCTGCAGGATCATGGTGATATCCCGTCCCTGGGCTTCCGCTTTGGCAATGTGGCCTACTCGGCCGATATCAAGAGCCTGCCTGCCGACAGCATCTCGGCACTTGCGGAACTCGACGTCTGGATCGTCGATGCGCTGCGCAAAAGTCCACACCCGAGCCATTTCAACCTCGACGAGGCCCTGGATTGGATCGCCAGGATCAAGCCCAGGCGCGCAATTTTGACTAATCTCCATACCGACCTGGACTACGCAGCTTTGTGCGCGCAGCTGCCGCCAGGCGTAGAGCCTGCTTATGACCAAATGACCTTTTCGGGGTTATAAGCCAGTGCCGATGTGTCTCGCGCTCCAAATTATTCGGGACTATTTGCAGTCTTCTCGAAACGCACCTGGAAATATTCCATAATATGTCTTATGCGAATCTGCCATCTGAGATTATCCGCGTGAGACATGGTTTGGTAGCTTTGGCGCAACAGCGCCAAAACCCTCCCTCCGGTCTGCAGCCCGTGAAGCCCTCCCGCGACATCTCCCGCCTGATTGAGATTATGGCGGCCCTGCGGACGCCAGGCAGCGGCTGCCCGTGGGACCTTGAGCAGAGTTTTCGCACCATCGCTCCGTACACAATCGAGGAAGCCTACGAGGTCGCGGACGCGATCGCCCGTGATGATCTCGTCGGGTTGAAGGATGAGCTCGGCGACCTCTTGCTGCAGGTCGTCTTCCATGCCCGGATAGCCCAGGAGCAAGGCGCCTTCGATTTTGCCGACGTGGTCGAAACGATCACCACCAAGCTTGTGCGCCGGCACCCGCACGTCTTTGCAGATGCCGAGGGCAAGACCGCCAAATCGGTCGAAGGCCTGTGGGAACGGATCAAGGCCGAGGAAAAGGCCGAGCGAGGCGAGGAGGCGCCCGGCGGAGCAATGGCCGGGGTACCGGTTGCCCTGCCCGCCTTAACGCGTGCGCTGAAACTGCAGGACAAGGCCGAGCGGGTGGGTTTTGACTGGAATGATCCGAAAGCGGTCCTGGCCAAGATCCGGGAGGAAGCGGACGAGATTGAGAGGGAGCTCGATAGCGCCGAGAGGAGCCGTGTTGGCGCAGAGGTTGGCGATCTTCTGTTCACCCTGGTCAACCTTGCCCGCCATCTCGATGCCGACCCGGAGGGCGTCCTACGTGAGGCCAATCTCAAGTTCGAACGGCGCTTCGCGGCCATAGAGCGGGCCTTGGCGGCGCGCGGAAAAACGCCAAAGAGTTCGAGCCTCGCTGAAATGGACGAGTTGTGGAACGAGGCGAAGGCTGCGGAAAAATAGCTTCAGGAATTGAACCGGGCGCGCACCCGTGCCGCGTTGTCGGGATCTGCCCGCACGGTGACCGCCATGCTGCCATCGTCACGCATATCCTTTACCAGCACCTCTGAGTGGCGATAGAGCCAGCTCAAGCCTGCGCCGTCGGCAGGATCGATCGAGACTTCGAACGTGAGGCGGCTTTCGCTCAAGCGCGCCTCGATCGCATCGACGAGACGGTCGATCCCCTCTCCGGTCAACGCCGAGACCGGTATCGGGCGTCGATCGGAAGTCTGACGCCCGGCCAGATTCAGCACCCGCTCCCGGCCGGCGCCGTCTAGTCTGTCGAGCTTGTTCCAGACTTCGATGACCCGACCATCAGTCGCGGTGATATCCAATTCGCTGACAACTTTTTCGACATCGCGCAATTGCGCTTCTGAATCTTCATGCGAGATGTCGCGCACGTGCAGGATGACATCCGCTTCGATGACTTCTTCCAGCGTCGCGCGGAACGCCGCCACCAGCATAGTGGGAAGTTCCGAGATGAAGCCGACGGTATCCGACATGATGATCCTCGCGCCGTGCGGCAATTCGATTACGCGCAGGGTCGGGTCGAGTGTTGCAAACAACATATCAGCCGACAGCACCCTCGCCGCGGTCATCCGGTTAAGGAGCGCTGACTTGCCGGCATTTGTGTATCCGACCAGCGCTGCGATCGGATAAGACACGCGCTTGCGGCTGTCGCGGTGCAGCTTGCGCGTACGCTTGACCTTGTCGAGCTCGACCTCGATCCGCGTGATACGCTCTTCGATGATGCGGCGATCCGCCTCGATCTGGGTCTCGCCCGGGCCGCCCAGGAAGCCGAACCCACCGCGCTGACGCTCAAGATGGGTCCACGAGCGCACCAGTCGACTCTTCTGATACGTGAGATGCGCAAGCTCGACCTGCAACGCACCCTCGCGCGTGCGCGCGCGCCGTCCGAAAATTTCGATGATCAATCCCGTGCGGTCGATTACTTTCGTGTTCCACGCCTTCTCCAGATTGCGCTGCTGAACTGGCGAAAGTGGACAATCCATGACCACGATCGAGGCCGACGCGCTTTTTGCAAGCCCGGCGATTTCATCGACCTTGCCCTTGCCGATATAGGTCGCGGGTCGAATCTCGCTTAGCGTAACCAGTCCGGATTCGACGACTGTCAGATCGATAGCGCGCGCAAGCCCAACGGCTTCGTCAAGACGCGCTTCAGGCGTGCGCGCGTCCGCTGGCGAGCGGCCGCCGCTTCTGGAAGGCGGCTTCTTCAACCAAGGCTCGATGACAATTGCTCGACCGGTCTCAACACCCGATGCGCTCGGGCTCAGACGATCGGCACGCTGGTCGCGACGTCGTACTTCCAACTAGGGTTTATCTCCGGCCGGCGGCTCGTCGGCTCCTTCGAATAGCTGGATCGGGTGACCGGGCATGATGGTCGAAATCGCATGCTTGTAGACGAGTTGGGAATGTCCATCTCGTCGCAACAGCACGCAGAAGTTATCGAACCAGGTCACGACGCCCTGCAATTTGACACCGTTCACCAGAAAAATTGTGAGCGGTATTTTACTTTTGCGGACGTGATTGAGAAATGTGTCTTGCAGGTTTTGCGCACGATCGGCGGCCATGGCCGTTTTTCCATTTTTTGCTCGCGTCTAGGGCGCGAGACATTATTTGCCCAAGTCCTTCGGCATGCGTTGAGAACATGCGCCGCTTTGCCCCTCGCAAAGCGGTGCGAGGCCCCGGGAGTGTCACTATTAGATGGCAGCTACCTTTCCGGCGCAAGCAGAAGTTGGCGTGTGCGCCCCTAACCCTTAGAAATTAAAGGATTTTGCCGAGTTTGGCCGAATTCAAGGTTCGGCCAAAATTGCGTCGAAACGCTATTCGCTGATCTCGGCATAGCGATGGTAGTCGCGCCGCAGGCCGGTCGCGATCAGTCCGGGCGCGCCATTGCCGACTGGCCGACCATTGATGCTGACCACCGGCAATACGGTCTGGCTGGCCGACGTAATGAAGGCCTCGCGGGCGGAATAGGTTTCCTCGATCGTGAAGGAGCGTTCCTCAAAGGGGAGGCCCTGCGCCCTGATCGCATCGATCACAACCGAACGCGTGATCCCGGACAGGATGTCCTGACCGATTGGATGGGTTATCAGCTTGCCATTGCGGCTCACGATCCAGGCATTCGACGAAGCGCCCTCCGTAACATGCCCTTGAATGTCGACAAGCCAAGCCTCGCGCGCGCCCTGCTCGCGGGCGGCCTGTTTTGCCAAAACGTTCGGCAATAACGACACAGATTTTATGTCCACGCGTTTCCAGCGGATGTCAGGCATGGTGACTACCGCTATCCCCTGTGCGGCAACGTCCTCGAGCTGCTCGATAGGGCTGCTGCGCGCGGTCACAACTAAAGACGGACGTGTGTCTGCGGACGGGAACGGGAAATCTCGGCGCGACACGCCACGGGTGACCTGGACATACACAATGCCATCGCGTACCCGATTTCGACGAATTGTTTCGCGCAGCACAACTGCCAGTGCGGCTTGCGACATCGGACGCGCAATGCGTAATTCGCCAAGCGAGCGCTCGAGACGCGCCATATGACGTCGTTCGTCGACCAGACGTCCTCCCCTCACCTCGCAGACTTCATAGACTCCGTCAGCAAACTGATAGCCACGGTCCTCGACAGGAACCTTGGCTTCGTTCCGCGCCAAGTAGCGACCATTGACGTAGGCAATTCGGGACATGAGCAGTTAATCGATTCCGAGCGCCTTGAGCTTGCGGTGCAAAGCTGATCGCTCCATGCCAACGAATTCGGCGGTCCGCGATATGTTGCCGCCAAATCGGCTGATCTGCGCAACCAGATACTCGCGCTCGAATACTTCTCGCGCATCCCGCAGCGGCAAGCCCATCAAGTGCTCGCCCCCATTGCCATTCGGCATGCTCGGCACCATTGAGCCGACATCCGGCGGTAGCATGCTCGCGTTCATCACAGCCTCGGGATCGCCACCGGCCAGTATCATCAGTCGTTCGATGTTGTTGCGCAGCTGCCTTACATTCCCGGGCCAATTGTGGGACTGCAGAACCGCCATCGCGTCCTCGCCGATGCGCCGCCTGGGCAGGCCTGTCGCCGCCGAAATCTGGTCCATGAAGTAGTCGACAAGGTCGGGAATATCCTCGCGTCGCTCCGCAAGGGGAGGCACGCGAATCGGCACGACCGCAAGCCGGTGGTACAGATCCTCGCGGAATTTCCCTTCGGTGATCAATGTCTCGAGATTGCGCGAGGTCGACGACACGATCCTCACGTCGACGGCAATCTTGGTGCTTCCCCCGACCCGCTGGAAGGTCTGGTCCACGAGCACACGCAGGATCTTGTTTTGCGTCTCTCGCGGCAGGTCAGCGATGTCGTCAATGAAGAGCGTGCCGCTATGCGCCTCCTCGAGAGCTCCCGGCTTTCGCCCCTCCGTGCCGTTCGATTGGTCAACGCCAAAAAGCTCGATTTCCATTCGCTCCGGGGTAATCGCCGCCGCGTTGATCACGACAAAAGGACCATTCACGCGGGCCGACCGCTGGTGAATTGTTCGACCGGCGAGTTCCTTGCCCGCCCCCGACGGGCCTACGACGAGCACGCGGCTATTGGTCGGGGCCACGCGTTCAATAGCCTGGCGCAATTGTCCGATCGAGGCGGAACGACCAACGAGCGTCGAAGGCTGCGGCGAGAGCTGCTTGAGCTGCTTGACCTCACGCTTCAGGCGAGAGTTCTCAAGCGCGCGGTCCGCGACCAGAACAAGCCGATCGGCCTTGAACGGTTTCTCGATGAAATCGTAGGCGCCGTGTTTGATAGCCGCCACCGCGGTTTCGATATTGCCGTGGCCGGAAATCATGACAACGGGAAGATCGGGCTGTTCCTGCTTGACGGTGTCGAGCAGCTGCAGCCCGTCAAGTTTGCTGCCCTGCAGCCAGATATCGAGAAACACAAGGTTTGGCCTGCGCGTTGCGATCGCCGAGAGCGCATCGTCGCTGTTGCGCGCAGTGCGTGTATTATAACCCTCGTCCTGGAGGATGCCGGCCACCAGATCGCGGATATCGGCTTCGTCGTCGACAATCAGAATTTCACCTGCCATCTGTTACTCGCTTGCGACCTTTGGCTTTTCGGATTCTGCGTTTTCAGTCTTACCGGAAGACGCGAACCGTACGCGCACCCAGGCACCGCGCTGACCGGGAATCTTGTCGGCGGCGTCGCGCAACTCGATCGTGCCGCCGTGTTCCTCGACGATGCGCCCCACGATCGCAAGGCCAAGACCGGTGCCTTTTTCGCGGGTCGTGACATAGGGCTCGAGCAGCCGGCTTCGATTTTCCTTCGGCAGGCCAACGCCGTTGTCCACGACATCGATGACGATGTCGCCCCCTTCCCTTTCGGCGTAGACCTGGATTACGCCTTTTCCGAGCTCGCTTGGCGGTACGGCGGCAATTGCTTCAGTCGCGTTCTTGATGATGTTGGTCAGCGCCTGCGAAATCAGGCGCCGATCGAAGCGCGCCGGCATCGGGTCTTCCTTGATATCGACATTGATATCGATTTCCGAATTGCCGACGCGCATCAGGAAAACAGTCTGCCGGATTGCGTCCGCAACGTCTTCAGCCGCAACGACAGGCTTCGGCATGCGCGCGAAGTGCGAGAACTCGTCAACCATCCGCCTTATGTCGTCGACTTGGCGAACAATCGTGTCGGTGCACTGTTCGAATACCGTACTATCTTCGCCGATCATCTTTCCGTATTTGCGCCGCAGACGCTCCGCCGACAGCTGGATCGGAGTGAGCGGATTCTTGATCTCATGCGCAATCCGGCGTGCAACGTCGGCCCATGCCGATGTCCGCTGCGCAGCCACCAATTCGGTGATGTCGTCGAGCGTCACGACGTAGCCGCGATCCGAGTCGGTGGATTGTTCACTGGTTACGCGAACCGACAAGTTCCGCTCGCGGCCGTTGCGGCTGATGGTGATCTGATTTTGCGCCGGAGCACCCGATTGAACCGCCGCCATGGTGTCCGCAAGTTCGGGAAGCACATCGATCAGCGGTTGGCCCAGCGCCTCGCTTTCGGCGCGGCCGATCAGCTTTTCCGCAGACCGGTTCAGAATGCTGACATTGCCCTTGCTATCAACGCCAATGACACCCGCGCTGGCGCCGGACAGCACGGCCTCGGTGAAGCGCCGGCGGCTGTCGATGAGATCACGCGCGTGCATGATGTCATCGCGCTGGGTGCGCAACTCCTGGGTCATGCGATTGAAAGTCTCGCCGAGATGAGCGAGATCTCCTTCCGCCTGACGAACCGGAACCCGCACGTAAAGATTGCCGGTCGAGATTGCGTTCGCGGCGCCTATAAGGCGCCGGATCGGCGCCACCAATCGGTTGGCAAAGTTGAAACCGATCCAGACTGCTGAAAGCAGCACGATCAGCGCGATCACCGTATACATCAACGCAAACGCCACCTGAACGCCGAGCCGTCGGGTCTCGAGCGCTGCATACTCGGTGACGCTTGCACGTGTCGCCTGCAATTGCGGCACGACGCGAGGGTCCAGCAGGCGCGTTATGTAAAGATAATGGTTGTCGAACTGTTCGAGCTTGATGACAGCGGCGACGTAATTGGCGTCCGGCAGCAAGACGATTTGCGGTTCTTTCTCTGAAATGTGGGACAATGCATCGCGCGGCGGCAATGCGAATGTCTGATTGATGTTGATAGTGGCGCGGGCAACGACGTTGAGATCCTTGTCGATAACGACGGCAGCGCCAAGGCCCCTCACTGAGGCCTGGAATGTGAGAAACTGACGCAGTTTGTCGGGGTCCTGCTCGAAAACAGCTTTGGTCCGCGCGATATCGAACGCCATGACCATGATGTCGGAGCGCACGATCTGCGCATGGTCTCGCAAATAGGCTTCCGCGACGATGAGAGAGTTTTCGATCGCGGATCGCGTGCGTGTCGAGAACAGGCGATCGAGGCCACGATCGAGCGTGACGCTCGCAACAATCGCCACCATGATGGCTGGAGCGGCTGCGATAATCGAAAACAGCCCGACGATGCGCACGTGCAGTCGAGAACCGGCGCGCCCGCTGCGTCGCGCCTGCACCACTTGCCAGACCTCGCGCACGATGATGCCAAGCAACAGGAGCACCGTCGCCGCGTTCACCAGCAGCAGCGTTACGACGACATTGTGGGTCGGCGAAATAGGCGTGAGATCGGCGAGGACAACGAAGGTGACGAAGGCGGAGAACAAGGCCAGCCCGACGACGACCGGTCCTACAATCCGAGATTCACCCCTTTTTGCGGGAGCGCCGGCAAGGGCTGTTTCGGCTGTGGCGGCCTGTTCGACGCTCATAGCCCCCTGCGCAGAAACTCGGGAAAGCGACCGCCAACTGACGCGCCGGCCAAAAGGCTCGGGCCCTCCCCGATATTGGTGCTTTTATACAACAATGTTGCCGAATTGCGACTTCACTGTGTTATCAATGGCTTCCCATGCCATTTTTGCGAATTTTTTTGAGAACTTCCCACTTTTGGTGGGAAGTGGCTGACAATCCGTTCCTTTCCTGTTCACCCGACGATCCGCAACTTGCGTCGACGCTCTTCCGGCGTGGCGATTTGCTTGGCTGATGCCTTCCGCCGCAAGTCTGCATTCCACGCCTCGACGGTGAGCGAATTGACTCGGCGCTGGTCGTAGTCTTCGGCGTACTGGCGGGCGAGCTTGTCGCTCACATGCCCGGTGATCGACTTGACGCCATCGGTGCCGCCGCCGCTCGAGGCGATGTCGCGGGCAGCAGCCGCGCGCAGGCCGTGCATGGTGAAACCCTTGATGCCAATCCTGCGGAAGTGCCGGGTGATGGCATGGTTCAACACCGACGCCGATGCCCATGGACGCTTCCACGCATTGGTCAAAACGAATTCTTCGGAGACGTGCGGCTCATGGCGCAGGCGTTCGGCGAGCGGATCGGGCAATTGATGCCATAACGCCTTGCCGGTCTTCTGCTGCACCACGCGCAGGACCCAGCGCTTGCCGTTCTCGGTGTCGGCCTCGCTGATATCGGACCAGCGCACCTTGGTCGCGTCACCACCACGCTGGCCGGTGAAGTAGAGCAAGTCGGCAGCGAGCGTGAGCGTCGAACGCGCCGTTGCCAGAAATGCTTCGTGCGCTTCGGCCGACCATTCCTTGGTCTGTTTCTTCACCCGGTAGCGGACCTTGGTGTCGAGCGTCGGATTGATCTTGCCCTTGCGGTTGATCTCGACGTGATCCTTTGCCTCCTCCCACAGATTCGAAATCAACGCCTTCTGCTGATCAGCCACCGCGCCGCCATAGCGGCGTTCGATCTTGTGGGTATAGTGATCGACACGCGAGGCGTCGAGATCGGTGATCAGCACATCGCCGATCTGTGCGCGCACAGGCCGAGCGCGCGACGATAATTCATGCGCGTGCCTTCGCTGTACTGCTCCCATGTGGCCGACGTTATGTAGTGCGGAATCAGCCAACCGATGGTGCCAACCGGATATTGCTTGCGCGGCTCGGGCAGTTCGCGCGGCTTGCGGTCGTGCCTAGTGCGCAGACTCGGTAGCGGTAGCCCTTTCAGCGTGGCAAGGCAGTCATCGTACTCGCGGGCAAATTCCGCCGACGCCGGATCATCCGGCAGCCGCGTGTACACGCCCTTGGCGCGGAAATAATTCCAGAACCGGCCCGGATTCTTCGGATCGGCCTTGCGGGTCACGTATTTGGTTCGCGTTGTCATTTGAGTCCCATCGCTTTGTCGTAAGTGTTTGTCGGCCCTTCCTTCAGATCATCGCAGGCCGAATCGACTTCGATTCGATCCCACATCCGAAGCCCGTTGCGGATGACCGGCTTCGGCATAGCGCCCTCTTCCACCATCCGAAGAAATGTCGATGGTGAAACATCGATGTACGCGGCGACACGGCTCAGCCGCATCATGCGCGGTGGATAGGCCAGACTGTCCGCCAGCTTGTCTGCCACCGTTTTACTTACCCTTGGCCGCGCCCCACTTCTTGAGAACGGTCTTGAGCGATTCCTGCTCCGCCGTGTTCACGATCTCGCAGCGCCGCCACGCGACCGGTTCAATCAGCTTGCGAATTTCCCGTTCGACGCAATCGCGCAGGTCGTTCGGGTCCATGGCGTCAAGCTCCCAGCAGCGCGGCCCGTAATCGTTGCGCAGCCACCATTTGTAGCGCGGGTCTTGGCGCTTATCGGTTACCGGAAAAGACGGCAGCCCCCTCACCTGCGCGCGCGTCAGCGCGATGCGCTTGAGCTTGACGTGGTCGCCGCCATACTCGGCGAGCCGGTTCGGCAAATCCTGTTCCGACATGAACAGGCCACTCGGATCAAAGTCGCCCACATAGAGCACGATCAGGATGCGGCCATCGCCATCCTGCGCCACGTCGTGGATCGTGGTCGCACCGCTAAATCCATGCAGCACTCGGAAGCCAACCGCGAAGTGATCGAGCACAGGCGCAAGCACACCGCGTACGGTGCCTTTCTCGCTCCACACCTCGACGCGTTTTGGTTGCTGATTCCAGAAATCACGGCGATAGGATTGCGCGACGGAACGGGCATAATCGGCAGGATCATCCCAAGTCGAGACGCGCTCAAACTCGCGGGTCTCATCGACGATCCAATGCCATGGGATGCGGCCTTGCTCGCGGGCCTCTTTCAGCAAACGGTACACGCGCTGCATTTCCGGGCGCGCCATCGAGGCGATTAAGCTCTGCACCAACAGCTTGTATCCGACACCGCGGCCGGTGATCGGCTGCGCGGCCTTGGCTATGTCATGCATCGCCTCGATCAGATCGAGGGAACGCCGCGCCATGCCGCGACCCTTTTTGGAACAGGTTTCAAAATACTCGGTCACCCGCCGTTCCCTCCGATGCGCAATGTGGCACGCGCAAGCGCTGCCGCGACCGACTTCTCGACCGCGCGCGGAAGCGCTTCCGTGAGCGACTTCTCGACCGCGCGCTGAATCGCCGTTTCCATCGCTGGCGGAAGCGTTTCCGTAACCGACTTCTCGACTGCCTGTTGCGCTACCGGCTCGGCTGGAGCGGCCCGAGCCTGTTGCGCCGCCTTCTCCGTTGGAGCGGCCAGAGCCTTTTCCATGAGTTCATTGATTTTCGATGCGACCTGTCCCGGGGGAATGAATATGAATCCGCCATATTGAAAATCGAGGATCTTGGCCCAGCCACGCTTTTCCGCGAGCTGCGCAAGTGTGTCGTCGTTGGCTTCCCTGAGTCTGGCGTAGTCCGTCAGCTCGTCTTGCAGGTTGAAGCCCAGCGTCATGCGGTGGGCGGCTTCCTCCGACACCGACCGCTGCGAGGCTCGCGCTGCGGTCTCGAGCCTGTCCCGCAGGTGATCCAGGACTCGAATCGTCAGGTTATTGCGCTTGCGCTGCGAAGCGGGCTTCGGCTGCCCGCCACGTTTTCTCTTTTGGACCGGTTTCATGGCGATTGGTGCCTCCTCGCGCCGTTGCACGGTATTTCACGCGCATCGGTTTGACAAGGTGCTTTCGGTGCGTTTCAATGCACGTAGTCTCACGTGCACCGAAAAGAGGCGCTTTCACTATGACCGACGACGAAATCCGCAAGGAAATTCTGACGAAGCTGACGGTCCCGCTTTGGCCCACTGCCGGCAGGGCGCTCGGCCTGGGTCAACATGCTGCCCATGCGGCCGCAAAAAATGAAACAATCGATAAGACATTTGATCCGTATGCCCGGGTCCTCTCTCTCAACATCCGGCGCCGCCACCTCACCGCTGAACAGAAGCGCGTGCTGATCGCCAATGTCCTCAAGGCTAAGCCTGAGACTTCTAATGTCCAAATTGCCAGGCAGGTGAAGGTCGACGATAAAACTGTCGCCAATGTCCGCACCGGGTTGGAGGCAACTTCGGAAATTCCGAGGTTGGAAAAGACGGTCGGCAAGGATGGCAAGGAGCGACCAACTCATCAACGCCGCGCCCAGGCCGGAAAAGTAGCCGCCATCGAGGCCACGAAGCCCGGTGCCGGTGCCCGGATCGATCCATCACCATCGATCAATCCGACAGAGCCGGTGGCAGGGAAAGCAATTGGCTTTGCCTCGCTGTCCGCCGCCTGGCGCGAGGTCGAGGCGCAGTGGGCTGCTGGAAATGAAACACGGCTCAAGGGCGCACTTCAACGGCTTTTGAAAGAGGTCAGCGCCGCACTGGCAAAGGTGCGGTCATGACCAAGCGCAGCGGCGGTGATGATCGCGCTCGCTTTGACGCCAAGGTTCAACGTGCCGCCCTAAGACTGATTGATGAGGTGATGAATTCAATCGCGTTGGGAATGCGCCAAGGAATAATGGCGCGCGTTCCTGATATGACGCGCCCACAACTGGAGCGCCGCCTTATTGAGGTCGCCCGTGGTTCGGCTCTCCGCGATATCGATGGCGCCAAACTCGCCGACAACGTTATCGATGATGTCATTCGGACCTTGCGTCGCGCGTTTCCGGATCGATCGACGTTCGATCTCGAACTGTTGCTTGCGGATGCACGGGCCCACGCTGTCAGCAAGCTCGGTCGATCGACTGATGGTCTAATCGACTACCGTTCGTTTATCAATGAGGCTGTCGACGCCCTCACCAAGCCGGCCGCTGGTCAGGCGACACCATGACCACCGCGCTCGCCGTCATCGCGCCCAGACTGCGCAAGCTGATCCTGATGCTGTCGAGCGACTACGATGCCGAGATCGTTACTGCCGCGCGTTCGATCGGGCGGGTCTTGGCGGATGCCGGCAGCGACTGGCATCAATTTGCCGATGCCGTGACCCAGAAAACGAGGACCAGCATTCTCTGCGATGACTGGCGCGCAATGGCGCAATTCTGCCGGGGCCAAGCGCACCGACTCACACCGCGTGAATTCGACTTCATCAACAACATTGCGATGCGCGGCTGCGAGCCTTCGGAAAAACAATGGAAGTGGCTGCGGGGAATTTTCTCCCGGCTGGGCGGTGAGCCATGACCGACACCGCCGAAATTTCCGCGGCCGTTGCTGATGAAATCGCCAGCTGGAAACGTGTTTTTGCCAACTGCGCGGATGGTGTCGATGCGCGGGCGCTGTTGCGAAATGCCGCACGCGAACTCTGGAGCGTGTTGGCAATCGACGCAAACGTGCATCCGGAAACCAACGGCTTGGCGCATCAAGAAATTGTGGATGCGTTGCAGGACATGGCCGAAAGCGTGGCCATCCCAGCGGATGATGCGCAATTGATTTTCACGCAATACTTCAAAGCGCCGGAAGAAAAAAATAAAACGCGCGGCAAACGCAAGTCGAATGATCACAAAGCCAATCCAAATTGGTTGGATGCCTGTATCAAAGGCGAGACGCAAAGGCCGCTGGCAATTCTTGCAAACGTGCTGATCGGATTACGCGCACAATGGCCGGATCATTTCAGTTATGACGAAATGTTGTGTTCACCGATACTGGCGCGAACCATCGATAACAAACACAACTTCACCCCGCATCCTGTGACCGATGTCGAGGTCGGATTGCTGCAAGAGCAATTGCAACATGCCGGTTTAAAACGGCTCGCCAAGGACACCGTGCACCAAGCGGTTGATATTTGCGCACAGGAACGTGGCTTTCATCCTGTGCGCGATTATCTCGGTCATATTATTTGGGATCGAACGGCGAGATTGGCCGATTTTCTTCCGGCATATTTCGGTGCGGAAAAAAACGAATACAACAAAACCATCGGCAAAATGTTCATGATTTCGATGGTGGCGCGAATTCTTCGGCCCGGCTGCAAAGTTGATCATCTGCTGGTCATTGAAGGACCGCAGGGCGCATTGAAAAGCACCGCATGTCAGATTCTCGGCGGTGAATGGTTTTCCGATAATTTGCCGGACGTTTCAGGCGGAAAAGACGTTTCGCAACATTTGCGCGGCAAGTGGCTGATCGAAGTTTCTGAAATGCACGCCATGTCACGCGCCGAGGCAGCACAACTCAAAGCATTCATCACGCGGCAAGAGGAACGCTATCGCCCGAGCTATGGCCGCAAAGAAGTGATCGAGCAGCGTCAATGTGTTTTTGTCGGCACGACGAATCGAGCTGCTTATCTGCGCGACGAAACAGGCGGCCGCCGCTTCTGGCCGATCAGGTGCGGCACTATAGACATTGACGCACTAGCCCGCGACCGCGATCAGCTTTTTGCCGAGGCCGTGGTCCTCTTTAGTGACGGATTCAACTGGTGGCCGGATGCAGATTTTGAGCGCGAGCATATCA
>Ga0114129_10007649_pt1 | contig 15382 bp, 10 predicted proteins | sample RhiMetdeltSRZDD1_FD_80071 | JGI IMG/M metagenome (GOLD analysis project Ga0114129, IMG submission 80071) | Populus rhizosphere microbial communities from Tennessee, USA - Rhizosphere MetaG P. deltoides SRZDD1 (version 2) (version 2) | ecosystem: Host-associated > Plants > Roots > Rhizosphere >...
GTTCTTCGCCGGACGAGAGTCGCGTCCGATACCCGACAGGAACAGCTGGCGTACGAAAATCGTCGCCAGCTGTTCCTGTCGGGTATCGGACGCGACTCTCGTCCGGCGAAGAACTTCATCACCGGCTCGAGTCCTGACGCGACGTTCGGGTTGTGCTGAATGTATTCCTTCGTGAGGTACTTCGGCGCGTCGTTCCAGTGCCCCGCCTCGAGCAGATCGCGCATGATGTGCAGCACGACCTGCTTGTTGGCGTGGAGCTTCGGATCCGGACTCGTGAACAACGACTCCGGATCCGGGGATCCAACGACCGGCGCTTGCCCGAGCACTGGTTGTGCCGCGCAAAGCGCCGCGATCAGCATGACGGTCGTGCGGATGGTCATGGGGTCACGTCAGTAGTTCACCGTGAAGTTCACGCGCACGAACCGCGGGTAATAGAGGCTGGTCGGCGTGCCCCAGCCGCTCGGCCGTGGCGTGTTGTCCAGGTTGTAGATGTAGCCGGTGGCGAACCCTGTCGCGTAATTGGAATTGAGCAAATTGTCGAGGTCGACGCCGACGGTCGCGCGCGCGCGATGGAACGGGACGATCTTCGCGATGCGCATATCGACCTGATTCCGGCGCTCGTTCGCGTAGATGCGGTGCTCGTTGTCGCCGATCGGAATCGTCGTATTGCCGGTCGCGGTGGCGCCCGGCGGCAGATGGCCGAGCGCGGCGGCGATGACCGAGTTCGGCACCTGCCACTGCGCGGTCGTTCCCGCAGTGGCGGCGAGGAGCGAGTACGGCTGCGAGCGCAGCGTTGCCGTAACCTGCACGTCCACCTTCGGCACCCGGTAGGTCGCCAAGCCGCGCCACTGCGCCTGCCATGGCTCGACGTTGTTGCAGCCGCGCGGGTCCGGACCGGCGATGGCGCCGGTGGCCGCGTTGACGTTGTTGAACTTCGTCACCGTGTCGCACGTGTTGACTCTGCCGCGGCCGCTGCCGCCGCCGACCTGAACCGTCAGGCCGTTCCGCATCCGTGCGTTCACGGTGAAGCCGACAGTGTCGAACGCACTGTCACGCTCCGGACCGAAGTCGGATTCGCGCGTCATGTAGAGCCGCGGGGCAACCGCGTTCGCCGCCGCCGTGGGAACGAACACCGTAATCGGATAGCCGCCGCCGTCGGGCAGCCGCGGATCCTTCGGCGCCGTCAGCGTGTAGGTCTCGTAGTACGAGTTGATGTTCCCGCGACGATTGAGGTCGTCTGTGACGAAGAACCCGCGGAAAGTCCGGTGCGTGTAGTTGACGTCCGCCGACACGCGCGGCATCAGTTCGTGCTGCAGCGTCACCGTGTACTGGTTGTCGCCCGGCCGCACGCCCCAACCGTGCAGCACACCGGGATCGACCTCGGTTGCAGCGCCGAGCCGTCCGAAGTTGGGTGCGGTGCCGATCGCCGCTGCGCATTCTCCATTGGCTGATGGATTCAACAGGTTGCAGTCGACGACCAGGTCGCCATTGCCACCGGCGGCAACCGATGCGTTCCACTGGCGGTTCGTGACATCCCGCACGACCGTGAAGCCCGGATTGGTCGACGTGTACGGCGGATCGTTCGCGGCGTACGCGAGGTAGCGCCCCCAGTTCAATTTCAGTGCCGTTTTGCCGTTGCCGAACAGGTCGTAGGAAACGCCGACGCGCGGCGTGAGGTCGTTGTACGCGCTGACGCCGGGCGTCCGCTCGATCGTGATGGGAGCCGGGTTTAGAAACGACGTTCGCGTGGTGCCGTTCAGCTCGACCGGCGCATAGCTCGACGCCCGGTCGTACCGCAGCGCGCCCTGCAGCGTGAGGCGGCCGTGCGTCCAGCTGTCCTGCACGAAGAGGCCATGAAGAGTCGTGATGGTTCGCCGGCCGAAGTCGGGCAGGTAGTAGCTGACCGCGTTCGGCACACCCAGGTTGAAGCGGTAGGCGAGCTGCGTCTGGTTCGCGATCGACTGATCGAGCTGGTCGAGCCGGTTGCCCTGGTAGCCCGCCTTCAGGTTGTGCGCGCCGGTCACATACGACACCTGCGCCTGCCAGCCGTCTGTCTTGCCGACCGCCCACCCCCAGCTCTGCACGCCGCGGTAGGTGTAGTTCGTCTGCGGCGCAAACCGCTGGCCGGTGGCTGGGTTGACCGCGTTCGACTGCTCGGTCACCGGAATCAGGTTCGTGATGCCGTCGGGAGGCGGATGACCGAAGATCGGATTGTAGCGAAACGGTGTGTAGCCCGCCTCGATCAGCAGCTTGTTGGTGGCCGTCATCGTCCACGACACCTGATTGAGGTAGAACGGCACGTCGAAGTAGCCGCGGGCGGCCGTCGATGTCGCTTCAGGCGACTGAAGCGGCGTCTGATTGTTGCCGAGACCGATCCAGTCGTTCCCGCGGTTGTGACAGCCTTTGGTCTCGACGTTGAGCGGCGTGCCCTCGCAGCGATGCTGATACTCGGAGTTGAAGCGGATTCGATTCTTGCCGAACTGCGCCGTCAGACGGCCGATGAGCATCTGCCGGTCCTGCACGAGGCGCGCGGCGATCGGCGATCCGACCCAGTCCCACCGCGAGGCGTTGCCGGCGTTGGCGTTGGCGTTGATGCCTTCCATCGCCGTCTGTGTATCGAGCATGCGGTAACTGCCGTAGAACCAGAGGCGGTCGCGCGTGATCGGACCGCCGAACGAGCCGCTCGCGTCGTGCGCGTGGATGATTCCTGGCACCTGCGCCAGGTTCGGGTTCAGCGCCTTGAGCTCGTCCGTCAAGTTGTCGCCGCGCGACCACTCGCCGGCGAGATTCAGGAACGCGTCGCCGCCAAAGCGATTGCCGCCCGACTTCGGCACGAGGTTCATCACCGGGCCGCCGATGTCGCTCTCGCCGAGGCCGCCGCCGATGACGACCGCCACCTCCTCGGCGTTGGGCGTGTCGTAGACGTACGACGAGACGCCGCCGCTGCGCGCGGCCGCGACCGTAAAGCCGTTGATGGTCATGCGGCCTTCGCCGGCTACCGAACCGGAATTGATCGTGCTCGAGTTCGCGTTGAAGAATGTCATGGTCGGCGACAGCGCGGCGCCGTTGTTGTCGACCGACAGTCCCGGCGTGATGTTGAGCAGCGCACCGGCGGCGCGCGCCACCGGCAGGGACTGAATGACCCTGTCCTGCAGGACGATCTCGCGCCGAGCGGTCTGCACGTCGACGACCGGCGACTCGCCCGAGACGGTGACCGTCTCTGCGATGCCGCCGACTTTCATCTCCGCCGGAATCGAGATGATCTGGGATCCTGTAAGCTCGATCCCCTCCCGCTTGAGCGTCACAAAGCCGGGCAGCGAGAACGTCAGCGAGTACGTGCCGGGACGCAGGTCGACAATGCGGTACTGGCCGGTGCCGTCGGTCACGGCCGTCCGCGTCCTCTCGATGAGGGCCGGGCTCGAGGTTTCGACGGTCACGCCGGGCAGGATGCCGCCCGAGGCGTCACGAACGGTGCCGGTGAGCGATGCCTGCGCGAGCAAGGGTGCCGGCACGAGCAGGAGGATGAGAATCGCGGCCGACTTGGTCAGGGTTTGCATGTCAGGCGGTCTCCTTCCCAACTGCCTCGACTGAAGGAAGCGGTCCCAATCGCCGACAAGCCGACTCGCACGCCGGCATTCATTCTGGTGCAGGCGGCGAGGATACGCAGCCATCCGTACGAGTGTCAAGGACTTACGAGTTGCTATCAGCTAGGATTGGCTCGATGGGTCGATGGAGTCCGCTTTTATGGATCGCCCTGCTGGCCTTGCGATGGGTGGGCACGGCGGCGCCCCAGGCGCCGTCACAGCTGGAACGCGGGGAGCAGGTCATGCACGCGGCATGCACGACCTGCCACGACACGCGGCCGATCGACACGCGGGCGCTGGACGAAGAGGCGTGGACGAAAAGTGTCAGGACGATGATCGAGAAAGGCGCCGAGGTCAAAACTGAAGACGTGCGGCCGCTCGTGGACTATCTCGTCAAGTATCACGGGCCGCTGCCCGACGGACCGGGTAAGGAGCTGGTGCTGAACATCTGCACCCAGTGCCACGACCTGCAGCGCGTGCGGCGAACGCGTTTGAGCCCCGAAGGGTGGCTCGGACTGCTCGAGACGATGCTGAACGAGGGCGCGCCGCTGTCGGAGAAGGACCTGCCAGACGTCTTGCGGTATCTCTCGCGCAATTTCAAACCGGAACGCTGACTTTTCTCTTTTAACTTTTCTCTCTTAACTTTATCGCTCTTTTTTCGGCGTGCGTTCCTGGCACATTTCGACTACGCAAATCGATTCGATGACGCGATTCGGTGGCGGGACGGGCATCCCGCGTTCGGTCATCATCTTGCGCAACAACGCAGCGGTTTCGGGCCGCGCGACCGCCGACTGCACGCCGGCGCGCACGAGGCCGTCGGCGTAGTCGAGCGCCTGCCACGTGTGCCCTGAAATGGCGGAGACGTTCGTATCCGTGTCGCGGCTGCCGCCATCGCGCGTGTCGAGCTTCGCGCCGCGCGCGACGAGCATCGTGACGACGTCGTTGCGGCCCTTCAGTGCCGCGCCCATCAGCGCGGTCCGCCCTTCGCGGTTCGCCCAGTTGGGATCGAGGCCGAGGTCCAGGAGCAATCGCATCGCGTCGAAGTTCTCCTTGACGGACCGCTCGTAGGTGACGCCTTCCACCCAGCCGATGCCGCCGCAGGCCGTGAGCGCGCTGTCGCCGTTATCGCTCACCAGGAACGGATCGGCGCCGTAGTCGAGCAGGAGCTGCATCAAGGCGGTATCGCTCGACTGCGCGGCACGGATGAAGGGCGTCGCGCCCGCTTCATAGAACCACTGCATCGTGAAGATGGTGCGCGTCAGCGTGTTGTCCTTCGCGCGTGCGTTGGGATCCGCATCGTGGTCGAGCAGGAACTTGATGAACTGCAGGTGATCCATATCCGGCTTGGGCACCGGATAGTCGCCGCCTTCGATGTTGCGGTTGTCCGTCGCCAGATAGAGCGGCGTCCAGCCGCCCTTGTTGACGATATTCGGATTGGCGCCTCGCTCGATGAGGTACTGTGCCAGCCTGTAATGGCGGTTGTTCGTCGCGGTGAGCAGCGGCGTCCAGCCGTACTCAGTCGTCTGATTGACGTCGGCGCCGGCATCCAGTAGGTGGGTCGCCGACTCCTGATCGCCTTCGCGCGCCGCGAAGACGAGCGCCGTCAGGCCGCCGCCGCCGCTACCCACGAGCCCCGCCACGATCACGTCGGTGTCGTCAGCCTCGGGCGGCGGCTCGGCAGCCGGCGGAGGCTGCGCCACGCCTGCGTTCGACGGCGGCGTCGCCGGTGCCCCGGCCGCCGGCGGACCCGAGAGGTCCGCCCGCCGCGCGTTGAATATTCCGCGGAAGCCGATCGAGACTTTCATGCCTTGCGCGACTTCGTACTCGAGCTGCTGCTCATAGGTGCGGCCCGCGGCGATGGCCGCCGCGTAGCGCCGCTGGGCATCCTTGACGGCCGCGGTGTTCACTCGGGGCGCCATGTAGTTGCGCGGGAGCCCCGCGGCTCCTGATTTGGTGCGGTGGTCCGCGCCGAGCTCGAGGAGCATCTTGACAGCCGCGGGATGACGCTGCTCCGCGGCCCACATCAACGCGGTCGTGCCGCGCACACGTTCCTTCGCGTTCAGATCCGCGCCGGCCGCCACGAGCAGCTTGATCGCCTGCGGATTCCCGTTGCGCGCGGCCAGCATGACCGTCGTCTCGCCATTGGCGAGATGTTGGTTCACGTCCGCATGCGCCTTCAGGAGCCGCTCAATCATGGGCGTGTTGCCGTAGAGGGCGGCCATGATGAGCGGCGTGAAGCCCGCGCGGTTCGCCGCATCGACCTTGGCGCCCGCGGCAATGAGCAGGTCGGCGCTCTCGAGGTCGTCGCGGTACACGGCCCAGTGCAGCGCCGTCGCGCCGTCGATCTGCGGGACGCTGACGTCGGCTTTCTGCTGGATCAGCGTGCGCAGAGCGGCCGTGTCGCCTTTCATGACCGCATCGGCAATGTCGCTCCGGCTTGCTGCACGCGCGATCCCGCTCGTGCCGAGCAGGAGTGCCACGAGAGCGAACAGGCAGCGTTTCATCGGCACATCTCCGCGCATCCAGGGGGTCACAATTTCGCGAGCCTGTCGGTGCTGTCGCCCTGCGACTCTTTGTGAATCTCGTACATGTCGAGCATGCTCAAGAGCAGGTTTCCGGTGGTCACCGTCTTGCGCTCGTAGGCCAGGTGTCGGTTCCCCTGGAGCTTCCCGTTGGCGCCGCCGACGAGGATATGCGGCACGTCGTAATGCTGGTGCTGGTTGGAATTGCCCATGTTCGTGCCGTACATGATCAGCGAGTGGTCGAGGAGCGTGCCGTCGCCGTCGGGCGTCGCCCGCAGCTTCTCGGCGAAATACGCGAGCGTCGACACGTGGTACCGGTTGATGTCCGCGTACCGGCGGATCTGCACCGGATCCTCCTGGTGGTGCGAGCCGCCGTGGAACCCGCCGCTGACGCCGCCGTTCGGAAAGAGATCGTTCTTCGGGAAGACGTAGCTGCGAGCGGTGAGATCCCGCGCGCCAAGGAGCGTCGCCACGCGCGTGATGTCGGCGCGGAACGCCAGCGCCGTCATGTCGAAATGCAGCTTGATGTGCTCGTCGAACGATTCGGGGATGCCGGTCGGGAGCGGGATTTCAGGCACGTCCGCCGACGCCTTCGCCGCGAGCTGAATGCGCCGCTCGATCTCGCGGATCTCCTCGGTGTATTGGGTGATCGTGCGCCGATCCGACGGACCGAGCTCCTTGGTGAGGCTCGAAAGCTGTCCGAGGATCGAGTCGAGGATGCTGCGGTTCTGCTGCATGCGCGCGGCGCGTATCTCGGGTGTGGCGCCGCTTCCGAAGAGCCGCTCGAACACGTTCTGCGGATTGAGCTCCATCGGGAGCGGGCTCGTATGCACGTACGGTTCGTTCGGCGGCGTCGGCAGCTCGATCCATGAAATGGAATTCGTGTACGAGCAGCTGTAGCCCTCGCCACAGTTGCTCGAGCTCGAGTTCGGGTCTTCGCACGCGAGCTGCAGCGAGGGCAGCAGCGTCTCCTGGCCGATCTTCTGCGCGATGATCTGATCGATCGTCGGGCTTCCGACGGTCGCATCGGATCCTGCCGTCTTGCGCGGCTTGATCCCCGTCAGATACGCCGCCGCCACCCAGTGATCGGAGCCCGTCGTTCCTTCCGGAGGCTCCGCCGATTTCGACCAGAGGCCGGTCATCACGACCGTCTGATCTCTGACCTTCTGCAGCGACTCCAGGATGTGCGGGAGCTTGGCTGGCAGCGGCCCTTCAGCGCCGGGTTCCCAGTATCCCGGCGCCATGCCGTGCGGAAAAAAGATGCCCACGAAGCGCGGCTTGGGCGAGGCGGCCTCGGTCGCCGCGAGCGCCACCGACGCGGGCAGCATCGCGTCGAGCAACGGCAGCCCGAGCGTGCAACCTGCGGTCTTGAGGAACGTCCGCCGAGGTACGTGTCGCTTCGTGATGAACATCGCCCTACTTCGCTCCCTTGTTTCTCTCCCGATTCGTGTTCTCGACCGCGTGGCTCGGCATCGGGTCCGCCACTTTCATATTCATCTGAAACGGCTTGCTGTTGACGACGCCCATGATGAGCGCCGAGAAGCGATTCTGATTGCGCATCGCATCGCGCGTGATCGCCCGCACCAGCCGCATATCCTGGTACTCGATGCCGCGCCCGAGCGCGTACACGAGCAGCTTTTCAGTCACGACTTCGACGAACTGCGTCGAGTAGGTGCCCAGCCAGTTCCGCAGCGCCACAGGTCCGTCGATCTTCGACCCGTCGAACACCTGCCCCGTCGGGTCGACCGCCGTGTCCCCGTCGCGGGTGCGCCACACGCCGATGCCGTCGAAGTTCTCGAGAGAGAACCCGATGGGATCCATCAGGCTGTGGCACTGAATGCAGTCGGGCCGCACGCGGTGCTCCAGCATCTTCTGCCGCATCGTCGGCTCGGTCGCATTGCCGGCGGCGTCGGCTGCGCGCGGCTTGAGCGGCGGCACGTCTGCTGGCGGGTCCGGCGGGCTGACGCCAAGGACGTTGGTCAGGATCCACTTGCCGCGCGTCACCGGCGAGGTGCGCTCAGGTTTCGACGTCGTGACGAGGAACGCGCCTTTGCCGAGGAGCCCACGTCGCGCGTCCATCTCGGGGCCGAGCGTCACGCGCCGGAACTGACTGCCGTAGATATTCGGAATGCCGTAGTGCTTGGCGAGCCGTTCGTTGACGAACGTGTAGTCCGCCGTCAGCAACTCCGTCACGCTGCGGTCTTCGCGAATGATGCTGTCGAAGAGGAGCTCGACCTCGCGCCGCATGGCTTGCCGCAGCGGATCGTCGAAGTCGGGATACAACAGCGGCAGCGGGCCCACGCTCTGAAGGCCGCGCAGGTTCAGCCACTGACCGGCGAAGTTCGCGGTCAGCGCCTCGGCGCGCGAATCCTTGAGCATCCGCCGCACCTGGCGCTCGAGGATCGCGGGATCCTTCAGTTTCCCCTGGCTCGCGACCGTGATCAGCTCCTCGTCGGGGACGCTGCTCCAGAGAAAGAAGGACAACCGCGACGCCAGATCGAGATCGCTGATGCGATAGGGCTGGTTCGTTTTCGCGGCCGCCGGCTCGGTTTCAATGCGATAGATGAAGCGCGGATCCGCCAGGACCCGTGTCAGCACCATTTCGACACCGTGCTCGAAATCGCCTTCCTTGCGGCCCGTCTGATAGAACTCCATCAGCGCCTGCACGTCGGCGGCTGACGCGGGGCGTCTGAACGCGCGGGTCGCGAGGTGCGTCGTGATCTTGCGCGCGCAGGCGGCTTCGTCCGCAGGTGCGGCGGGCCGGCAGACGAAAATGCGCGCGCGCGACGGCGATTCCTTCGCGGGCGCCGCGTTGAAGGGGCCCTCGATACGAAGCGTTCCGACGTGCGGGAAGAACGTGAATCCCGGTGTCGGCCCCGTCTGCACCGTGTCGCGCATGAAGTGCTGATCGAGATCGAGCACCGGCGCGAAGTTCGTCGCGAGGAATGTCGCGCCCACCCAGTGCGCGCCGGCCGTCGTCTTGATGCGGGCGCGCATCGGCGTGCCGCCGCGGCCGCCGAAGAATGCCTCGGGGCCCTGCTGTCCGCCGGTCGGTGGCGCGGCACGGCCCGCCGGGCCGGTCCCCCGACCGCCGGCCGTCCCGCGTCCCCGTTGGCCCGCGCTCTCGCCCCCGCAGTTGGCCTGCGGCGCGCCGAGACGACGGCTGCCCTGCCAGTCGACCAGCTCCAGACGCTCGCCGTCGAGCAGGATTTCGAGCTTCTCGCACGGCACCGATCCGAACCCGGCCGGCGACATGTTGTCCCCGAAGATCGGCGTCACCGTGATCGTGTACTCGCCGTCGGAGGGGAACACGTGCTTCTGGAGGATGCCGCCGCGCGTGCCGAATGGCAGCCCTTCGATGTGGTAGTCCTGCGACGTATCCTCGGGCGTTCGGTAGACGACGAGCCCCGGCGTCGTCGGCTCGCCGATCGCCAGCCGGCTGATCTTTCCGGCGGCGTTCACATACGCTTCGATGAGCGTTGACGAAATGCCGAGCGCACCAGCGATGTTGTCGAATCCGTGCGTCGAATCGTCAGATGGAAGATACGCGCCCGGATCGACGGCGAGATCGAGGATGTCGCGGATCGCGTTGGCGTACTCGGTGCGATTCAAACGATGAAGGCCCGGCGGCGGGGCGTAGACAACGGCGCTCCGATCGAGCTCGTTCTCGAGCCACGTGATGAAGCCATCGTACGTGGCCGTGTCGGGGCGGCGTGAATTCGCGGGCGGCATCATGCCCGCGCGAAGCTTCCGCACCACGAGCTCCCATCTGGCCGGTTGCTCGCTGACGCGCGATGGGTCGAGGTCGTCGAGCGTCAGCTTGCGCGCGGAGTCCTGCCCGGCGGCCTTGGCACGTTGACTGTGGCACGCGACGCAATAGCGATCCAGCAAGGCGCGCTGCGGCGAGCTCGGAGCCGACGTCGAGGGCGGCTGCGCGGCGGCAGGACGGCCGGCGGTACGCGCGACTGGGGCGCGCACCGGGCTCGCGGTCTGTCCTGGACCGGAGAGCACGAACGGCACTATGACGGCGCACCCGAGCGCCAGCAGTCTCTTCGTCATCAATCGACGCTCCGGTCGGGCTTGTCGTCCTGGGTCGTGGCGACTAGATCCATGATAAGCGAGGAGTCCGTTCCGGATTCGTCGCGAATTGTAACCGCACAAGCCCTAAACCGTTGACCATCAAGACCCCGAAAGGAGTAGACTTTCGGCCGGTCGAGCCCGCCGGACACAACCGTTCGGAGGATGCGCATGGCGCACACAACGCACTCTGCCGGTCGCCGTCGATTCCTGACAGGAGCGGCCATCGGCGCCGCTGGCGCGCTGGTGCCGAGCGCCGGTGGAGGACTGGTGTCGGCGAATGCGGCTCAGCCGCCGGCAGCGCCGAGCCGATCGGTTCCCACGTCGCCCGATAGTGCTCAGCTCCTTGCCGACACGGCGCCGCCCCCGGCTCGTGAGAGCGCCCGGATCATCGAGCACCCCGCGTCGGACTTCATGGTCGACGTGATCAAGAGCCTCGGCTTCGAGTATGTGGCCGCAAACCCGGGATCGAGCTTCGAAGGGCTGCACGAATCGATCATCAACTACGGCGAAAACAAGATGCCGGAGCTGCTGACGTGCTGCCACGAAGAATCGTCGGTCGCGATGGCGCACGGCTACGCCAAGATCGAAGGAAGGCCGATGCTTGCGGTCGTGCACGGCAACATCGGCCTGCAGCATGCGTCGATGGCGATCTATAACGCCTATGCCGACCGCGTGCCCGTCTTCGTCATCGCCGGCAACTTTCGTGATGCCGGATCGCGCGCGAACGGCGTCAACTCGTATCACAGCGCCCAGGACATGGCGCTCATCGTGCGCGACTCCGTCAAGTGGGACGACGAGCCAGGGTCGCTGGCGGCGTTCGCCGAGTCGATGGTGCGCGCCTACAAGATCGCGATGACGCCGCCGATGGAGCCGGTCCTGATCGTGCTCGATCACGACATGCAGGAGCGCCCGATGCCCGCGTCGCCGGTCCGCATGCCGCGGCTCACGATGCCGTCCTTTCCTGTGGGGGATCCAAACGCCGTGCGCGAGGCGGCCCGACTGCTCGTCGCCGCGGTGAATCCGCGCATCAATGCGGGCCGCATGGCGAGGACACCGGAGGGAATCAAGCGGCTCGTCGAGCTCGCCGAGCTGCTGCAAGCCTCGGTGAATGGCGGCGGCGATCGCGTCAATTTCCCATCGCGTCATCCGTTGGCCGGGGCGGGCGTCGGCGCGCCCGATGTCGTGCTCAATCTCGAAGTGCAGGGCGCCGGGTCTCCCAACCCCGGCGCGATCCCATCGTCCGGCAATGCGAAGACGATCAGCATTTCGTCACTCGATCTGTTCATCAAGAGCAATCTGCAGGACTTCCAGCATCTGCCCGACACCGACATCGCGATGGCGGCCGATTCCGAAGCCACGCTGCCGCTGCTCATCGACGAAGTGAAGCGACAGCTCACACCGGATCGCAAACGCGCACTGCAGGAACGCGGAGCGAAGATTGCGGAGACGCATCAGCAGGCGCGCAGCGTGGCGATGGAGGCCGCTGCGTTTGGCTGGGACTCTTCACCGATCAGCCTCGCGCGATTGTGCGCCGAACTCTGGGCGCAGATCGAGAACGACGACTGGTCGCTCGTGTCGTGGCAGGGGTTCATCAGCGGCTGGCCCGGCAGGATCTGGAGCATCGACGAGCATTACCACTACATCGGCGGACAAGGCGCTGGTGCGATGGGATACGGCGCGCCGGCCGCCGTGGGTGCCGCGCTCGCGAATCGGAAGCACGGCCGGCTGTCGATCAACATCCAGACCGACGGCGATCTGAATTACGCACCCGGTGTGCTGTGGACCGCGTGCCACCATCAGATCCCGCTGCTGACCGTGATGCACAACAACCGCGCGTATCATCAGGAAGTGATGTTCATTCAGCAGATGTCGAGCCGACGCAACCGCGGCGGCGATCGGGCGCACATCGGCACGACCATCAAGGATCCGAACATCGATTACGCGAAGATGGCTCAGGCCTACGGGATGTACGGCGAAGGGCCGATCGCCAACCCGAAGGACCTGGCGCCGGCGATCAAGCGCGCGCTCGAGCGCGTCAAGAAGGGCGAGCCGGCGTTGTTGGATGTGGTGACACAGCCACGGTAAATCAGGAGCCAGTGACGAGCGGGCAGAGATGAGCAAAATGCGATTTCGTGTTTTCGTGTTTTCGTGGCGGTATGTGGCTGTCCTCGGCGTGTGCCTCTCCGTCCAGGCGACTGCGCAAACGCAACCCGCGTCCACTGGAAACGCGCAGGCCGGAAAGGATCTGTACCTCCGCTACAGCTGCTATGCCTGTCATAGCTATGACGGTCACGGCGGCGCGGGCGCGCGGCTCGTCCCGATGCGCATGACCGTCGAGCGTTTTACGGCCTACGTGCACAACCCCCGGCAGATGCCGCCCTATTCCACCAAGCTGCTCTCGGACGCGCAGCTCGGCGACGTGTGGGCGTACATCAAGAGCCTGCCGGTGTCGCCTGACGCGAAGGACATCCCCCTGCTCGCCCGCATCATGCGCGGCAAGTAGGATTGCGATCTCGGGAACGAGAGGAGAGCTCATGACGCGCGCGTTCACTGGTTTCATGCTGTCTGGTCTGATCGCCATCGGAACGGCTTCGTCGGCACTAGCGCAAACCCCCCCGGCCGGAGGGCAGCCGCCAGCGCCGCCGCCATTGACGAACCTGAAGATCTATCCGAAAGAGATTGCCCGCCCCGAGCTCATCGCGACGATGCAGGGGTTCGTCCGGCAGCTGGGCGTCCAGAGCCAGGGTGGCTGCAGCTATTGCCATGTCGGGACTGCGCCGCAGTGGGACTTCGCCTCCGACGCAAACCCGAAGAAGGACGTCGCCCGCCGCATGATTCTGATGTCGCGTGAGATCACAGCGAAACTGCCCGAGGTCACTGGCAAGCAGGCCTCCGCGATCACCGCCCTGCGCTGCGCGTCATGCCACCGCGGCATGGCCGTTCCGAAGGTCACCGAGGTCGCGCTGGCCGACGCCGTCGCCAAGGGAGGCGGCTCCTCGGCGGTTCAGCAATACAAAGACCTGAGGAAGCAGGCGCTCGACTACAACGAGAACGCGCTGGTCGCGTACGCGGCGACGCTCGTCAACGGCGACAAGGCGGATGACGCGCTCGCGCTGCTGCAGGCGAACGCGGAGCTCGATCCGAACCACGCGCCGACATATGCCGCCATGGCGCAGGCGTATGCAAAGAAGAACGACAAGGACAACCAGATCAAGAGCCTCGAAAAGGCCGTTCAGCTCGATCCGAACAACCAGCAGTTGAAGCGGCAGCTGGATCAACTGAAAAGCGGCCGTCATTGACAACTCCGGCCGAACTTCCCAAAATGACCGTGCAGCCGCGCACGGGCGGGGCGTGAGGTGTCTTCTGGAGGAAGTCTTATGAGAGCGAAGATTGCAGCGTTCTCGGCGGCCGTTGGGTTTCTGCTCGCGACGCCGGGTATCATCGCGCATCATTCGTTTGCCGCTGAGTTCGACGCCAACAAGGTGTTGAACCTCAAGGGGATCGTCACCAAGATCGAGTGGGCGAACCCTCACACCTACTTCTACATGGACGTGTCGGGCTCCGACGGCAAGGTCGTGAACTGGGGCATGGAGATGGGGAGCCCGAACGGTCTGATGCGGCAGGGCTGGACTCGGAATACGCTGCACATCGGCGACGAAGTGGTCGTCGAAGGATCGCAGGCGAAGGATGGGGCGCTCGTCGGGAACGCGCGGGTCGTGACGCTCGCCGCGACCGGTAAGCGTCTGTTCGCCGCGTCGAGTCAGACGGAACCGCCCTCGCGCTGACCGACCTGGCCGACCATCGACCTGAGTCAAGGAGAGTGGACGTGCGAAATCTTCTGCGCGCGGCAATCCTCAGTTCGATGGTCGCGTTCCTCTTCACCGCCTTTCTGGGCGCCGGAGGCCAACCGCCGGCCCAATCCTCCGGAGGCGGGCGCGGACGCGGAGCGTCCGGACCGCCTCAACCCACGCCTCGCCTTGCGGACGGTACGGTGAATCTCGGACGTGTCCCTGGTGAGAAGGGCGTGTGGAACGTTCCGTACATCACCAACATGGGCGAACGGATCGTCGAAGAAGACGGCAAGACGTACGCCGAGAAGCACCCGCCGACATTCGGCCGACGCGGCGCCCCAGGCGCGGCACGCGGCGAAGGCCCGCTCGGCGGCGGCGAGGGGACAACCGGCGGGACCGGTCGCGGCGGCGCGAAGACCGAGCCGCAAGTGCCGTTCAAGCCTTGGGCGGCCGCCGTCTACAACTACAACTCGGCGAACAACTCCAAGTACGATCCCGAAGGCTACTGTCTGCCTCCAGGCGGGCCGCGCATGATGGCCACGCCGTATCCGATGGAGATCATCCAGCTCCCTGAGCAGAAGCGGATCATCATGATCTTCGAAGGCGCCACGCATATCTGGCGCGAGATCTACATGGATGGCCGGCCTCACCCAAAAGGTGACGACCTCAACCCGACGTATCTCGGTCACTCCGTAGGTCACTGGGAGGGCGAGACGCTCGTCGTCGATGTGGTCGGCTTCAACGAACAGACGTGGATGGACTACTTCGGCCACCCGCATACGGACCTGCTGCACGTCGTCGAACGATACTCGAGGCCGAACAAGAACACGCTGGCTTACGAGGCGACGATGGAGGATCCGGGCGCGTACACGAAGCCATTCACGCTGCGTTGGACGATCAATTGGAATCCGACCGGCGAGCTGACCGAGTACATCTGCCAGGAGAACAACAAGTATCTGCAGCGGCTGACCGACGATTTCGGTCAACCGATCTTTGGCAAGAAACAGTAAAGTTAAAAGGTCAATTGCGCACGACCCTGAAGTCGCCTTTCTTCCCGCCTTCAGTCCACGTGCCCGACAGGATCCGCGCGTACGCGCCGATGTTCTCGAGCTTGCCGTCGATCACGTAACGTACCGGCGCGCCGGCGGCATCCTTCCCCTCGGCTTCAACGTGCACCATCCAGGTTTCGGGTGTGAGCTCGGCCTTCTTCATCGCGACCGCTTTCGGACCGGGATTGATGGTGCCCGCAAGAGCATTGCCGTCCCAATGGAACTCGAGCAGGACGCGCGTGCGGCTCTCTTTCGTCGTTCCCCAATCGCCGCTCCACGTGCCCTTCAGTGGGTGACCGAACTGCGCCAGCGCCGTCGTCGCCACCAACAGCACAGCCAGCGCGCTTGCAAGGCGA
>Ga0114129_10007650_pt1 | contig 15381 bp, 15 predicted proteins | sample RhiMetdeltSRZDD1_FD_80071 | JGI IMG/M metagenome (GOLD analysis project Ga0114129, IMG submission 80071) | Populus rhizosphere microbial communities from Tennessee, USA - Rhizosphere MetaG P. deltoides SRZDD1 (version 2) (version 2) | ecosystem: Host-associated > Plants > Roots > Rhizosphere >...
GCGGCTGGCTGGTGGCGAGGCATCGGTGAACGAGATTGCTGCGCCGTTCGAAATTAGCCAGCCAGCGGTATCGCGGCATCTGAAAGTCCTCGAACAGGCGGGATTGATCGAACGGGATGTCGACAAACAGCGCAGGCCCGCGCGGTTGAAGGCTGAGCCGATGGCGGCGGCGGTGCGTTGGCTCGAAGAGTTCAAACGGTTCTGGTCATCGAGTTTCGATCAACTCGATGGCTTGTTGGGAGAGTTGAAAAAGGCAGAGACGAAGGGGCGCAGAAAATGAGTGACTTGCCGACCTATGTGCTGGATCGGGTATTTGATGCGCCGCGTGAGCTGGTGTGGAAGACCTGGACCGACCCGAAGCTGTTGCCGCGCTGGTACGGGCCGAAGGTAGAGACGATTGTCCATCGCCTTGAGTTGAAGCCCGGCGGGCTGTGGCTCGTCGAAATGAAATGGGGCGGCAATTCGATGTACCAGCGGGTCGAGTACACCGAAGTGAAGCCGCCGGAGCGGTTGGTCTGGCTACACTCTTCGTCGGACGCAGACTGGAACGTTATCCCCTCTCCGATGATGAAGGACTGGCCGCGCGTGCTGTTGACGACGGTGGCCTTCGAGGAAGATGGCGCTCAAACCAGGCTGCGCCTGACGTGGGTGCCGCATGAGGCGAGCGAGGCGGAGATTGCCTGTTTTGCGGCCGCGATTGGCGGCGCCGAAAAGGGTTGGGCCGCCGGTATGGAATTGCTCGCAAAACTGCTTGCCGAATTGCAGGCCTGAGCGGATCGCTGGACATTATCTTTGCATTGGACGGGGCTCGTCGCAGCGCACGAGCCCCGTCCAGCCCAATGCGAAACAGCGAAACGGATCCGCAAGATGATTTACGAGGAATGATTCGATTTTGTTTGCACAAAATCTGTTTTTGCTTGCGCCCGGATCGGGGTTTTCTGAACAGCCGTACAGACTTCGCGGAACTTCTCCCTGTCTGGTGACGATCGACGTGGAAAGCAGCGCCGACTCAGGAACCGCCGCACCGATTGCGTGTTGGACGGAGCAAGGAGGGACCAGCCATGGCATTCCGAAGGAGGCCTGCATGAAAGTACTTCTATTGGCCGCGACCGCGCTTGGTCTCGCGCTGTCGCCGGTCGTGGCGCAGACATACCAGCAGGGCAGCCAGACCACCGGCGCCCAGCAGCAGCAGAGCGCCGCGCCCACCATGAAGGGCAAGGTGAAGAAAGCTGCCAAGACCAACAAGCTCAAGGCGGCCCACAAGGGCAACAAGATGAAGGCCGCCAAGCTCAAGGCCGCCAACAAGGGCCAGAAGATGAAGGTCGCCAGCAAGGGCAAGAAGCCCAAGATGGCGAAGGCCAACAAGGGCAAGCTCACGGCTGCCAAGAAGGCCAAGGCGCCGGCGACGGTCGGCAGAAGCCGCAGCAGCAACCCGCCCAATCCGACGGCTGCCGCTCCCGGTACCGCCCCTGCTGGCGGCGGAACGCCGGGCAGCACCGGAGCGTCGGGTGGCGCCGGCGGCGAGGCGGGCGGGCGCTAGCCGCACCTCGACCACCGACATTATCGGCGACTCATTGCATCGCCCGTGGCATCGCCGCGGGCGATTCTTTTTGCCGATTTGACGAAAATCCGCCTGGAGCGCCGATAGCACGCGGGCATGGCTTGAGGTGACGGCTGTGCTGGAATGCGGCTGGATTTAAGAATATGTTTTTCAGAAACCAGCAGACAGCGAGAGACTGATTCTCTCGATCCGCGCGGAGGCCGCCATGATCTTCCGCCAGCTGTTCGACAGCGTTTCCGGCACCTACACCTACCTGCTCGCCAGCCGGCGCGGCGGCGAGGCACTGATCATCGATCCGGTGCTGGAGAAGGTCGAGCGCTACCTGCAGCTCATCAAGGAGCTCGACCTGCGGCTGGTCAAAGCCGTCGACACGCATCTTCACGCCGACCACATCACCGGGCTGGGCGCGCTGCGCGACCGTACCCAGTGCATCACGGTGATGGGCGAGCGCAGCAAGGTAGACGTCGTGTCGATGCGGCTTGCCGAAGGCGACCGGCTCACGATCGAAGGCGTCGCGCTCGACGTGCTCTACACCCCCGGCCACACCGACGATTCCTACAGCTTCCGGATGAAGGACTGCGTGTTCACCGGCGACACGCTGCTCATCCGCGGCACCGGCCGCACCGATTTCCAGAACGGCGACGCGCGCGCGCAGTACGATTCGATCTTCAACAAGCTGCTGAGGCTGCCGGACGAGACGCTGGTCTATCCCGCGCACGACTACAAGGGCGAGACCGTCTCCACCATCGGCGAGGAGAAGGCGTTCAATCCGCGTCTGCAGGTCAAGTCGATCGACGAGTACGTCGCTTTGATGAACAGCCTCAACCTGCCCAACCCGAAGATGATGGACGTCGCGGTGCCCGCCAACATGCGGGTCGGCTTCGCGCAGGAAGCAATCGCGCAGCGCGGCTGGGCGGTGACCGCGACAGACGCGATCGGCCTCGTCGGCCGGCCGGACGTGGCGCTGATCGATCTGCGCGAGCGGACGGAGCGCGAGCGGCACGGCGTGATCCCGGGCTCGCTGCACGCCCCCTACCCCGACCTCGCCGCCCATGTGCGGCCCGGCGGCATGTTGCACGAGCTTGCCGCCGCCACCGGCCGGCGCATGCTGTTCTATTGCGCTTTCGGCGAGCGCTCGGCGATGGCGGTGCAGGCCGCGCAGGACGCCGGCATCACGTCGGCCTGCCACATCCACGGCGGCCTCGACGCCTGGAAGAAGGCGGCCGGGCCGCTGGTGCATTAGCGGCTGGGCCTCAGGCCCGGTAGGGGGCCAACGGCTTAGTCGTGCACTGGCCGATCGCTAGGCCGTTGGCCTAGCCCCTGGAGCGCGGCCCCGGGGCAAGAGGGCCACATGAACAAGCCAAGGGGGCCACGCACGGAATGGTGGCCCCCTTGGCCCTCTTCGCCCGCCAAGCCCTTGCATCAAAAGCCGGATTCCGGGTTGCCAAGGGGGCCAAGGGCCGTGGCCCCCTTGGGAACTCCGGCCCCCGCTCCGCCCGCTCAATGCAGGATCTGGCTCAGGAACAGCCGGGTCCGCTCGTGCTGCGGGTTGGAGAAGAACTGCTCCGGCTGGTTGACCTCGACGATCTGGCCGGCGTCCATCAGCACCATCCGGTTCGCCACCTGGCGCGCGAAGCCCATCTCGTGGCTGACCACCACCATGGTCATGCCGTCCATGGCGAGCTCCACCATGGTGTCGAGCACCTCCTTGACCATCTCCGGGTCGAGCGCCGAGGTCGGCTCGTCGAACAGCATGATCTTCGGCTGCATGCAGAGCGCCCGCGCGATTGCCACCCGCTGCTGCTGGCCGCCGGAAAGCTGCGCCGGGTACTTGTCGGCCTGCTCGGGGATGCGCACGCGCGCGAGATAGTGCCGCGCGATCGTCTCGGCCTCGCGCTTCGGCAGGCCGCGCACCCAAATCGGTGCCAGCGTGCAGTTTTCCAGCACGGTCAGATGCGGAAACAGGTTGAACGACTGGAACACCATGCCGACCTCGCGCCGCACCTCGTCGATGGTCTTCAGATCCGCAGTGATCTCCACGCCGTCGACGATGACGCGGCCCTGCTGCCAGTCCTCGATCCGGTTGATGCAGCGCAGAAGCGTCGACTTGCCGCCGCCCGACGGGCCGCAGATCACGATGCGCTCGCCGCGCATGACCTTGAGGCTGACGTCGCGCAGCACGTGGAACTCGCCGAACCACTTGCTCACGTCGATGATATCGACCGCGACCTCGTTTTTGGTGGTGCGGATGTCGCGGGCGCGCGGCGCGCCGGGTGCGGGGCTCTGGGCGTCCTGGTCCATAGGCTCGGCCGTCAACGGCCCGTGCTCAGCCGCCGCTCGGTGTAGAGAGCATAGCGCGACATGGCGAAGGAAAACGCGAAATAGATCATGCCGGCAAAGGCGAAGCCGGTGAACAGCGTGGTCGGGGTCGCCCAGTTCGGGTCGGCAAAGGCCGCGCGCAACTGGCCGAGCAGGTCGAAGATCGCCACGATCAGCACCAAGGTGGTGTCCTTGAACAACGCAATGAAGGAATTCACGATACCCGGAATGACGTGCTTGAGCGCCTGCGGCAAAATGACAAGGCCCATCATCCGCCAGTAGCCCAGCCCGAGCGCCATGGCACCTTCGTATTGGCCGCGTGGAATCGCCTGCAAGCCGCCGCGCACCACCTCCGCCATATAGGCGGCCGCGAACAGCACCACGCCGATCAGCACCCGCAGCAGCCCGTCGAGCTTCCAGGAGCCCGGCAGAAACAGCGGCAGCATGTAGGTCGCGAAGAACAGCACCGTGATCAGCGGCACGCCGCGCCAGAACTCGATGAAAATGATGCTCAGAAGCCGGATCACCGGCATTGCCGAGCGGCGGCCGAGCGCCAGCAGGATACCGAGCGGCAGCGACACGATGATGCCCGTGAACGAGATCACCAGCGTCACCAGCATGCCGCCCCAGCGGCGGGTCTCAACGTGCTCGAGGCCGAGCACGCCGCCGACCAGCAGAAAATAAGCCACCACGGGGAATACGCCGAAGAACAGGATAGCATTCGTCGCCTTGTACGGCACGCGCGGGATCACCAGCTGCGCCAGCAAGGCGGCGCCGAGGAAATAGGTCAGGTTCACCCGCCAGATCTGATCGGAGGGATAGAAGCCGTACATGAACTGGGCGAATTTCCTGGCGATGAACGGCCAGCAGGCGCCGACCGGGCGACCGACGGTTTCCGGCAGGCAATCGGCCCGGCTGGCGCCGTCCCACACCGCATCGATCAGCAGGAACCGGATCGTCGGCCACGCCACCACGACGAACAGGGCGAGGCTGACGACGGTGAGCACCGAATTGAGCAGGCTGCCGAACAGCCGGTATCGCATCCAGCCGAACACCCCGCGCGCCGCCAGCGGCGGCGGCATCGGCGCGGCCAGTTCCCGGCGGACGTAGGCAAGCTGCGCGACCATCTCCGCCTCAGCGCTCGCTCAGCCGCACACGGGCGTTGTACCAGTTCATGGCGAGGCTCGTGAGCAGCGAGATCGAGAGATATACCGCCATGGTGATGACGATGATCTCGATCGCCTGGCCGGTCTGGTTGAGCGCGGTGCCGGCGAAGACCGCGAACAGGTCGGGATAGCCGATCGCCACCGCCAGCGAGGAGTTCTTGGTCAGGTTGAGATACTGGTTGGTCAGCGGCGGCACGATCACCCGCAGCGCCTGCGGCACCACGATCAGCCGCAGCGTCTTGCCGCGGCGGAAGCCGAGCGCCTGCGCCGCCTCGGTCTGGCCGCGCGGGACCGCGAGAATGCCGGCGCGCACCACCTCGGCGATGAAGGCGGCGGTATAGGTCACGAGGGCGACGAGCAGCGCCACAAACTCGGGCACCAGCCGCATCCCGCCGACGAAGTTGAAGCCGCGCAACTCGGGCCGTTCGATCCCGATGGGAAAGCTGGTCGCGATCAGCGCCATCAGGGGCAGGCCGATGATCAGCGCCGCGCCTGCGCGAAAGGTCGGGAATTGCCGGCCGGTCCGCTCCAGCCGGCGCCTCGCCCAGCGCGCCAGCGCGCAGGTCGCGATGATCGCGAGCATGAGGGCGGCAAAAACATAAATGCTGCCTTCGCCGGCCACCGGCGCCGGCAGGATGATCCCGCGATTGGTCAGAAAGACTCCGCCGAACAGCGAAACGGCCTGACGTGGGTTCGGCAGCGTGCCGAGGACAGCGAGGTACCAGAACAGGATCTGGAACAGGAGCGGCAGGTTGCGGATCAGCTCGACATAGCCGCCCGCCAGCCGCGCCAGCAGCCAGTTGGGCGAGAGCCGCGCAATCCCGATCAGGAAACCGAGAATGGTCGCCAGCGCGATGCCGAGACCCGAGACCAGCAGCGTGTTGAGGAGGCCGACCAGAAACACGCGGCCATAGGTGTCGGTCTCGCTATAGGGGATCAGCGACTGGTTGACGCCGAAGCCCGCGGTGTTGCCGAGAAAGCCGAAGCCGCTGGTGATCCTCTGGGCTTCGAGGTTGGCCTTGGCGTTGAGCGCAAACTCGTAGCCGAACCACAGGAGCGCGACGAGCAGCGCGAGCTGATAGGCGGCGCCGCGGACGGTCGGATTGTTGTAGAAGGCAACCCTGTGCGGGCGGGAGGCTCCGGCTTCAGCGGATTGGCGGCGCATATTGGATGCCGCCCTTGGTCCACAGCCGGTTGAGGCCGCGGCTGATGCCGAGCTTCGAGCCGGTGCCGACATTGCGGTCGAACGATTCGCCGTAATTGCCGACGTGCTTGACGATGCGCACCACCCAGTCCTTGGTCAGACCGAGCTGCTCGCCGTAATTGCCTTCGGTGCCGACCAGCCGCTTGATCTCAGGCAGGCTCGATTTCAACGCCTCGTCGATCGTCTTCTGCGACACGCCGAGCTCCTCGGCATTGAGCATGGCGTAGTGCACCCATTTGACGACGTCGAACCATTGGTCGTCGCCGTGACGCACCGCCGGACCGAGCGGCTCCTTGGAGATCACTTCCGGCAGGATCACGTGGTCGTTGGAATTGGCGAGCTTGAGCTTCTCCGAATAGAGCTGCGACACGTCGGTGGTGAAGGCATCGCAGCGCCCGCCCTCATAGGCCTTGACGGTCTCGTCGGCGGTCGCGAAAGCGATGACCTCGTACTTCATGTTGTTGGCGCGGAAATAGTCGGCGAGGTTGAGCTCGGTGGTGGTGCCGGTCTGGGTGCAGACCGAAGCGCCGTTGAGCTCGAGCGCCGAGTTGACCTTGAGCGCCTTGCGGACCATGAAACCCTGGCCGTCATAGTAATTGACGGCGGCGAAGTTGAGCCCCAGCGAGGTGTCGCGCGAAGAAGTCCAGGTCGTGTTGCGCGCAAGCACGTCGATCTCACGCGACCGCAGCGCCTCGAAGCGATCCTTGGCGGAGAGCGGCGAGAACTTGACCTTGCCCGGATCGTTGAAGATTGCGGCCGCAATTGCGCGGCAGAAATCGACGTCGAGACCGGTCCAGTTTCCCTTGTCGTCCGGTAACGAGAACCCGGGAAGGCCCTGGCTGACGCCGCAGATCAATGAGCCACGGTCCGTCACCGTCTTGAACGTCTGGGCCGAAGCCGCATCGGCCCATGCACCGAGGGCGAGCGCCACGCCAAGCATGCTGATCGCGCGTTTCATGATGACCTCTGTCCCGCTCGTCGCAGCTCATCCCAGTACGATCGAGCATCGCGGTCAAGGGGTTGACGCTGGTCGGAAATAACGCCGTAAATGCAGGCGATGCATCTGTTGCACAAACAACGATCATGCACCGGCGCGATGCGCATGTCCCGCGCGTCAGGGCGAAACCACCGATGACCAAGAACGACAACACCAAAGGCGAGCCGACTCATCCACCACTCAAGCCCTCAACGCGTTTCGTGACCGGCGGGCGCGATCCCTCCTCCTACTGGGGCTTCGTCAATCCGCCGGTTTATCACGCCTCGACTGTGCTTTATCGAACGGCCGAGGATTACCTTGCCCATCGCGGCCGCTACCAATATGGCCGGCGCGGCACGCCGACCTCGGACGCACTGGCCAATGCGATCATGGAGCTCGAGGGGCCGGACTGCGCAGGCGTCGCGCTGCTGCCGTCCGGGCTCGCGGCAGCTTCGGTCGCGCTGCTGTCGGTGCTGGGCGCCGGCGATCACGTGCTGGTGACCGACAGCGTCTATCTGCCGACGCGGCGGTTCTGCGACAGCGTGCTTGCCCGTTACGGCATCGCCACCACGTACTATGATCCGCTGATCGGCGGCGACATCGCCCCGCTGATGCAGCCGAACACGCGCGCGATCTACGTCGAGTCGCCGGGCTCGTTGTCGTTCGAGGTGCAGGACGTGCCGGCGATTGCCGCGGCCGCGCACGCGAGGGACGCGGTCCTCCTGATGGACAATACCTGGGCGAGCCCGCTCTACTTTCGCGCCTTCGAAAAAGGCGTCGATCTGTCGATCCAGTCCGGCACCAAATATATCGGGGGCCATTCCGACGTCCTCATCGGCACCGTCTCCGCCAGCAAAGCGACATGGCCGCGTCTTGCGGAAACAATGTTTGCGATGGGGCTCTGCGTCGGGCCGGATGACATGTATCTCGCGCTGCGGGGCCTGCGCACCATGGGCGTGCGACTGGCGCAGCACTACGCGGCCGGGCTGAAGGTCGCGCGCTGGCTGCAACAACGGCCCGAAGTCGCCCGCGTGCTGCATCCTGCGCTCGACAGCGACCCGGGTCACGCGCTCTGGCGGCGCGATTTTTCCGGCGCCTGCGGGCTGTTCAGTATCGTCTTCAGGCCGGCACCGGACGCGGCCGTGCATGCCTTCGTCAATGCGCTCACGCTGTTCGGAATCGGCGCGTCCTGGGGCGGCTTCGAGAGTCTCGCGATCCCGTTCGACTGCGCGCCGATGCGCAGCGCAACCACATGGGCGCCCGGAGGACCGACGGTCCGTTTCCATATCGGCCTCGAGGATGTCGACGATCTTATCGCCGACCTCGAACGCGGCTTCGCGGCATTGGCAGCGGTCGGGTGACCTTTTTCCATCGGCTCTACGGCGGACGGGCGGGGCGGCGGGTACTTAGATCGATCGCTGCGCTCGCCTGGTATTAGATCCCATGGTGGGCACGAAACCAGGTAACGAAACGTCGAAGGCCTTCTGCAATGGGCGTCGCGGGGCGAAAGCCAACTGTTCGTTCCAAGTCGGCACAATCGGCGCAAGTCTCCAGGACGTCCCCCGGCTGCATCGGCATGAGTTCACGGATCGCCGACTTCCCCACAACTTCCTCGATCAGTCGGACGATCTCGGTTACTTCAACCGGCAGACTGTTGCCGATATTGTAGATTCGCCACGGCGCGCGACTCGCGGCCGCATCGGGATGATTTCCCGACCAAGCTGGATCACCGGTCGGTGGTCGGTCGACCAAGCGCGAGATCGCTTCGACGACATCGTCGATATAGGTGAAGTCGCGCCGCATCTTTCCATTATTGAACAGCCGGATAGGCTGTCCTTCGACAATTGCTTTCGTGAACAGCCAGTATGCCATGTCTGGCCGTCCCCACGGCCCATAAACGGTGAAAAATCGCAAACCGCTCGCCGGCAGGGCAAACAGGTGCGCGTACGAGTGCGCCATCAGTTCATTCGCCTTTTTCGTCGCACCGTAGAGACTGACCGGATGATCAACATTGTCGGACGTGCGAAAAGGCACGCGCGTGTTGGCACCGTAGACGGCCGACGACGAAGCAAAGATCAAATGACGACAACCTACATGACGGCACCCTTCAAGCACGTTCATGAAGCCGACGAGGTTGGATTGGCTATAGGCGTGAGGATCCACAAGCGAGTGGCGCACCCCGACTTGTGCAGCGAGATGGATCACGACGAGAAAACGTTCCCTCGCAAACAGCGCCTCGGTCCGCTCGCGATCGGCAAGATCAACTTGCTCGAAACGGAATGTCTTAAACTGTGCCAGCTTGTTGGTTCGAGCGACTTTGAGTTCCAGATTGTAATAGGCATTGAGATTATCCAGACCGACAACCGCACGCCCCTCACCGAGAAGACGCCGCGCGACGTGGAATCCAATAAACCCGGCGGAACCGGTGACGAGGATCGGGGGGTCTGACACCATGGAAGTATCGCCGCTGCCTAAAGTGCACTCAAAAACCTATCGCATAAAAGTTGCGCGAGTATACGAACACGCCCGAGTGCCTGTCCCACAATGAACACCGGGTCTCTGATAGAGCGCGGGCCAAGAGCAGCATACGGCCGCCGATCGAGAAGAGCCAAAACGCGACCGGCATGACCATTTCCTGCGCTCTCGGAGGCGACCCACTGCACTACGAAATGCAACGTGAAGATGATCTACGCCATATGGCCGAGCAGTACACACCTTTGGAGTTTGACCACGAACACCTCCCGGATATAAGCGCTGACCGGCTGCAACAGATCAATCAGCATGGATTTTCACCTCCGAGACTTCCGGCACGCGCCGCCTGCGACGGATGAGCCACCAGACGCCGAAAAGGTCGAGAATCCCGATCCACAACCGGTCCCACATGCCGTAATTCGAACTGCCGTGGCGGCGCGGGCGATCGACCACATCCACGTGGCCGATATCGTAGCCTTCGCGCTGCACCAGCGCCGGCAGGAACCGGTGCAGCCCGTCGAAATAGGGCAACGTTAGGAACAGATCGCGACGGAACGCCTTGAGGCCGCAGCCGGTATCGCGGGTGCCGTCGCGCAGCATCGCGCCTCGCACGCCATTGGCGATGCGCGATTGCAGCTTCTTGAAGCCAGTCGCCTTGCGACCGACGCGCTGGCCAGCGACAAGTCCGACGCGCGGTGTGCCCGCCGCGAGCGCCTCAAGCAGCGCCGGGATGAATCTAGGGTCATTCTGTCCGTCTCCATCGAGCGTGACCACGACCGATGCGCGCGCATGAAGGACACCGGTGCGCACGGCTGCCGATTGTCCGCAGGACAACGCATGCTTGATCTCTCGCAGCCACGGTCGGCTCGCCATCAGCTCATTCAATTCGGCTGCGGTGCGATCGGTCGAGCCATCATTGACATAGACGATCTCGAAAGGCGCGGCGTTGCCGACCGCGGCCGCGATCTCAGCAACCAGCGGAGCAATATTGCCGGCCTCGTTCCTGACCGGAACGATCACGGAAACGGTGAGTGGCGCTTTGATCTCGCCTGTTTCGCTCATGGTTCATGACCCCCAAGATCGCCCGGCTTCGCGTCCCACCATCGCCGGTTCTACCGGATGGGGCGGGTACTGACGGAGCCGGCCGACATCGCTGCCGCAGATACACGCTCCGTCCGGCAACATTCGGGCCGAGGGTTCTGCTATTCCGTCGCCGCCGCCATTTTGCGGCCGCGGTCGCGCAGCTCAAAATAGAGATTGCGCAGATAGACGAAGACGCCGAATGCCTGGCCGAGGATGAACACCGGGTCTCGGATGTAGAAGGCGTAGGCCAACAACAGCATTCCGCCGCCGATCGAGAAGAACCAGAAGGCGAGCGGGACCACCATCTTGCCGGCACGCTCGGAGGCGATCCATTGCACCAGGAAGCGCATGCTGAACATCACCTGCGCGACGTAGCCGAGCAGCACCCACCATTGGAACTTGGTGACGAAGACTTCGTGTAGATAGGCGCCGAGCGCCTGCGACAGATCAACGAGCATCGTTCTTCACCTCCGAAACCTGCGGCACGCGCCGCCGGCGGCGGACAAGCCACCAGACGCCGAGCAAATCCGGGACGCCGACCCAAAGCCGGTCCCACATCCCATAGTGCGACTTGCCATGCCAACGCGGCCGATCCACCACGTCCACATGACGAATGTCGTAGCCCTCGCGCCGCACCAGCGCCGGTAGGAAGCGGTGCATGGTGTCGAAATAAGGCAATGCGAGGAATACTTCGCGACGAAAGACCTTGAGCCCGCAAACAGAATCGCGCGTGCCGTCCTTCAAGATTCGTCCCCGGATCGCGTTGGCGATGCGCGATTGTGTTTTCTTCCAGGCTCCGTCCTTGCGTTTGGACCGCTGGCCGGCCACCAGCCCGACCGCTGCACCGCCTTTATCCAGCTCGGCAACGAGTGCCGGCACGAATGAAGGGTCGTTCTGTCCGTCGCCGTCGAGAGTGGCGATCACCGGATGCGTTGCGGCCTTGACGCCAGTGCGGATCGCCGCCGACTTGCCGCAAGACACGTCTTGCCTGAGGGACCGCAGCCAGGGCCGCTCGCCAGCCAGCCCACGCAGCAACTCGGCGGTATTGTCCGACGAGCCATCGTCGACCACGATCACCTCGTAGTTGAGACGTCCGGCCAGCACTGTCGCGATCTCCTCGACCAGCGGAACGATGTTCGCAGCCTCGTTCTTCGCAGGAATCACGATCGACACCGCGGTGGTGACGGGAATTGCCGTTGTGCCTTGATCGCTCATAATCGCTGATGTCGTCGTTGGACGCCGCGCGTCTGATTTGGCGTTTGATTGAACCCACCGCCCTGGCGGCCGGGCGCGGTTATGCACCGCGGCCGATAAGCCGCGCAACCTTCTTGATCCGGGTCATCGAAGGTCCGGGAAGCGAGTGCACGCTGCCGTCGGTGCTGATGAAGAATCCCAGCCGACGGGCGGCGAACCAGTCGCGCACCAGGAGCGCGCCGACGACGCCGACAAAGGCACCGGCGATCACGTCGCTCGGATGGTGCGCGGTGATCACGACCCGGCTCAGGGCGATGATCAGCGCATAGATCCACATGACCGGACGCGTGCGCGGCCAAATGAGCCCGATGGCGATGGCGGCGGCGAAGGCATTGGTGGCGTGTCCTGACGGCAGGCTCGCGTAATCCGGCCGCCAGACGAACTGCATATAGAGAAACGGATCGGCGTGATCGCCGACGAACGGCCGCCCGCGCCCGATGACCCGCTTGATGATGGTGGAGAACAAGCCGGGAAGCGCTATCGCCGTGAACACGAATGCGAGGCGCACCGCGGCCGCGGCGAGGACAAGCTGGCTCAGGCGGGGAAGCGCCGGTGATGCGAGCGCCGCCATTACCACCAGCACGAATCCGATGGGAATCAGGAACCAGCCGGATCTGCCGAAATCGGTTATCTCGTTGAAGGTCGTCACGAGCCATTGCGGCAGGCGGCGCGCCCCTTCGATTGCCGAGACGTCGATAAAGATCATCGCGGCGACGATTACGGCAGCCATGACGAGCGCACCGATGCCGAGACGGGCATAGGCGCGCCAGACGGGTTTGGTTTTGGCGCGCGGCGGCCGGACGACCATCGCGACGCCCCGCGCGATATTCGTATAGGTCCAGCGCGGCCACGACAGCGCCGGTCCGGCGGCCGCGGGCTTCAACCCGCCGCTCACGCTCACCGCGGGCCTCCCGAACGGTAGACGCCGATCGTGATCGACTGACCGTTGCCGATGTTGATGCCCTCGACACGCGGACCGGACGAATAGCGTAGCCCGATGGCGTCCGCGCGCTGCGCGAAATTGCGCTCCTGCCGCGCTTCGATAAAGGCGAAGCGACATTCGTCGCCGCGCAGGAATTCGGCGGCACCTGCCGCATCGGTGAGACGGGTCGAGGTGCCGGTCAGGAACACCAAGCTCGCTTCATGATAGCCGGCAGAGGCCGCGAGCGGCTGAGGGCAGCCGCTGTCACGCAGGATGTTCGCCAGCGCCGCACTCGGAAATATCTTTCCGAGCGAGGGAATGATCACGCCGAAGGCGGCCGCCGCGATCAGCAGCGAGGACAGTGCCCCGCGCAGGAGCGACAGCTCGGGGCCATCCGGTTCATAGAGTCGCCAGGCCAGGAGCCCGAACACCGCGGCGGCGCCGATCAAGGGCCAAGCCAGCAAGCCAAGCTGCTGGCCGATGACGATCGCGCAGACAATGCCCGCGATGCCCACCAGGGTCGGAAATACGAACCACCAGATCGTCCCGGTTTCCAGCCGCGGGCGGCGCGACAGCATGCGCGCATCGATGATGCCGGCAATCAGGATCGCGATCGCGGGATACAGCGGCAGGACATAGTGCGGCAGCTTGGTGATCACGATCTCGAACGCGATCCATGCCGGCACCACCCAGGCCAGCAGGAATTTGGCACCGGGCTCGCGCCGCGCCGCCCACACCGCCGGCGCCGCCAGAACCGCGAGCGTCGCGCCGGGCCAGAACGTCACCCAGAACAGCGTGAGATAATAGCCGGGCGGCGCGCCGTGGGATTCCTGGCTATTGAAAATCTTCGGGAGCATGTCTCGGCCGACCGACTCGGCAAAGAACGTCTCGCTGCCGGCCCGGCTCAGGATCGCGACGAACCACGGCACCACCAACAGCGCGAACCAGATCAGGCCGGGCAACGGGCGCAGCAGCAAGAACCAGCGCGCGGAACGGTCGATGATCATCAGGAGTACAATCGGAAGACCGATAAACAGCGCGATCAGCGGACCCTTGATCAGCACCCCGGCGGCGAGCGCGGTCCAGAAGATCCCCGGCAGCGTCCAGCGGTCCATCTCATCGAGGCGACTGCGTCGCTCCGGCAGATAGACGCGCGCCAGCGCCCCCATCGCCGCCACGATGGTCACGAGCAGCATCGCATCGGTTTTGGCGAGCCGCGCCTCAACCCCGAGCAGGATGCAACTCGCCATCATCAGGCCAGCCAGCACGGCCGCGCGGCGCGGCACGAAGGCAAGCGCCGCCCAGTACGTGAGGAGCACGGAACCGATGGCGCCGGCGAGCGAAGGAATTCGGTACAGCCAGATCGTGGTCAGGGCTTGCGACATGCCGAGAGCGCTTGCCGCCTTCACTATGCCTGCCTGCAGCCAATAGATGCCGACGGGCTTTTTGTAGCGAACCTCATCCTGGAAATGGATGTCGATGTAGTCGCCCGTCTCCACCATCTGCTTGGTCGCCTGCGCGAAGCGCGCCTCGTCACGATCGACCGGTGGAATGGTGAAGAAGCCGGGAAGGAAATTGAGCGCTGCAACAACCAGCAGCACGAGCACCGCGCGCGCATGCGAGCGCGTCGCGAAATCCACGACCGTTGCGAGACTGCGCCCCGGGGCAATGCGCTGCCGCTCGTTGCCGATGGTGACCGCCATATCCCCTTCCTGGCCCAAGTTCGGGCGGACAATAGAGAAATCGCCGGCAAAAGGACAGGCGCCGCCTTTCTGCGGAGAGGCCGCCACGCCTGCGATTTTGCTGTCCGCTATGGCGCGATCACTGCAGGCGCACGATGACGCTATCGGTCGCGCCTTTGGAATCCATCACCGTCAGGCGCACGAAGCCCGGGCCCTCGGGCTCGAAGAACAGCGTGCGTCGTCCTGCCACGGTTGGCAGCGGCATGCCGTTGACCATCACGGTGACGGTTCCGACACCGCCCGCGATCTTGAGCGCGACCGGATCGGGTTTGCCCCCTTCCGCATGCGCGAGTTCCAGCTTGGCGCCGTTGGGCGGGAACATGATGCGAAGCTGCGGTTCCGCACCCTCGCCGGCCAGACGGCCGGCACGGAAACGCTGCAGCGGCGGCGGCAGCTTTCCGGTGGCGGCGACCAGCGTGCCTTTGGGCATGCCCGGCAGCGGCGCCGGCAGCTTGCCGGTGCGCGCGAAAGCATCGAACAGGATCGGCGCCGCCGCAGCACGGCCGATCAAGCCCGGCACCGGGGTGCCATCCGGCCGCCCGACCCACACGCCGATCGTGCGTTTGCCGTCGAAGCCGACCGCCCAGGCATCGCGATAGCCGTAGCTGGTGCCGGTCTTGAAGGAGATGCGTCCGCCCGCGGCGCTTTCCGGCGGCGGGGTGCCTTGCAGGATGTTGGCGAC
>Ga0114129_10007651_pt1 | contig 15380 bp, 12 predicted proteins | sample RhiMetdeltSRZDD1_FD_80071 | JGI IMG/M metagenome (GOLD analysis project Ga0114129, IMG submission 80071) | Populus rhizosphere microbial communities from Tennessee, USA - Rhizosphere MetaG P. deltoides SRZDD1 (version 2) (version 2) | ecosystem: Host-associated > Plants > Roots > Rhizosphere >...
AACCGCGGCTACTGCCCGCGCAGCTACTTCGCCGACCCGGGCGCCTGGTGCAATTGCTTCAAGGTCTCGGCCGACGGCCCGCCCGGGCTGTGGCGCACGGTGTTTCCGACCGAGGTCGAGGAGAGCGAGGAGCAGGTGCTGAGCGACGCCGGCGTGCAGGCGCGGCTGCAGAAGTTCTTCCCCTCCCCGCGCCCCTACGAGATCGTGCACCGCAATCTCTACGTCACCCACCAGCGCGTGGCCGAGACCTTCCGCAAGGGCCGCGTGCTGCTCGCCGGCGACGCCGCCCACGTCAACAACCCGATCGGCGGCATGGGATTGAACGGCGGCATCCAGGACGGCGCCAATCTCTCCGAGAAGCTCGCGCGCATCCTCGCCGGCGGCGAAAGCGAGCGCCTGCTCGACCTTTACGACCTGCAGCGCCGCACCGTGGCGGTCGAGTTCGTGCAGGAGCAGTCGATCGCCAACAAGAAGCGGCTGGAGGCGCGCGACCCGGAAGTGCGCAAGCGCAATCTCGACGAGTTGCGGCAGATCGCGGCCGATCCGGCGCGCGCGCGCCAGTTCCTCCTGCGCACGGCGATGATCGCGAGCCAGCGCCGCGCCGACGCGATGGCGCTGGAGGAGGCCTGAGCATGCTCACCGGCCGCGAGCACGCCCTCGACGCCTTCCGGGACGGCCCGCCGAAGCACGTGCGCTGCTACCCCGACCTGCACGAGCACGTGCTCGCGCTCGCGCGCGAAGGCCTCTTGATGGTGGTGGACGAGCCGATCAACAAGGACACCGAGATGCATCCGCTGGTGCGCTGGCAGTACCGCGGCGGCATTCCGGAGCCCGAGCGGAAGGCGTTCCTGTTCACCCAGCCGACCGATTCCAACGGCCGCCGCTACGACATCGCGGTGCTGGTCGCCGGCCTGGCCGCCAACCGCGACGTCTACCGGGTCGGCTTCGGCAAGCCGCTCGAGCAGATCGGCGAGGTCTGGGTCAACGCCATCGCCAATCCGATCGCGCCGCGCGTCGTCAGCGACGCGCCCTGCCAGGAGGTGGTGATCGCCGGCCGCCATCTCGACGTCGACGGCGACGGCCTCGACGGCCTGCCGGTGCCGATCTCGACGCCAGGCTGGGACAACGCGCCCTATCTCTCGGCCGGGCACTACATCACCAAGGATCCGGACAGCGGCATCCAGAACCTCGGCAATTACCGCGGGCAGCTCAAGGCGCCGCGCCGGCTCGGGATGAACCCGTCGGTCGAGCTGCGCGCCGGCATCTACGCGCACTGGCTGAAATACAAGGCGCGCGGCGAGCCGCTGCCCTGCGCGGTGGTGGTCGGCTGTCCGCCGGTGATCTCCTACGCCTCGGTGCAGAAGATGCCGGAGAATTTGGACGAGCTGGCGGTCGCCGGCGCGCTCGCCGGCGGGCCGATCAACGTCACCCGCGCCAAGACGGTGGACCTGCTGGTGCCGGCCGAAGCCGAGATCGTGATCGAGGGCTTCATCAATACCGAGGTGCTGGAGCCGGAGGCGCCGTTCGGCGAGTCGCACGGTTACGTCAATCTGCAGGAATACAACGCCTTCATGGACGTGACCGCGATCACCCGCCGCCGCCACCCGATCCTCACCTCGTTCATCAGCCAGGTGACGCCGAGCGAGTCGAGCGTGATCCGGCGCGTGGCGATGGAGCCGGTCTATCTGCATCACCTCAAATCGGTGCTCGCGGTCAAAGGGGTGAAGCGGGTCTCGATGCACGAGCCGCTCACCAGCCTCTACGCCGTGATCGCGATCCAGTTCGAGCGCGGCACGCCGCCGAGCGAGGTCTGGCGCGGCCTGCACGGCGCCTCCGCGCTGCACCGCTTCGCCGGCAAATGGATCATCGCCATCGACGAGGACATCGAGCCGGAGAACACCGACGCGCTGTTCTGGGCGATGTCCTACCGCTGCCAGCCGCAGCACGATCTGGTGGTGCTGCCGCACAAGGACCCCGGCCACGGGCCGCGCGGCCCGCGCGACGACGGCGAGACCGCCGCCGTGCTGATCGATGCCATGCTCAAGGGCACCTATGCGCCGGTCGCGCTGCCCAAGCGCGAGTTCATGGAGAACGCGAAGGCGATCTGGGAGCGGCTCGGGCTGCCGCCGCTGACGCCGCAGTCGCCCTGGCACGGCTACGATCTCGGCTACTGGCCGAAGGAATTGGAGCGCGAGGCGCAGATGGCGGTAAGGAGCAATTACTTCGAGCTCGGCAAGAATCTCGCGAACCAGCGGCGCAGCGACGTCGCCATGAACACGCCGGTGAAGCGCGACTAGCGCGCCGGACAAAGGAGCGATCTATGACTATCGCATCGAAGACACCCAAACGGCCGGGCTGGCTGCTCGCGCTCGCCGGACTGGCAACCGTGCTGGCCTTGCCGGCGGCCGCGCAGGAACTGAAAACCTGGCGCCACGGCATCGTCGAGGCGAAAAGCGACGCCGGCTTCGTGTTCATGGCCGCGAACGGCGGCTATGCGGCGAAGCAGGGCCTCAAGCTCGAGATGGTGCAGTTCAAGGGCGACGCTCTGGCGCTGCGCGCCCTGCTCGCGGGCGAGCTCGACAGCTACGAGGGCAGCCCCGGCGGCCCGATGATCGCGGCCTCGCGCGGCGGCGACGTCAAGATCCTCGGCTGCTACTGGCCGATCCTGACCTACGGCATCTTCGCGAAGTCGGGCATCGCGAGCCCGAAGGAGCTGCGAGGAAAGTCGTTCGCGATCTCGGCGCCCGGCGCGCTGCCCGATCTGCTGGCGCGCGCCGTGCTGGAGCAGAACGACATCCCCGCCTCCGAGGTGAAGTTCGCGGTGATGGGCAGCGACACCGACCGCTACAAGTCGCTCGCCGCCGGCGTGGTCGATGCCGCCGCCGCCTCGACCGAGTTCGTGCCCTACGCCGCGCAGGCCAACCTCAAGCTGCTCGTCCATGCCAACGAGGCGGTGCCGAACTATCTGCGCTTCTGCCTTTACACCGGCAGCAAGACGCTGGCGCAGCGCGGCGACGAGGTGGCGCGCTTCCTCGCCGCCGAGATCGCGGGGCTGCAATTCGCGCTCGCCAACCGAGACAAGGTGATCGCGCTCGCGCACCAGATCACCGACACGAAGCCCGACGATCCGCGCGCCGCGCACGTCTACGACGAGGTGAAGAAATATTCGGCGATCACGCCGGAGCTGCCGATCCCGATGGACAAGCTCAACTGGATGCAGGCGCTGCTGGTGAAGACCGGCAATCTCGCCAAGCCCTTCGATCTCACGACCATGGTGGAGTCGAGCGCCCGCGAGAAGGCGCTGGCGCTGGCGGGGAAATGAAAATTCAGCCGCATCTCTCGTTCGTCATGGCCGGGCTTGTCCCGGCCATCCACGTCTTGGAAGTAAAGTCGTGGATGCCCGCGCCAAGCGCGGGCATGACGGTGGGATGCGCGGAGTTTCCGCCATGAAGCTCGCCGTGCCGGACATGATCTCGAACTCGTACTTTCCCGCCATCGCGGCGGCCGAGCTCGGCTGCTTCAGGCGCGAAGGCCTCGACGTCGAGGTCGAACTGATCTTTCCGGTCGACAAGGCCTATGCCGCGCTGCGCGACGGCACGGTCGATTTCGTCGGCGGTTCGGCGCATTCGGCGCTCGCGGCATTTCCGCAATGGCAGGGTGTCAAGCTCATCTGCGCGCAGGCCCAGGGCATGTACTGGTTCCTGGTCATGCGCAAGGATCTTGGCGCCCGGCGCGGCGACGTGACGGTCGTGAAAGGCCGCAGCATCGGCGCCGCGCCCTGGGTCGAGATGGGCTTGCGCCGTCTCCTCATCGAAGCCGGCATCGACCTCGAGCGCGATCGAGTGAAAATCGCCCCGGTGCCCGGTTCGCTCGCGGCCGGCGTGAATTTCGGCGTCACCGCCGCGCAGGCGCTCGCCGACGGCAAGATCGACGGCTTCTGGGCCAACGGGATGGGCGCCGAGGTGGCGGTGCGGCGCGGCATCGGCACGGTGGTGCTCGACGTGCGCCGCGGCGACGGGCCGAAAGCCTGCTTCAACTACACGATGGCCGCGATCGCCGCGACCGACCGGCTGCTCGAACGCTCGCCCGACACCGCCGCGGCCGTGACCCGCGCCATCCGCGAAGCCCAAGCGGCGCTCAGGCGCGACCTGTCGCTCGCCACCGGGATCGGACGAAAATTGTTCCCGCCCGCCGAAGCCGAGCTGATCGCGGAGCTCATCCGCCGCGACCTGCCCTATTACGACACCGCGATTTCCCGCAGCTTCGTTGCCGGCATGAACCAGTTCGCCCGCGATCTCGACATTCTCCGGGGCGACGTGCCCTACGAGCAGGTCGTTGCCCCGCAGTTGCCGGCGGCGCTGGAAAAGTCGAGCATCGGCTAGCGGGACTTGAGGGGGCGCAGATGGAGCTGGGGCTCGGGGGAAAAGCGGCGCTGGTAACCGGTTCGAGCCGCGGCATCGGGCGCGGCATCGCGCTCGCCCTCGCCGACGCCGGCTGCGATCTCCTCCTCACCAGCCGCGACGAGAAGGCGCTCGCCGAGGTCGCGACGACGATCCGGTCGAAGGGACGGAAGGCGCCCGTGGTCCCGCTCGACCTGCGCGCCGACGGCGCTCCGGCGGCGCTGGCCCAGGCCGCGCAGCGCGAATTCGGCGGTATCGACATCCTGATCAACAATGCGGGCACGACCAAGCGCGGCGATTTTTTCGTCCTGACCGACGCCGACTGGCAGGAGGGCTTCGCGCTGAAATTCTTCGCCCATGTGCGGCTCGCGCGCGCCGCCTGGCCGCTGCTGAAAGCGCGCCGCGGCGCGCTCGTCACCATCGGCGGCACCAGCGGGCGCAAGCCGCACGCGAGCTTCACCATCGGCAGCTCGGTCAATGCCGCCTGCGCCGCCTTCACCAAGTGCCTCGCCGATCTCGGCAAGGAGGACGGCGTGCGGGTGAACTGCATCCATCCGAGCCTGGTCGAGACCGACCGGCAGTGGCGCCGGATCAAGGCCGAGGTCGAGCGCACCGGCCAGCCGGAGGACAAGGTGCGCGAGCAGCTGTGCCGCGAGACCGGCATCACGCGCTTCGGCACGGTGGAGGACGTCGCCAACCTCGTGACCTTCATGGTCTCGTCGCGCGCGAGCTGGCTGCACGGCGCCACCATCGACCTCGACGGCGGGGAGATTCCGGTGCTGTGAGGGGCAACATCCTACTCACGCCGGCGCGCATCGGGCCGGTCGAAATCGGAAACCGCATCGTGATGCCGCCGATGACCACGCGCACGGCGGACGAGGAAGGCTTCGTCACCGACGACACCATCGCCTATTACCTGGCGCGGGCGCGCGGCGGGGTCGGCCTCGTCACGGTCGAGATGGCGTCGCCGGAAAAGGCCGGGCGCCATCGCCGCCGCGAAATGGGGATCTACGACGACCGCTTCCTGCCCGGGGTCGCGCGGCTGGTGGACGAAATCCATCGCACCGGCGCCAAGGCCTCGATCCAGCTCGGGCACGGCGGCGGACATACCCGCCGCGACATCTGCGGCGAAACGCCGATCGCGCCGTCTGCGATCCCGCATCCGGTCTACGAGGTGACCTTCGAGACCATCGTGCCGCAGGAAATGACGCGCGCACGCATCGAGGAAACGGTGCAGGCGTTCGCCGCCGCGGCCGCGCGCGCCGCCAAGGCCGGGTTCGACTGCGTCGAGATCCACGCCGCGCACGGCTACCTGATCTCGCAGTTCCATGCGCCGTTCGAGAACCGTCGGACAGACGAGTACGGCGGCAGCCTGGAAAACCGGGCGCGCTTCGGGCTTGAAATCCTCCGTGCCGTCAAGGCTGCGGTGCCGGCGACCGGCGTGATCTACCGGCTCTCGGTCGAGGACTTCTTCCCGGGCGGTCTGCGCTGGGAGGAAGGCAGGCAAATTGCGCTCTGGACCGCCGCGGCGGGCGCCGACGCGCTGCATATCACGGCAGGGCATTACCGCTCGCTGCCGACCGCCCATCGCATGATCCCGCCGATGAGCGACCCCGACGCGCCGTTCCTCGACTTCGCCGCCGAGGTGAAGAAGCGCGTGCAAGTGCCGGTGATCGCCGTCGCCCGGCTCGGCGATCCCGCAATCGCGACCGAAGCGGTGGCGAACGGCAAGGCCGACTTCGTGGCGATCGGCCGCTCGCTGATCGCCGACCCGCAATGGGTCGAGAAGCTGCGCCGCGGCGAGCCGGTGCGGCGGTGCCTCGCCTGCAACACCTGCATCAACGAGATGCGCGGCGGCGCTGGCATCGGCTGCGTGGTCAACGGCGCCGCCGGCCGCGAGGTGCGCTTCGCCAACGCGAGCCCGCCGCGCGGCGAACGCATCGCGGTGATCGGCGCTGGGCCGGCGGGCCTCACCTATGCGTCGCTCGTCGCCGACGGAAATACCGTCACCGTATTTGAGAAGGAGACGCGTCCGGGCGGCGCGTTTCGCTACGCCGGCAAGGCGCCGCTGTTCCAGGAAGTCGCGGCAACGCAGCGCAGCTTCGATCTCTATATCGCCGATCTGGTTGCGGCGTGCGTGCATAAGGGCGTCGAATTCCGGTTCGAGACCGACATCACCGCCGTGCCCGACCTGCTCGCCCCGTTCGACCGCATCATCATCGCCACCGGCGCCAGCTATCGCTTCGGCCTCGGCCCGCTCGCGACGACGCTGCTCGATTGGGGCGCCGGGCGCTGGCCCGGCGTCGCAAACCTTCTCTCCTCGCCCGCGCTGCGCGACTGGTTCTACTACCGGGGACGCCGCGCAACCGCTGCGCGTTTCTCGCGGCTGGCCAAGCCGGGGCAAATCGTCACTGTCATCGGCGACGCCGCCGCGCCGGGCAAGAGCAAGCAGGCGATCGCGAGCGCCTTCGAGGCGGCGCTGTTGCAGCCCCTCCACGCCCAGCGCGGCTCAGCTTGACCACGCGCCGATGTTCATGCTGTCTGCACAAACCAGCGTAGACGCAAAAAGAGTAACCCCGGTGGAGCTCGATCTTCCCGACGAACTGAAAATGCTCCGCGACATGGTGCGGCGGTTCGTCGACGAGGAGCTGATCCCGCTCGAAGGCAAGTCGCTCGACGGCCAGAAGCTCAAGCCCGACATCGAAGCCCGCCTCACCGCGCGCTGCAAGGAACTCGGTCTCTGGCAGATCGACGTCCCCGAGGAGCTCGGCGGCCAGGGCCTCGGCGTGCTCGGCCGCTCGATCGTGTGGTCCGAGCTCGGCCGCACCGTCGCGCTTCCGACCCGCACGGTGCGCATCCTCGGGCCCGACATCCGCGCGCCGCTCTACGCGCTGACCGGCGAGATGCGCGAGCGCTACCTGATCCCGAGCGCGCGCGGCGAGCGCGAAGGCTGCTTCGCGCAGACCGAGCCCGACGCCGGCTCCGATCCGGGCGCCATGCGCACCACCGCGGTGCGCGACGGCGGCCACTACGTGATCAACGGCGTCAAGCGTTTCATCACCGGCGCCGACCAGGCCGATTTCGTCCTGCTGATGGCGGCGACCGACCGCAGCAAAGGCTCGCACGGCGGCATCTCCTGCTTCGTCCTCGACATGGATACGCCCGGGGTGCGGCTTGGCACCTGCTATCACACCGTCACCGGCGAGACGCCGTGGGAGATCATCTTCGAGAACGTGCGCGTGCCGGCGAGCCATCTCATCGGCAAGGAAGGCGGCGGCTTCAGCCTCGGCCAGAAATGGCTGGGGGCCGGCCGCATCAAGCAGGGCGCCCGCGCGCTCGGCGCCACCCAGCGCTGCCTCGAGCTCGCCTCCTCCTACGCCAAGCAGCGCACCACCTTCGGCCAGCCGCTGGCAAACCGGCAGAGCGTCCAGTGGCGCCTCGTCGACACCTACGTGGCGCTGGAGGCGGCCACGCTGCTCGTGTTCCGCGCCGCCGCGCGCCACGACCGCGGCGACGACGACCGCAACGAGGCCTATCTGGTCAAGCTTTTCTGCACCGAGATGGCCTGGCAGGCCGCCGACATGTGCTTGCAGGTACACGGCGGCATCGGGCTCACCACCGACCTGCCGGTCGAACGCTTCTGGCGCGACCAGCGCAGCCATATGATCACCGAGGGAACCCCGGAGATCATGCGGATGGCGCTTGCCCGCCACGTGCTCAACACTTTCGGATGACAAAGGAGAACGCCATGTCCGACAAGCAATACGAGAACGTGCTGATCGAGCGGGAGGACGGCATCACGTTCCTGATGCTCAACCGCCCGGACAAGCGGAACGCCATGAGCCCGGAACTGCATTTCGACATGGACGACGCGCTCGACTGGCTCGCCACCGACAAGGACACGCAGGTGCTCGTGCTTGGCGGCAAGGGCGACGCCTGGTGCGCCGGTCAGGACCTGCGGCTCTATTTCCGCGGCACCCAGAACGATCCCGACATGCGCTATCGCGCCAATAACGCCAGCCATCGCTGGCGCTGGGAGCGGCTGTCGAACTTCCCGAAGCCGACCATCGCGATGGTGAACGGCTACGCCTTCGGCGGCGCCTTCACGCAGCTCTGCGCGGTCGATTTCGTCGTCACCGCCGAGGACGCGGTGTACGGCCTCTCCGAGGTGAACTGGGGCATCATCCCCGGCGGCATCGTCAGCTGGAACCTCGCCGACATGCTGCTGCCGCGCCACGCGCTGTACTACGCGGTGACCGGCGACACCTTCGACGGCAAGCGCGCGGTCGAGATCGGGCTCGCCAACGTCGCCGTGCCCAAGGCCAAGCTGCGCGAGGAGACGGTGAAGCTCGCGCAGAAGCTCATGAAGCTCAATCCGGGCGTCGTGCGTTACACCAAGGAGGCGATCCGCGCGGTGCGCGCGATGACCGCCGAGCAGGCGCGCGATTATCTGAAGTCCAAGCAGGACTCGCTTGCCCGCAACGACAAGGAGATCGCGAGCCAGGCCGGCATGAAGCAGTTCCTCGACGAGAAATCCTACCGGCCCGGCCTCGGCCCGTTCCGGCGCGAGAGCGCCTGAGCACATAGCCGGAGCAAAAGCGCGTCGATCATGGCACCGGCGAACAGAAACAGCGCGATCGAGCGGTTGTTTCATCCGGCCAACGTCGTGCTGGTCGGGGCCTCCGACCGGCCGGGCCACTGGTCGCAGCGCGTGCGCGACAATCTTCGCCGTTTCGGATTTGCCGGCCGGGTGTTTGCCGTCAATCCAAACCGGACGGAGATCTGGGGCGAGCCCTGTTTCCCGAAGCTCGATGCGCTGCCAGAGAAGCCGGATCATCTCGCGATCTTCACGCCTGCGGAGATCACCGTCGGGATTCTGAAGGACGGCGCGGCGGCCAGCGCCCAGAGCGCCACGCTCTATGCCGCGGGCTTCGGCGAGGGCGGCGACGCCGAGGGACAGCGGCTCGCCGCGCGCCTGCGCGAGGTGGTGGCCGAAACCGGCCTCGCCGTCGTCGGCCCGAACTGCATGGGCGTCGCGTGCGGCGAGTCCAAATTCGCCACCATTCCCGACGAGTCGCTGCAGGAGCTCGCGCCGGGCCCGGTCGCGGTGGTCGCGCAAAGCGGGGCGATGTGCGCCGCGATCAACCGCGCCGTCAACGACCTCGGCCTGAAGGTTGCGTTCTTCGCCTCATGCGGCAGCCAGATCGGCAGCACCATCGGCGATTTCATCGATTACTTCGCCGACCGGCCGGAGCTGAAGGTCATCCTTTGCTACATCGAGGGCGTTGTGGACGCCGAGGCGTTCCTCGAAGCCGCCCGCCGGGCACGCGAGAACGGCAAGATCGTACTGGCAGTGAAGATCGGGACATCCGACAAAGCACGTGCCTCCGCGCTCGCCCATACCGGCTCGCTCGCGGGCAGCGCCGAGGTTTTCGAGGCTGTCGCCTCGGCGGCGGGGGTGATCCGGCTTCTGTCGTTCGAGGACGCGATCGAGGCGGTGGAGGTCCTGGCCCGTATTCCCCTGCTCCGCGGCCGCAACATCGCGGTCATGACCAATTCCGGCGCGCTGCGCGGTCTGGTCGCGGAGGCAGCCGATCGCGCCGGTGCGACACTGGCGACGCTGTCGGAGAGCACGGAGGGCTCGCTGCGGAAGATCCTCGAGCAGGCAAACGTCAGCAACCCGCTCGACACAATCCGCACCATTCCGACCGCCCAATATGTCTCCTGTCTCTACGCGCTGTTGAACGCGCCCGAGATCGACATCGTGCTGACCGCCGAAGAACTGCCGCTCGATCGCGGCGTCGAGCGGCGTATCGCCAACGTCCGCGCGCTCGAGGAGGTATCGGTCCGCGCCGCGGCGATGGGAAAGGCCGTGGCGATGCTCACGCCGCTGATCGGCAGCACCACCTCGTACGGGCGCAAGGTGCGAGCGCAACTGCCGCACGTGCCGATTCTGCGCGGGACGGAACGCGCGATCCGGGTGATTCACACGCTGGCTGACGCGGGCACGCGCACGATCCATTCCGGCCCGTTCTTTGCTCCGCCGGCCGACAGCGATGTCGCGTCGATCTGGCGCGCCCGCGCCGCCATCTTCGACCGCCCGACCGCGCTCAATGAGGTGGAATCGAAATCGCTGCTGCACGCCTACGGCATTCCGATGCCGGTCGAGCGGCTCGCCGAGACGGTCGTCGAGGCGGAGATCGCCGCGGCCGACATCGGATTTCCGGTCGTGCTCAAGGCGGTGGCGGCCGGCATCGCGCACAAGAGCGAATATGGCCTCGTGATCTCCGATGTGTCGGACGTCGAAGCAGTGCATCGGGCCGTGGTGATCCTGGCGGAGCGCGCCGCCGCGCTCAACGCACCGCTCGACGGCGTGCTGGTCGCCAAGCAGATCACGGGCGGCACCGAGACCGTGCTGGGCGTGCAGCGCGACGTGGAAATGGGGCCGGTCGTGATGTTCGGCCTTGGCGGGGTCTGGGTCGAGCTGTTCAAGGACGTGAGCTTCGCGCCCGCGCATCTGACCCACGAGCAGGCGCGCGACATGGTGCAACGGACCCGCGCCGCCCGCCTGCTGGAAGGGTTTCGCGGCAGCAGGCCCGGCGAGTGCGAGATGCTGTACGATGCGCTCGTCAATCTCGGCCGGCTCGCGCGCGATCTCGGCGATGTTATTGAATCGATCGACATCAATCCGTTTCTGGTATGCGAGCAAGGCCAGGGCGCTTATGCGCTGGACGCCCTCGTCGTCCTGCGGCCTCCGGCCCGGCATGCCGCCGAAGCGCGGCCCGACACAAGCCGCGACAGCACACTTCGCTCGCAAGCGTGACATCGGACGAGACGGAGACCGACCATGATCGCGCGCCTGACTTCGGCCCTGGTGCTTCTGGCATGGTCAGCTGGTCCGCTGTCGGCGCAATCGGTGGCGGATTTCTATCGCGGCAAGACCATCACCTGCTTCATCGGCTACGGCGTCGGCGGCGGCTACGACCTGTTCGCCCGCACGATCAGCCGGCACATGCCGCGGCACATTCCCGGCAACCCGACGATCATCCCGGTCAACATGCCGGGCGCGAGCAGCATGATCCTCGGTAACCATCTCGCCAAGCGCGCGCCGCAGGACGGCACCGCGTTCGGCGCCGTCAACTCGGCGCTCGTCTTCGACGCGCTGTTCGCGGGCGACGAATCGAAAGCGCAGTTCCGCGGGCCGGAGATGACCATGATCGGCAATGCGGTCAGCTCGGCCTCGGTGCTGATCGCCTGGCACACGACCGGCATCAGGACGCTCGACGATCTCAGGACCAGGCAGCTCATCATCGGCGCGCCGTCGCGGACCGGCGACACCTACCTGCTGCCGCTGGCGGTCAAGAACGTGCTGGGGCTCGACAACCTGAAGATCATCACCGGCTATCCGGGGACGCGCGAAGTGGCGATCGCGCTCGAGCGCGGCGAGCTCACCGGCCGGGCGTGGGACATGGAGGGCATCAAGGCGGCGCGGCCGCAGTGGCTGCGCGACGGCAGCATCAACATCCTGGCGCAGTTCGCGCCGCACAAGATGCCGGAAGTGCCGGCGGACGTCCCATTGGCAAAGGACTACGTCGCGAGCGACGAGGACAAGACGGCGCTCGACGTCATCTTCATCAGCACGCTGCTGGCGCGGCCCTATATCGCGCCGCCGGGCGTTCCCGCCGACCGGGTCAAGGCGCTGCGCGACGCGTTCATGGCGACGATGCGCGACCCCGAGTTCCTGGCCGAGACGCAGAAGTTGCAGCTCACCATCGATCCGACGCCGGGCGAAGAGATGGAGCGCATCGTGCGCGAGGCCTACGCGCTCTCGCCCGCCATCCTCGCCAAGGTGCGCAAGGCGCTGGCGGATTGAGGCAAAGAATGTCGTCCGATGCGGCTTCAACGCGTCTCACGATGGCGGCGATCCTTGGCCGACGAATCTGGTGGCGGGATTGAGCGCCGTTCAAATCGGCCCGGATTCCCCCAACTGCCTAAAAAATAAGCTGTACTGGCACTGTTTATGCGAAACTTATGAGCAGGGCTGCGGCAGAGTCCATTTCGCCACCTGAACTCCGCGACAAAGCTCTGACAATTCATAAACTTACAACGCCGAGCGAGACCAACTTCGGCGTGGCATGACGCTTGCGGAAAGGAGCCCGAGGCTACGCATTCAGGCACCGGGAGACCTCCATGAAGCGCCGTGACTTTCTGAAATCGATGACCGCGCTGGCCGCCGGCAGCGCATTCGCAACCCCCGCGATCTGGTCGCCGGCCAAGGCTCAGTCGCGGCAGGAAACTCTGCTGTTCGTCACCGAAAGCGGTCCCAACAACTTCGACATCCACGGCGTCGGCACCAACCGGCCGGGCTACGAGGTGTCGTGGAACTGTTACGACCGCTTGATGTCGCACAGTAAGAAGACGCTGCCCGACGGCACCGACTCCTATGATCGCGACGGGTTCACGCCCGAGCTCGCCGAAGAGTGGACGACCGGCGACATGTCGATCACGTTCAAGCTGCGGCGGAACGCCAAATTTCACGACGGCACGCCGGTCACGGCCAAGGACGTGAAGTGGTCGTTCGACCGCGCTGTCACGGTCGGCGGCTTCCCGACGTTCCAGATGAAGGCAGGCTCGCTTGAGAAGCCCGAGCAGTTCGTCGTGGTCGACGACCATACCTTCCGCGTCGATTTCATCCGCAAGGACAAGCTGACGATTCCCGACCTCGCGGTGGTCGTACCTGCGATCTACCATTCCGAGCTCGTCAGGAAGAATGCGACCGAGAAGGATCCGTGGGGCCTGGAATACACCAAGACCAATATTGCCGGCAGCGGAGCCTATAAGGTCGCGCGCTGGCAGGCGGGCAGCGAGGTCCTTTACGAGCGCAACGACAATTGGACCTGCGGACCGCTGCCGGCGGTGAGGCGCATCATCTGGCGCGTCGTCCCTTCCGCCGGAAACCGGCGCGCGCTGATCGAACGCGGCGACGCCGACATCTCTTTCGACTTGCCGAACAAGGATTTTGCGGAGTTGAAGCAGGCCGGCAAGATCACCGTCGCGTCGACGCCCATCGGCAACGGTATCTGGTATCTGGGGATGAACGCCAAGAACCCGCCGTTCAACAACGTAAAGGTCCGGCAAGCGGTCGCTTATGCGATCCCGTATCAGAAGATCATGGACGCCGTGATGTTCGGGCTCGCCAATCCGATGTACGGAGCAGCGTCCAACGTCCCGACGAGTCTCGCCTGGCCACAGCCGCACGGCTACAACACCGATATTGCCAAGGCCAAGGCGCTGCTTGCCGAAGCCGGCTATCCGAACGGCCTCGAGACGACACTCTCGTTTGATCTCGGCTTTGCCGTGACCGGCGAGCCGCTCTGCGTGCTGGTTCAGGAAAGTCTCGCGCAGATCGGCATCAAGACCACGATCAACAAGATTCCAGGCGCCAACTGGCGCAACGAGCTGCTCAAAAAGGAGCTGCCGATGATCGTGAACTTCTTCTCGGGTTGGCTCGATTACCCCGAATACTTCTTCTTCTGGTGCTATCACGGTCAGAACGCCGTGTTCAACACGATGAGCTACCAGGACAAGGAGATGGACGGCTACATCGACGCGGCGCGGAAGGCTGCCGCCGAGAACGACAGCGCCGGTTATGAGAAGAACGTGAAGAACTTCGTCAACAAGGCGTTCGTCGAGGTGCCGCGCATTCCCCTGTTACAACCCTACCTCAACGTCGCGCTGCAGAAGAACGTCTCCGGCTACCGCTACTGGTTCCACCGACAGCTCGACTATCGGTCGCTCGTCAAAGGGTAGAGGCACCGCCGCAGCCAGCGGAGAAGGCGACCCATGTTGCGCCTGGTGCTCAAGCGGCTTCTGGTCGCCGTGCCGAGCCTCGTCGGGGTGGTGATTGTCACCTTTCTCCTGACGCGTGCTCTGCCCGGCGATCCGGCGGCTTATTTCGCCGGGCCGGCCGCGACCAAGGAGGCAATCGAGGAGATCCGCGTCAAGCTCGGCCTCGATAAGCCTCTGTTGGTCCAGTTTGTCCGCTATACGGGCGATCTGGCGCGCGGCGATCTTGGGACTTCGCTGACAACCGGCCAGTCGGTCGCAACCGAAATCAGGACGCGCCTGCCGGCCTCTGCCGAATTGACGCTGCTCGGCCTCCTCGTCTCGATCTTGGTTGCGGTGCCGCTCGGAATCGTCGCCGCCACCCGCCCGGGCTCGATCATCGACCACGCCTGCCGCGTGTTGGCGACGGCGGGCGTGTCGCTGCCTGTATTCTTCACCGGGCTCATTCTGGTCTACGTCTTCTATTATCTCCTTGGTGTGGCGCCGGCGCCCCTTGGCCGACTGAGCGTTTTCTTCAGTCCGCCGCCGCATGTGACCGGGTTCTATCTGATCGACAGCCTCATCGCGGGCGACGGCGAACTCTTCATCGAAAGTTTCAAGCACCTCGTGTTGCCGGCGCTCACGCTGGGCATCTTTTCGCTGGCGCCGATCGCGCGAATGACGCGTGCTTCCATGCTTGCAGTGCTGTCCTCCGATTTTGTGCGGACGGCGCGAGCCAATGGCTTGTCGCGGTTTACCGTGGTCGTCACCTATGCCTTCCGCAACGCAATGCTGCCGGTCGTGACTACGCTCGGCATGGTGTTCTCCTTCCTTCTCGGCGCGAACGTGCTGGTGGAGAAGGTTTTTGCCTGGCCAGGAATCGGCTCGTTCGCAGTCGAAGCTCTGATCGCCTCCGACTTTGCGCCAGTGCAGGGGTTCGTGCTCACCATGGCGGTGATGTACGTGGCGCTGAATCTCATCATCGATCTTCTATATGGCCTGATCGATCCGCGCGTGAGAATCGAGGCATGAGCGAGATCGCCTTGACCAAGAAGGATGCCGCGCCCGCGGCGGGTCTCGCCGCGACGTTCCGCCACGCCCGCTATGTGATCCGCGAAAACTCGGTGACGGGCGTTGCCTTCGGGCTTTTCGTAC
>Ga0114129_10007652_pt1 | contig 15380 bp, 13 predicted proteins | sample RhiMetdeltSRZDD1_FD_80071 | JGI IMG/M metagenome (GOLD analysis project Ga0114129, IMG submission 80071) | Populus rhizosphere microbial communities from Tennessee, USA - Rhizosphere MetaG P. deltoides SRZDD1 (version 2) (version 2) | ecosystem: Host-associated > Plants > Roots > Rhizosphere >...
GCCGACCGGATATCGAAGCGCCTCGAGGTCCGTCATACCGCCATCAATATCACGGAGTAGAATCGCCCGCGCGAGGAAACTTTCATGCTGAAACGATGCATCACGTTCATGGGTGTGCTCGCTCTCCTGATTACGACGTCATTCCACGCACAGTCGCAGCAACCGTCGGCGTCCGGTCCGGCCGCGGCCGCCCGCGAACAGGACCGCGAGCCAGGCCGCGGAGGCGGCGGCGCCGCGCAGGGACGCGGCGGGGCGACGGCGTCGATCGACGAGCGCACGAGCGGCATGCAGAAGATCGACGGCTACTTCCCGCTGTACTGGGACAACCGCACGGGATCGCTGTTCCTCGAAATCGCACGCTTCGACACGGATTTCCTGCTGTCCACCGGCCTGGCCGCCGGGCTCGGATCGAATGACATCGGTCTCGATCGCGGCCAGGGCGGACAGGGCCGCGTGGTGCGCTTCGAGCGCGTCGGCCCGAAGGTCCTGCTGTCGCAGGCGAATCAGTCGTTCCGTTCGACGAGCACGAACGCGGCCGAGCGCAAAGCGGTCGAGGACTCGTTCGCCAAGTCGATTCTGTGGGGCTTCACCGTCGCCGCGGAGAGCGGCGGCCGCGTGCTCGTCGACGCGTCGGACTTTCTCCTTCGCGACATCCATGGTGCCGGCGGCGCGCTGCGGCCCGGCACGTACCGCGTCGATCGCGCGCGCAGCGCGTTCTTCCTGCCGCGCACGAAAGGCTTCCCGAAAAACACCGAGATCGAAATGACGCTGACGTTCGCCAGCGATGCGGCCGGCGGCCGCGGGGGCGGCGGCGGCGGACCGCAGCAGGGACCGCCACCCATCGCCGAAGGCGCGCCGGCAGGCGGTGGACGCGCCGGCGGCTTCGGGCGCGGCGGCGGCCTCTTCTCCGGCACGGTCGCGAGCGTCACGCCGACGGCCGACTCGGTGACGATGCGCGAGCACGTGTCGCTCGTCGAGCTGCCGGACAACAGCTTCAAGCCGCGCTGGGACGATCCGCGCGCCGGCTACGGCGGCCTGACCTTCGTCGACTACAGCGCGCCGATCGGCGAGCCGATGCAGGTCCGCTACATCCGCCGTCATCGTCTCGAGAAAAGAGATCCGAACGCCGCAGCCAGCGAGCCCGTGAAGCCGATTCAGTACTGGGTCGATTCGGGCGCGCCCGCGGACGTGAAGAAAGCGCTGCTCGAAGGCGCGAGCTGGTGGAACCAGGCGTTCGAGGCCGCCGGCTTCCGCAACGGCTTCAAGGTCGACGTGCTGCCCGACGGCGCCGATCCGATGGACATCCGCTACAACATGATCAACTGGGTCCACCGATCGACGCGCGGCTGGAGCTCTGGCGGCACCGTCGCCGATCCGCGCACCGGCGAGATCATCAAGGCGACCGTCACGCTCGGCTCGCTGCGCGATCGGCAGGACTACATGATCTTCGAGGGCCTGCTGTCGCCGTACACGAGCGGCAGCGAGAAGCCGTCCGTGTTGTACGAGACGGCGCTCAAGCGGATCCGTCAGCTCGCGGCGCACGAGGTCGGGCATACGCTCGGCCTCGGCCACAACTACTACGACAGCGAGAAGGGCTGGATCTCGGTGATGGACTATCCGCACCCGCTGGAAAAGCTGAACGCGGACGGATCGATCGATCTCTCAGAGGCGTACCAGGCGCGCATCGGCGACTGGGACAAGGTGACGATCAACTACGGGTACCGCCAGTTTCCTCCCGGCACCGACGAGAAGGCGGCGTTGACAAAAATTCTGGATGACGCGTGGACGCAGGACCTGCGCTACATGACGAACCAGGACACCGACTCCAACCCGAAGGTCGATCAGTGGTCGAACGGCGTCGACCAGGCGGACGAGCTGTTCCGGCTGATGAAGGTGCGCCGATCCGCGCTCGATCGCATGGGCGAGCACACGATTCGGATGGGCGCGCCGCTCGCGACGATCGAAGAGCCGCTCGTGCCGATCTACATGTACCACCGGTACGCGGTCGAAGCGGCCGCGTCGATGGTCGCCGGCCAGGACTACATCTACGGGATGCGCGGCGACAATCGGACGCCGACGAAAGGCGTCAGCGTCGACGATCAGCGTAAGGCGCTCGACGCGCTCGCCATGACGCTCCGACCGAACGAGCTCACCGTGCCGAAGCGCGTGCTCGATCTGATCCCGCCGCGGCCGCCGGGCTGGGGCATGCACCGCGAGCTGTTCCCGCGCACGACCGGCGACACGTTCGATCCACTGAGCCCGGCCGCCGTGGCCGCGGACGTGACGATCGGATTCGTGCTGCAACTCGATCGCGCCGCGCGAATGGTCGCGCAGCATGCGGTCAATCCGGCGCTGCCCGGGCTGGAGGATGTGATCGATCGGTTGACGACCGCGACGTTCGACGCGCCGGCGGCGACCGCATACGAGAGCGCGGTTCGCCGGGCCGAGGAGCGCGTGCTCGTCGATCGACTGATGTGGCTGGCGATGGCGTCGCCCAACAGTCAGGTGCGCGCGATCGCGTCCATGAAGCTGTCGAAGCTGGCGGCGAGAGCGAAGGCGGCGGTGTCGAAGACCGAAGCGGACACGGCGCAGCGCACGCTGCTCGCCGCGGATATCAAGCGGTTCCTCGAGCGGCCGCTCGATCCGGCGCGGCCGATTCCGCTGCCGGCGCCCGACGCTCCCCCGGGCGCACCGATCGGCGACGCGCCGCAGGACTGGCTCGCGCCGCCGCCGTGGCGGTAGGCGGCCGCTGGCAACCTTTCCGCTCTCCTGACCCGTCTCAGGAAGGAATGGGAGACGCCCTTCGAATCGATCTCGGATACGCGCTGCGGACGCTGAGGAAGAGTCCGGTCTTCGCGTTCGTCGCCGTTCTGTCTCTCGCGCTCGGCATCGGTGCCAATACGGCGATCTTCCACCTGCTGAATGTCGTACGGCTGCGGACGCTTCCCGTTCCCGAGCCCCGGCAGCTCGCCAGCGTGCGCGTCAAGGACTCACACGGCGGTATGGGCGTCAACGGCTTTCCAGCGGACATGACGTATCCGCTGTTCGAGCAGCTCCGCGATCGTCAGCAGGCGCTCGATGGCATGTTCGCATGGGGCCACGGCGGAGCGGCGATCGGCGACGGCGCGAACCTGCGGCCCGTGCGCCTGCTGTGGGTGAGCGGTGAAGCGTTTCACACGCTGGGCATCGCCGCCGAGCGGGGACGGCTCTTGACGCCGGACGACGATCGGCGGGGGTGCGCCGCGCCGGCAAGTGCGGTCCTCAGCCACTCGCTGTGGCAGAGTCAATTCGGCGGGCGCGACGACATCATCGGCAAAACGGTGACGATCTTCATGCTGCAGGCGGTTGTGGTCGGCGTCACGCCCGCCTCGTTCTTCGGCCTCGACGTCGGCCGAGCGTTCGACATCGCCGTCCCGCTGTGCGCACGCGGCCCCTCACTCGACGCACGCCACGTGTGGTGGCTGTCGGTGGTGGGCCGGCTCAAACGCGGCTGGACCGTCGATCGCGCCTCCGCCCATCTGGATGCGATCAGCCCCGGCATCTTCGAGGCCACGGTCCCGACCGGCTACGCTCCCGCCAGCGTCAGCAAGTACAAAACGTTCCGTCTCGAAGCGCTCGCCGCCGCCAACGGGATCAGCGCGCTCCGCCAGGCGTACGACCGTTCGCTGTGGCTGCTGCTGGCGATGACCGGGTCGGTGCTCCTCGTCGCGTGCGCCAACCTCGCCAACCTCACGCTTGCGCGGGCGAACGTGCGCGCCCGCGAGTTTGCCGTCCGGCTTGCCCTGGGTGCGTCACGCGGCCGGCTGGCCCGGCAGCTGCTCTGCGAGAGCCTGCTGCTGTCGACGATCGGCACACTCGCTGGACTCGGCCTCGCACGAACGCTTGCCGGCACGATCGTCGGCTTCCTGCGGACGGACAACGATCCGATTCCGCTCGATCTGACCATGGACTGGCGGGTATTCGCGTTCGCGGCCGCGCTCGGGGTCGTGACGTGCGTGTTGTTCGGCGTCACGGCGGCTCGACGCTCGGCGTACACCAATCCTGGCGTTGCGCTCAAGGCCGACGCACGGTCCGGCGCGGGACGGGAACGTTTGTCGTTTCAGCGCGTGCTCGTGACGCTCCAGATCGCGGCGTCGCTCGTGCTCGTCGTCGGCGCCATGCTGCTCGTTCAAACGTTTCGGAATCTCGTCACGCTCGATCCGGGGTTCCGCACCGACGGGGTGCTCACGGCGTTCGTCACCTTCGCGCGGCTCGGATTACCGCCGGAAAGGCGGCAGCCGTTCAAGCAGGAGCTCCTCGATCGGCTGGAGGCACTTCCAGAAATCGAATCGGCGGCAATGACGAACAACATTCCATTGTTCGGCAGCAGCTGGACGATGGGGGTCCGGATCGGCGGCGCACCGGCTGAACGCAAGGGGTCGTCGAAAATCGAATTCGTCAGTCCCGGTTATTTCCGCACGATGCGCATCCCGCTGCTGCGCGGACGGGAATTCACTGCCAGGGACGACAAAGCTTCCGAGGGCGTTGCGATCGTCAACCAGACGTTCATTCAGCAGTTCCTGAACGGCGCGGATCCGATCGGTCAGGCCTTTCAGACGGGACAGGAACCAGGCTACCCCGCCGCGACGTACGAAATCGTCGGCGTGGTCGCCGACACAAAGTACAGTCGGCTCCGCGAGGACATCCGGCCAATCGCGTTCATTCCCGCGGCGCAGCACCCGTCACCGCAGGACGGCGCGGCTGTGCTCATACGCGCAGCCGGTGCGACGGCCGCGGTGCCGCACGCCGTTCGTCGTCTCGTCGCCGATCTCGACTCGCGCATTGCGCTCGCCTATATCGCCGAGTATGAGACGCAGATCCGCGAAACGCTCGTACAGGAACGGCTGATGGCTGCACTGTCCGGGTTTTTCGGGCAGCTCGCGATGGTCATTGCGGCAATCGGCTTGTATGGCCTCGTGTCGTACATCGTGTCCACGCGCCAGCGGGAGCTCGGCATCCGCGTCGCGCTCGGGGCCACGCGTGCGAATGTGCTCGGCCTCGTGCTTCGGCAGAGCCTCGCGCTGGTCGCCTGCGGTCTCGTCATCGGGCTTCCGGCGGCGCTGCTGCTGACGCGGTGGATGGCGTCGCTGGTTTTCGGACTCAGCCCTCAGGACGTCCGCACGATCGCGGCTGCTGTGGCGATGCTGGCGCTCGTCGCGATCGGCGCCGCGTTGCTCCCGGCGCGGCGCGCGGCGTCGGTCGATCCGATGGTCGCGCTGCGCGTGGAGTAACGACGCCCTACGACGCCTCGGCCGGCGCGTAGTTGTACGCCGCGATCGCGAGATGGCGGCCGAACGGCGTCTCCGCCTGCGCGTCGAGCAGCGCCGCGAGCTGCTCGTCGAACAGCTTCGGATCGCCCGCGCCGGCGCTCTCGAGCCGCCGTGTGAAGACGTTGTGGGCGTGCCGGAGATTCGCGGTCAGGCGATCGACCGCGGTCGCCGAGTCGTCCGACGCCTTCACGTCGGACACGTAGATCGCCTGGATCTGTTCGAAGAGCTGCTTCAGGTACTCGGTCAGCTCGCGATCGATCTCCGCGTTCGCGGACGTCTTGCTCGCGATCAGTTTGAGCTTCTTGCTCTGGGGCTCGGCTTTGTCGGCTTTGTCCTCTGACGCAGCCGCCTTTGCGGCCCCCTTCGAGGCCTTCGCCGGCGGCGCGTCGGCCGACGGCTCGGCGAACGAGGCGGCGCGCTGCACCGTTTGCAGCGCTTCGAGCAGCCTGGAACGCGCGGTCTTCTCGGCCTCGAGGTTCTGTTTCAGCTGCTCCAGTTCCGCGCGCGCGTCGCCGAGCTGCGACTCCATCTCGGCCCGTTTGGCTTCCGCGGACGCAATCGCGTGATGATTCGACTGCTGCATCTGCTGCGCGTCGTGCAGCGCCGCGCGGCTCTCGTCGAGCGACCGCTGCGTCGCTTCGAGCGTGCGGCGCGTGTCCTCGGCCGCCGCCTGATCGCGCGCGCGATCCTCGCGCGTCCGCTCCAACTCCTCCGACGTCGATTTCGCGCGGCCTCGCTCCGCGTCGAGATCGCTGCGGAGCTGATTGACGACCTCCTCGAACCGCGCCGTCTCGGCCTGCGCTTCCGCCCGCACCCGCGCGATCGCCTCGCGCTGGTCGGCCTCGGCTACGGCCAACAGCTTGTCCACGAGCGCCGAGGCCGCCGCCTGCGGCTTCCCTTCGTCGCGCGACAGCGTCGCGCCGGCCGCGTCGCACAGATGTTCGAGGCTGGCGAGCGCCTCGCGGAACAGCTGGACGGTCGAGCGCCATTCCTCGTACGGACTGGCGAGCTGCTGGGCGAACGCCGCGACTTCCGCGGACGCGCGGTCGCGCAGGCCGTTCGCCCGGTGATCGCCGGAGGTGGATTCAGAATGCATGTTCGTGCAGCCTCAGAAAGTCTTCTGCTGTATCGGCGGTTTTCGCCCTCTACACCACCACCGGAAAGCGATGGCAGATTGCGTACCGCGCGCGAATTTGCTGCACGGCCGGTGTTTAGGAGGATTCGCGAATCGGCGACCGTCTCGCCGGGAACGAAATCGTAAGCCGATTACAGGAACGTCGCTCGCTCGTCGTCTCCGTCGGCTTCGACTTGGCGCACTATCGCATCGTGAATTCCAGTTCGATGCGGACCACGACCGGCACTGGCTGCCCGAGCCGCGTGCCAGGCCGGAATCGCCACAGCGCCGCCGCCTTCCTCGCCTCCTCGTCGAGGCCGAACCGCGCGTCGAGTGAGCGGACGATGTGGACGTCGCTGCACGTGCCGGCGGGACGCACGACGCATTCGAGCGTGACGATTCCCTGGACTCGCGCGCGCATCGCCTCCACGCTGTAGCGCGGCTGCTCGACGTGCAGCGCGACGGGCATCGTGACGCCGCTGCCGGGACGATAGACGTCTCCGCCTTCCCCGCCGTCGCGGCCCTTGTTCAGTCCGCGTCCGAGACCCTCGCCAGAACCGGTGCCGCGGTTGGCGCCGGCGCCTCCGCCATCGCCCGGTCCTTGTGAAAACGTGAGCAACGAGCTCGGTGGCGCGACGAGACCTGGCAAGTCGGCGAGCGCCGAGCCGAGCGGCTGTGCCGGAATCGTCATTCGATCAATCGTGTCGGGCTCTCGGATCGTTCGCGCATCTGACGGAGGCGGATGCGCGGTCGGCATGCTGACGCGGTCGCGGCCGGGCCGCTCGAGCGTTCGAGCCGGCAGCGGTTGGCGGTTGCCGCCGCCCCCGCCGCCACCCCCGGGTCCGAGCCAGACGAGCCTGATGAACGGCACCTGACGATCGTCGCCGACGTCGACCTGTCCCCGGCGCGCGAGCGGCATGGACCTTAATAGCAGGAGGACGGCGACGTGCGCCGTCAGCGCGACGACCTGCGCGACGAGCACGCGGACACGTCGATCCGGCCGCACGATCGGTTTCGACGTCCCGTGCGCGGTTTCGGCTTGGATTCAGGCGGCGCGCGAAAAACAATAGGGCCATGAAAAGGTGGACCGCGTGCCCGGGCGTCGCAGCGGTGCTGATGCTGTTGCTGGCGCGAGACGTCCCCGCGCAGCCACGTGCAAGGGATCCGCTTCCCCCGGGGCCGCGGTTCGATGCTCGAGACGGAGACACAATCGTCGTCGAAGACAACGCGCGCGTGAGAATCCTGCGCCGCCGGCACGGACACGTGCGCGCGATCTTCAACCCCGCGCAGCGCTGGCTGGTGCTGGTCGCCACCTATTCACCGCTGCGCAAGGGCGACACCGAGCGGCAGGCGGAAGAAGCCTTTACGTTCAACCAGGTGACCGGGGACTGGCCGCTCGACGAGCGATGGGAAGGCGATGCCGTTGTTGAAACCTACGCCGTCGCCGGCGAGAGCGCGAGCTCGCACGGCGTCGGCCTCGAGACGCCGCGCGGACTGCTGCAGCTGATCGGTCTATCGGACCAGCCGTTGTTCGGAGACGTCAACGCGGTCGCGACCCTCTCGTACAGCGGCGCGGGTCGTGGCGGCGCGCGCGGGTCGTTCGATTACGTCGAGCGACAGCAGGTCGCGATCGCGATGAACAACGCGGCACTCCGGCGCGACGCGTCGACCTCCTTGCCTCGGGTCTCGACGAGCAGCGAAATCAGAGTCAGTGTGCCGGGCAGCACACGAGCCGCGAGTGAGCCCGTGCGTGTCGGCGGTGTCATTGCGATGCCAAGCAAGGTCCACGACGTGCGGCCGATCCTGCCGGACGTCGCGCGACAGGCCGGCATCCGAGGCACTGTCATTCTCGAAGTGACGATCGGTGTCGACGGTTCCGTGGCGGATGCGAGGATTCTTCGAAGCATCCCGCTGCTCGACGCGGCAGCGCTGGACGCCGTTCGTCAGTGGCGATACGAACCGACACTGCTGAACGGCACTGCCGTGCCGGTACGCTTCACTGTGACAGTCGAGTTTCCGTAAGAGGTCGAACCATCCGATTCGAGTTCGTTCGTCACAGGTCGGTTTCGTGTTTCGTGGTTTCGTGGCCCGCTGTTACGACGCGAACAGAAACCGCAGCGCACCCTCCAGCCGGCGGCCCCACGCCGCCTCTTCGTGCCGCCCGCCGCGATCCTCGACGTACCGAAAAGCACGTCCGGGCCGCTTCGCGGCCAGCAGCGCCCGCATTGCGCGCGCGTCTCGCAATGTGCCCGCGCCCTCGGCCGTCCCCGTGTCGAGATACAGGCGGCCCTTCGGCGCGCGCGCCTGCCTGATGAACTCCACGAGCCGGTCGCGTCCGAACCAGAGCGACGGGCTGAGCGCGGCGGCGCTCGAGAACGCGTCGGGCCGCCGGAACCACGCGTAGAGCGCGATCAAGCCGCCCATCGACGAGCCGACGATCGCCGTGTGCGACGCCGCGCGGCGCGTGCGGAACAGGCGATCGATCTGCGGCTTCAGCGTGTCCGCGATGAACGAGAGATACGCGTCGCCGTCGCCGCCGCCGTGCTTGCGATCGGGAAAGGGGCTGTACTCCGAGAGCCGATCCGCGGTGTTGTGCACGCCGACGACGATCGGCTCGATCCCGCGATCGCCGAGACTCCGCAGCACATCGTCGAGCCGCCACGTCCCGGCAAACGCGATCGCGGGGTCCGAGAGGTTCTGGCCGTCCTGCATGTAGACGACCGGATACCGCCGGCCGGTCGAGTACGAATGCGGGAGATAGATGTCGACGTCGCGCTCGTTCCGCAGCTGCGGCGACCAGACCTTGCCGAGCGTTCCCTTGATGGGATTGTCGTGATGGTCCGGCGCGGTGTCCCTGGGGCCGAGCTCCGCCGGCGCCGTCATTCGACCGGCCGCTCCGGCGCGGGCATGGTCGCGAGGAAGTCGCGGCCGAATCGCTCGGCAAAGCTGTCGAGCAGCGCCTCGATCCGCCGATGATCGGCCGACCGCACGACGAGGCCCGCGTGGTGCGATCGCTCGATGCGCAGCGAGATCTCCGGATCGTCGTAGGCGGACATGTCCGGATGCTCCTGCCGCGCGAGGCACAACGCGAGGCCGGCTGCGTCGTGGCGGACGTCCGGCAGCTCGTACGCACCCGCCTCGCCCGCAACCTCGACCTTCGCCCACTCGCGCCACAGGTTCACGCCGGTCGCCGCTTCCACCATGTCGACGATGTGGGCGCCGCCGACGCGCGCGGAGGTTTCGAGGAACGTCACGCCCGATTCGGCCGCGATGAACTCGGTATGGGATACGCCGTTGCGCAGATCGAATCCGGTCAGCAGCGTGCGGTTCGCGGCGAGCGGCGCCTTCGCGTCGGCGGCTCGATCCGGCAGCGTGCGCGTGAGAAAGATGCCGCCCTCATGCGCGATCTGCATGGGCGGACGGCCGTACCTCGACGCGGTCGCGAACACCACCTTGCCGTTCCGCACGATCGAGTCGACGTGATACACGTCGCCGGTCACGAACTGCTCGAGCAGACAGGACGCGCGATCCGCGCCGGCCGCTTCCAGCGCCGGCCAGAGATCGCGATGGCTCGCGACCTTCTTGATCCCTGTCGCGGCGGCGGACGATCGCGGCTTCAGCACCCACGGCGGCGGCACGCGCTTCGACCACTCGTCGACTTCGCGATCGTTGAACACCGCCGTGAACTCGGGGACGCGCAGTCCGAGGCGGCGCGCTTCGGTCCGCATGGCGAGCTTGTCCCGGAACCGCGAGGCGACCGTCCGGCCGAAGCCGGGGAGCTGCAGGAACTCGCGCAGCATCGCGCCCATCTCGACGTCGAAATCGTCGAGCGCCGCGACACGCGCGATCGGATGGCGCCGCGCGATCGCCGCCGCGGTGCGTCGAATCTCCTCCTCGGTCGCGTGGCGCGCGATGGTGTGGACCTCGCGGATCGCCTCACGCGGCCACGCCGCGTTCGCGAGCTTGTCCGACGTCAGGAGCAGGACGTCGCAGCCGAGCCTATGACACTCGCGCAGGAAGGCGTCGCCCTTGAAGTACGTGGCGACGCACAGGATCGTCAACATCTATACTGCTCGGGTTCGATTGCGAACCCTGCGAACCCTGCGAACCCTGCGAACCTATGAGACGTGACTATCACAGCTGGCATTCGAATCGTGTCGGCCGCGACATGGGCGTCGTCGTGTACGGCCACTGGGGACCGCCGACGATCGTCTTTCCGACGAGCGGCGGCGACGAGTGGGAGTTCGACCGGCAGGGCATGATCGGCGGGCTCGCCGACATCATCGATGCCGGGCGCGTGAAGCTGTACTGCGTCGACGTCAACCACGGCGACTCGTTCGCGAACCGCGGCGCCCATCCGCTCCACCGCAGCTGGATGCAGCGGCAGTACGACGAGTACATCGTTCAGGAGCTGATTCCGTTCGTGCGGCAGGACTGCCAGTCGCCGCACATCAATGTCTGGACCACCGGCGCGTCGCTCGGCGCGTACCATGCCGCCAACACGCTCTTCAAACATCCCGACGTCGTCAAACGCTGCTACGCGCTCTCCGGCGTGTACGACATGAAGCGCTTCATGGACGGCGCTTACGACGACAACTTTTACTTCAACAACCCCGTGGATTACCTGTCGAACCTCTCGGATCCGTGGTCGCTCGGCCACCTCGCCTCGTGTGAGATTCACATCACGACCGGAACCGGGCCGTGGGAGAACAGCGCCGAATCGTACCGCCTGGCGGGGATTCTCGCGTCGCGAGGCATCCGGCATCATCTGGATGACTGGGGCGCGATGGGCGGCCACGACTGGCCTTACTGGAAGCATCAACTGCGCGAGTACTTCATGGCTGATGGCTGATGGCATAGGCCGTATGGCAGATGGCCTCAGCCATGGACCATAACCATCAGCCATCAGCCATTCGCGAGCCCGAGACGCTCGATTAGATAGCGCCCGCCGGCGATGACCTGTTCGTCGTCGATCCACACGTCGCAGTCGCGCGTGAGGACGTCGATGTGCGTGCGCGATTTCCAGGCGGCGCCCGTCTGGCTGCCGTACGGATCGCCGAACGCGAGGTGCACGCCGGGGATCTTCTCGTCCTGCAGGAGGATGCCAATCATCGAGTCGAGCGCGACGTTGGTGCCGAACGCGAGCTCGCCGACCCGGTCGCTGTGCTCGTCGGTGTGGCAATAGGTCCAGAACTCGCGCTGGAGATCGACGCGGTCGCAGTGCGCGGCGGTCAACCGGCCACCGGACAGCTCGAGCGTGAGCGGTGTGTCGCGCAAGTCGCCGTACTTCGGGCCGAAGTAGTCGCCGGCGGTCCCGTCGCAGACGAACGTGCCGTCGACGCTCGCCGGGGTCGTGAACACTTCGCCCGCCGGCAGGTTCGACCAGTAGCGCGTGCTGATCAGACCGCTCGTCTTCACCCACGCGAGCGACGGATCGAACGAAGCCGTGAACGACGTGCCGCCGGGCGTGCGAACGCGCAGGGCGGCGGCTTCGTGCATCCGCTCGCACAGGCGCTGGCTGAGCGCATCGATCAGCCGGTAGTCGGCACGCATGCCCTGCCGCATGATCTCCGGGGTGACGCCGATCATGTGCGCGTAGCGGATCGCCCGCCGCTCGACCGTCGCGACGATCTGCATGCGCGCGGTCAGCTCGCCTTCGCGCGGCTGGACGCAGAGGATGCCGGCGTCGGCGCGCTCGAGCGCGGCCAGGACCTCGGGCGGCGCCTCGCGCATCGGCCGGCCGCTCACGCGCTCGACGAGGATCTCGTCCGCCGCCGCGCCCGCGCGACCGATCGCGTCCGCCAGGCTCGCCGCGACCTCGGCGCTCGCCTCGTCCGCGATCAGCGCGACCCGATCGGCCGGCGTGATCGCGAGGCAGACGTCGATCGCATTGCGCGCCCCCGGCGCGAGATCACGGCCTCCTGTTCCGAAGATCGACATGACGCTTCGTCATTGTACCGTCTCGCCGGTCAGTAACGCGAGAGACGCCAGGTCGAATGCGACCGAGCCTTGTTCGCAGCGCGCGAATGCAACCACAGAGACACAGAGACACAGAGCCGCAGAGACGTTCGATTCGACGGGCGGCGCGAAGCGCTCGGTGTCTCCGTGTCTCTGTGGTTGTGTGGCATTTTCCGGCGCGCTGGACGGGCTCGGCTCCATCGCTCACGTCCAGGTGCATGCTCATCTTTCTCTCACGGCAAAAGCCGGTACCTGACCACCGCCCGAGGTGACGTTGGCGAGACCGGTCGCGCTCAGACGAGTGAGGAAGCCCGCGAGCTGGCCGCGAAAGACGTATGGCGCGAAGTCGACGAGCATGTCGCGCATCGCGACGCCGTCGCCCTCGCAGATCGGAAACCGCTCGCGCCGGACCGCGATGCGCTCCTGCGCGACCCACGCGCCCTCGCGGCCGCTCAACGCGCGCGCGATCGCGGCGTCCCAGTCGGCCTCGGTCGTCTCCCAGCCGAGCGTGACGCCAGTGCCGCCATACTCGTCGTTTGGTTTGATGACGAGCCGTTCGCGCTCACGCCGCAGGTACGGGACGAGATCGAGATCCTGACCGTCTCGACCGATGCGGCCCTCGCGAACGACGGCGGTCCACGGCACGTGGCGCCGGACGATCTCGCGCTCGCGCTCGTTCAGCAGCCCCGTGCGCCGCTCGTCCGTCAGGATCGCGAAGAACGCCTTCTTGTGCGGAATCTTGCAGCGCAGCGAGTTGGCCATGCAGACCGCGTGGCGCTCGTACGCCGCCAGCAGGGTCCGGCACTCGTGCGGCCGCGCGACGATGTCGTTGATCAGCACGCGGCGGTAGACGAGATCGATGGCCTGACCGCCGGCGCGGAGCACGCCATGCTGGAACTCGAGGTCGCGCGGGTCGCTGACGATCGTCGGAATGCCGGCCGCCGTGAACGCGTCGCGCAGCATCTCGAACTCGCTGAACGTCGGCACCTCGCGCCAGTCGACGATCGCGATGTGCGGCGCGCGCGACGTGCCGCCCCACTCGCGATAGCTGGCGAGCAGCGCCTCGAGCAGCCGCTCGACGGGGCGATACATCTGCGCGTCGTAGCGCTCGCGGAAGCGCGCCATCAGCGGCGTCTCGTCGAACACCTCGGCGAGCCCCTGGCTGTAGCCGGCACCCGCCGGCGACTCGCCGTTGTACTCCGCGAACTGCAGGGAGCCGGGCAGCAGGAACGCATCCGCTCTCGCCGCCGTGCTCGTCGTCGCGTACCCGGGATCGAGACGCGCCAGCCGAATCTCCTCGTCCGACAGCGCGAGGTCGTCGAGGATCGTGCGATCGTGCAGCGCCGCCTGCGTCACGCGCTCGCCGAGCGTCCAGAGCGTCTGCGCCGCGTCGGCGACCCGCGCTTCGTCGCCCGGATCGAGGAAGAACGGCCGGAGGAAGGGGCACAGCAGCCGGCCGCCGAACGTCAGCCGGCGTCCTCGCATGCGCGCGGCCAGCGACGCGCACAGGGCGGCATCGCCAGTCCCGGAGACGAGGTCGTTCCAGTAGTCAGCGGGGTTCAAAACGTTCACGCCGGGTCCAAAGGACCCGGCCTACAACTGGTAGGTTCACGCCGGGTCCAAAGGACCCGGCCTACACCTGGCAGCAAAGGACCCGGCCTACACCTGGCAGGCAAGGGCCCGGCCTACATCTGGCAGGCAAGGACCCGGCCTACATCCGATTCCGAATCCCGAATCCCAAATCCCGAATCACGGCCATTAAACCGCCGAGGCGGCGCGGATGCCGAGCATCTCGCCCCAGGCCGGCCACGTCTGCTGTGGCTGCCCGTTGAGCGCGCGATCGATGACGAGATCCGCCATCCGCTGCACGACCATCTCGAAATAGAACTCCGTGATCCGATCGCGCTCGAAATCGGGCGCCGGGTTCAGGAAGTCGATCGCGTACGGCACGTCGCCGGCGATCGCGAACTCGATCGTGTTCATCTCGTACCCGAGCGCCGTATTCAGCGTCTGCGCGTCACGAACGATGCGCGCGCCGAGCGCCGGCGTGAGGTACTCGTGCTCGACGAGGTACCGCCGCTGGTGCGGATCGTAGACGACCGGCACGATGTCGGTCTTGCCGAACGTGAAGCAGCGCACGTACTTGTCGAAGCTGATGAACTCCTGCAGCGTCATGCAGTACGGCGTGGTGCCGTCGTAGGCCGCGATCAGCTCGCGCGCGTCGTGAACCTTGTACACGTGCTTCCAGCCGCCTCCGGAGTACGGCTTCAGAATCGCCGGACGGCCGACGTAGTCGAGCAGCCCCTCCCAGTCGATCGGATAGCCGAGGTTGTGGAGCGATTCCGACGTCAAATCGTACTCGCGCGGATATCCCTTTTGTGGCAGGAGGATCGTCTTCGGCACCGCCACGCCGAGGCGCTCGGCAACCGAGTAGTTGAAGAACTTGTCGTCGGCGGTCCACCAGAACGGGTTGTTGATCACGTACGTACCGGTGAGCACGGCGTGCTTCAGATAGCCGCGGAAGTATTCGATCTCGTGTGAGATGCGATCCACGATGACGCGGTAGCCGGATGGCTCCCCCATCTTCGTGCCCGCGAGCTTCAGGAGCTCCGCGCTGATCCCGTGCGGCCGCCCGCGCTCGTTCACCCGCTCGATGAACGCCGGCGGAAACGAGAATTCACGCCCGCAGAGCAACCCGACCTTCATCGTCGCCCTAATCCCCAATCCCCAATCCCTAGTCCCGATGCCTACACGCGATAAGCGCGTGCAGATTGCTCCACCGCGTCGCGCGTCTCCTCGACGACGGCGCGGACGACGGCTCGAAGATCGCCGGTCTCGCGGAAGACACGGAGCTGCCGATCGGCGCTTGCGCCTTCGGAGATGATCGTCCGCACGTACTGCACTTCACGCCGGCTATCCAGCTCGTCGACCACATCGTCCACGAACTCGAGGAGCTCCATCGCCAGATCGCGCATCGGCACTTCCTGCCGCCGTCCGAA
>Ga0114129_10007654_pt1 | contig 15375 bp, 13 predicted proteins | sample RhiMetdeltSRZDD1_FD_80071 | JGI IMG/M metagenome (GOLD analysis project Ga0114129, IMG submission 80071) | Populus rhizosphere microbial communities from Tennessee, USA - Rhizosphere MetaG P. deltoides SRZDD1 (version 2) (version 2) | ecosystem: Host-associated > Plants > Roots > Rhizosphere >...
CTCGACTTCGCCGAGCGGATTGCCGAGGCGACGGGCCTGCCCGTCGGCATCAAGTCGGCGGTTGGGGACCTCGGGTTCTGGAAGGATCTGGCGCGCCTGATGGCCACGACCGGACGAGGCGTGGACTTCATCACCGTGGACGGCGGTGAAGGAGGCACCGGCGCGGCGCCGCTGGTCTTCGTGGATCACGTCGCGCTGCCGTTCAAGATCGGCTTCTCGCGGGTGTACCGGGAGCTGGTCACACACGGCGTGCACGAACAGATCGTGTTGATTGGATCGGGCAAGCTTGGATTCCCGCATGTCGGCCTGCTGGCGATGGCGCTCGGCTGCGACATGTTCAACGTCGCGCGCGAGGCGATGCTGTCGATTGGCTGCATTCAGGCCCAGCGCTGCCATACCGGGCACTGCCCCACCGGCGTCACCACGCAAAGCCCGTGGCTGATGCGCGGTCTCGACCCGACCTACAAAGCGGCGCGCTTTGCCAACTATGTCGTGACGCTGCGCAAGGAAATCCTGCAGCTCAGTCATGCATGCGGAGCGCACCATCCTGCGCTCGTCACGCTCGACTCCTTCGACATCCTCGATCCGGGCCGCGGCGCGCGCTGTGCGCGCGAAGTGTACGCCTACGAACCCCATTACGGCATCAAATCGCCGGTCGACAAGGTGGCGATAGAGATGCTGATGGCGTCGGGCGCGCGGCAGGCAGCGGCAGTCTGATCGCAGGCCTGAAGGCCTGCACTACAACACAGGTGTAGTGCGGACCTTTAGGTCCGCCCTTTGCCGGCAGGCCTGAAAGCTTGCACTACAACGCTCATTCCGCGCGCAGCGCAATAGCCGGATCGACCGTTGCGGCGCGCCGCGCGGGGATGTAGCTCGCCATCACCGCCAGACCCATCATCAGCGCGGCAACGACGACAAACGTCATCGGGTCAGTCGCCGTGATTCCAAACAGCAGCGTCGTCAGCAGCCGCGAGACGAGATACGCACCAGCCATTCCGACGGCCACACCGACAAGAGCAAAGGCGACGCCGCTCTGGACCACGAGCGTCACGATATCGCGACTGCTTGCGCCAAGCGCGACGCGCACCGCCAGTTCCCGCGTTCGCTGAGCAGCGCCATACGCGACCACCCCGTAGACACCGATCAGCGCAAGCCCCAACGCAAGGCCGGCAAAGGAAGACAGCAGGCCAAGAATGAAGCGGCGCTCGGCCTGCGAGAGGGCAATCACTTCGTCGAGTGTCCTGACATTCGTGACCGGCTGATCCTGATCGAGCTGCCACACCTCGTGCTGGATCGCAGGCACGAGCGTCGTGGGATTGCCGATGGCTCGCACGGCGAAATCCGCAAGCCGCACCGGATAGTGATCGGTCTGCGCCGCCGACAGATAGACCTGCGGCTCGATGCGCGAAGCCTTTCCGCCGCGACGAATATCGTCGACGATGCCGACGATCGTGTAGACAAGCGGCTCTTGCCCCGGACCGTTTCTGTCGACGCTCACGCCGCCGACCGCCTCCGGAGGCAACGGGCCTCGCGTGAACTGACGGCCGATCGGATCGATGCCACCGATATAGCGATCGACAAACGTTCGGCTGACGACCGCGACCGCCGGAGCGCCCAGCCGGTCGTCGACCGAAATGCCGCGACCGCGTATGAGCGAGATGCCGAGAGTCGAAAAGTACGGCGGGCTCACCGCCTGGAACCCGGCTTCCACTTCGGCCGGCCCCGATGGCAGCTGCAACGTGAGGCCTCCACCCCACTCGCCGCGCATTGGGAATTGATTCGCGAAGGCAGCCGACGCCACGCCGGGCAGGCCGGCGACACGTCTCGCCAGGGCGTCGAAGAATGTGAAGCGCGCGCCGGCATCGGGATATCGCGACGGCGGCAGTGTGATCCGCAGCGTGAGCACCTGCGTGGTTTGGAAGCCGAGCGCGACGCCGTTCAGGGCAATGAGGCTTCGAACCAGCAAGCCGGCGGCGACCGCCAGCGTCAGGGCCGCGGCGATTTCCGCAGCCATCAACAGCCCACGCCAGCGGGTCAACGATTGTCGTGACGCCGCCGTCGTCTCGCCAGTATTGAGCAGCGAAGCGCTTTCCTCGCGGGCTGCATGCCACGCCGGCAGCAGCCCGGCGAACACTCCGGATGCCAGCGACAACGCGAGCGTGGCGCCGAGGACCCGAGCGTTGACGCCGACGCTGTACAGTCTGGGAATCGTCGCGGGCGCCATCGCCACGAGAACGTCGCGCGTCCAGACGCCGACCAGCAGTCCGGCCAGACCGCCGGCGAGAGCGACGACGAGACTGCGCGTCAACGAGTCGACGAGAATGTGTGTCCGCGTCGCCCCGAGCGCGCGCCGAATCGACATCTCACGCCGCTGGCCGAGTGCGCGCACCAGAAGCAGGTTCGCCACGTTGACGCTGGCAATGATCAGAACGAGACCGACCGCGCCCAGCATCACGATCATGGATCGGCGCACATCGCGGACGAGATCGTCGTGGAGCGGCACGAGCCTGACGCGATATCTCCCCGCTTCTTCCGGAAAGCGCTCGGCCAGGCCTTTCATGATGGCGTCGAGATCCGCCTGGGCCTCTCCGATCCGCACGCCGCTTTTCAGTCGTCCCACGACGTTGATCTCGTGGCTGCCGTGATCTGTCAGCTGGCGGTTGGTATAAGCCGCCGGTTTGAGGAACGCAATGGCGGGAGTGGCCCGAAAGTCCATCGCGCAGGCGCAACTCCCGGGCGGCATCACGCCAACGATGTTGTGCGGCCGGCCGTCCAGAATCAGATCGCGACCAAGAACCTGGGGATCCGCACCCAGGTGGCTGCGCCAGAACGCGTCGGTCACGATGACGACGCGGTCGCGGCCCGGACGATCTTCTTCGGGCAGGAACTCGCGGCCCAATCGCGGATGAACGCCGCGGACGGCAAAATTGTTGGCGGTCACCGCCTCGCCGAGAATCTGGTCCGGGACCCCTTGCCCGGTCAGGCTGCGCGAGACAAAGCTGTATCCGGTCAGTCCTGCGAACGACGAGCTCTCGCGCGCGTAGTCGACCAGGTTGGCGGGCGACACGTTGCTCCGTCCGCGTGTCGTCTCGAGCTCCCAAAGCGAGACGAGCTGCTCGGGCGCCGGATACGGCAGCGGCTCGAGCATCACCGCGTCGACGACGCTGAAGACGGCGGTGTTGGCGCCGATGCCGAGCGCCAGCGTGAGCACGGCAATGGTCGCGAAGCCGGGCGAACCTCTCAGCAGCCGCAGGGCGTGGCGGACATTGAGCCAGATCATGGCAATGGGGTCGGGTTGGGGGTTTTCCGATCTAACTGTACGAAGGCGATGCCTCGCCGACTGCTCCAATGTTCATTCATGACCATGAAGTTCGTCTGGCGAAAACTGTACCAACGAAAAACCCCACCCGACCCATCTTTCTCAGAACGTTCGGCCAGCACACCGTCCGGCTGCGGAACGTCCTCGTCCCAGAACCGGGCACCGGCAGCCTTTCGCCGCGAGTCGACAGCGTAAAATGGGGTCATGGCAGCTCTCGAACTCGACGACCGCGGTGTAATCGTTGCGTGTCCTTCGTGCGGACGAAAGAACCGGATCGCGTACGCGCGACTGGGTGAACCTGTCCGCTGCGGCGCGTGCAAGACAGAAATCGCGACACCGTCGGCGCCCGCCGAGATCGGGAGCACGGCCGACTTCGATCGACTCGTCGCGCAGGCGTCGATTCCGGTCGTCGTCGATTACTGGGCGCCATGGTGTGGACCGTGCCGGATGGTAGCGCCGGAACTGGAGAAGGTCGCGGCGCGCAATGCGGGACGGTTTCTGGTGGTCAAGGTCAACACTGACGCGCTCCCCGACCTCGGTCAACGCTTCAACATCCGATCGATTCCCACGCTCGCTGTGTTCGACGGCGGGCGTGAGGTCGCGCGAACCTCCGGCGCCCGTCCAGCCGCTGATATCGAAACGTTCATCAATCAGGCGACGCCAGCGGTAAAGCACTAGCAGGCGGGTCGCGTAGGCCAGGCAGGTCGGGTAGGTTAGCGCCTGCGGCCCGCGCGAGAAGCGAGTCCTGGCTCCGCAATCGGCCAGTGGCCTAGTTCGCTCTCGAGAACGCCAGGCGCGCACCGAGGCCGACGAGCACCGCTCCGCTTGCGCGCTCGATCCACGCCCGCGCGTTGGCCGACTGCAGCGCGCCTCCGGCGCGCGCGGCCGCAATTGCCACGCCGATGTTCACCAGCGTGCCCGAGGTATCGAAGAACAACCCGAGCCCGAGCGTCTGCATGGCGACGGAGCCGCGCGCCGGATCGACGAACTGCGGAAGAAACGCCAGGAAAAACAGCGCGACTTTCGGATTCAGCACGTTGGTGATCAGTCCCTGCCGGAAGATCGCCCACTCGGTGTCGCGGCCGAGGACCGCGGGTCCGCTGCCCGTGCCGGCTCGCCGAATCAAACCAACGCCGAGATACACCAGGTACAAGGAGCCAACGAGTCGCACAGCGATGTACGCCTGCGGCACGGTTCGCAGCAGCACGGCGAAGCCCGCCGCCGCTGCGAAGATGTGAAACCAGCAGCCGACGAAAACTCCGAGCGCGGAGACGATGCCGGCACGCCGGCCTTGTGCAAGCGCGCGGGCGGCGACGTAGGTCATGTCGGGACCCGGGGCCAGATTCAGCGCAAGCGCGGCGATGATGAATGAAGTCAGCGGCATGGTGCTCCACGTAGGGATTGGGGATTGGGGATTAGGGATTGGGGATTAGGGATTAGGGATTAGTTCCCGACTTCCTACCGCATATGATCCCACCATGAAACGTTGGTTAGCGACTACCGTCGTTGCGTTCGCAGTGGCAGCCTCTGGATGCGGCGGCGCCGGTGCTCCCGCTACGCAACGGACGGCGCCGGCGCAGCAGGCGCCCTTCGATCTCGAGGAGGCGACGATCGCCGAGCTTCAGCGCCGGATGACGGATGGACGGGAAACGGCCCGCTCTCTCGTCGACAAATATCTCGGCCGGATTGAAGCCATCGACCGCAGCGGCCCGGCGCTCAAGAGCGTGATCGAGGTCAATCCGGACGCTGGCGCGGAAGCCGACCGTCTCGACGGCGAGCGCAAGTCGAAGGGGCCGCGTGGTCCGCTGCACGGCATCCCGATTCTCATCAAGGACAACATCGCCACCGGCGACAAGATGCTCACGACCGCCGGATCGCTGGCGCTCGCGAACGGGCCGGCGCCGCGCGACGCCTTCATCGTGGAGCGCCTGCGTGGGGCGGGTGCAGTCATCCTCGGCAAGACCAATCTGTCGGAATGGGCCAACTTCCGCGATCGGCATTCGAGCTCGGGATGGAGCGCGCGGGGCGGGCAGGTGAAGAATCCGTACGCGCTGGATCGATCGCCGTCTGGCTCGAGCTCGGGCTCGGGCGCCGCCACCGCCGCCAACCTCGCGGCCGCGGCCGTCGGCACGGAAACCGACGGTTCGATCGTGTCGCCGTCGAGCGTGATGGGGCTCGTCGGCATCAAGCCGACGCACGGCCTGCTCAGCCGGTCCGGCATCGTGCCGATCTCTCACAGTCAGGACACGCCCGGTCCGATGGCCCGCACGGTTGCCGACGCCGCCGCGCTTCTTGGAGCGATGGCGGGAACGGACGCGAACGATTCCGCGACCGCTGACAGCGAATCGCGCCGGCAGCGCGACTACTCCACGTTCCTCGATCCCAACGGCCTCAAAGGCGCACGTGTCGGCGTGGTCCGCAATCGTTTCTTCGGCTACAGTCCGTCCGCCGATCGCCTCGCTGAAGCGGCCATTGCCGATCTCAAAACACTGGGCGCGGAGATCGTCGATCCGATCGAGATCCCGACGCTTGGAAAATTCGAGGACGATGAATTCTCTGTACTCCAGTACGAGTTCGGACCCGATCTCAAGCAGTACTTCGAGTGGCTCGGCCCATCGGCGCCGGTCCACTCCCTCGAGGACGTGATCCGATTCAACGAAAGCCGGAAAGACCAGGAGCTCGCCTACTTCGGCCAGGACATCATGACGATCGCGGCGAAGAAGGGGCCGACCACCGCGGCCGACTACAAGCAGCGGCTCGGACGGTACAAGCGGCTGGCGGGCGCGGATGGCATCGACGCGGTCATGACGAAGTACAAACTGGACGCGCTGGTCGCGCCAACCGGCGGTCCGGCGTGGCTGATCGATCTCGTCACTGGCGATCGCTTTCCCGGCGACGAGTCGGCGCCGTCGAGCATCACCTCGGTCGCCGGTTATCCGCAAATCACCGTGCCGATGGGTTCCTATAGAGGCTTGCCGATAGGACTCTCGTTCTTCGGGCGCGCGTGGAGCGAACCAACATTAATCAAGCTCGCGTTCGCGTACGAACAGGCAACGAAGCACCGGAAGCCGCCGACGTTCATGACAACTGTAGATGTCACTCGCCCGTGAAGAAATGCAACCACGAAGACACGAAGGACACGAAGGTTCGCGCCTTCGTGGTTGCCTTTACATGGCGCTTTGCCAGACAGCGCGCCCGACGAAGAATGGTCCGAGACGTTCGAGGTACAACGACGTCTGCTGCGTCTTCCTCATCGTCTCGACAATCTTGGACAGAGGATAGAGATCCTTGCCAATCAGCCCGACGACGAAGTCGTTGTCGTCGCGGTCGAGGCCGTGGCAGGCGAGGCGGATGTCGTGGGCATAGTCGCCCGCGCCAAACGACATGCCGATCGCTCCGTGCTCGGCGAGAATCACGCGCTGCTCTTCGGCCGGCAGCTGCGCGAAGCGGCCGCTGCGCCGCAGCGGATACCACACGGCCCACATCCACGCGGGATTGAGCACCGTCCGGCGCGGCCGGTCCAGCAGTGTTTCCTTGAGGTCCGGCTCGTAGCCAATGGCGTACGTCCGTCCGAGCATCGAGTAGTTCGGCTTCTGCACGAGCGATGAAAACGGCGCCGCGTTCAACAGCCGGCGCAGCCGATCGACGAAGACCGACGGATCCTGACTGGCGGTGAGCAGCGCCACGCCGTGCGGATCGTTGACGTCTTCGTACAACACCGCGGTGAGTCCCGCACCGGCCAGCGCGTCGGCGAGAGGCCGCGTCTCGGCGCAGCCGCCAAAGACCAGCAGCTGCATGAACAGCCGATCGTCGGATCGCTGCGGCTGCCCGTTCTTGATCCCGCCCTTCTCGCTGATGTCGGGCGGCTCGGGTCCTCGTCTGACGGGTGTTTCAGTCGACATTATTTAGTTTCTCGTGGCTCGCGGATGCCGCGCTTTGTTGACGTCGCTGAGTCGTACTTCGAGCATTGTCGACTGTTGCGCACAAACGTTGCCATGCACTGGTGAGTATAATTCGCCGCGGTCATGGCACAGTACTCGGTCCGGCCGGCGACGGTTGACGATGCCGAGATTCTCGTTCGCCACCGCGTCGGCATGTTCACTGACATGGGCGTCCCGATCGAGCCACGCATCGCCGAAGCATTCCGGCACTGGCTCTTCGAGATGATGCCGGCGGGCACCTATCGCGCGTGGGTGCTCGAGAGCGACGAGGGCGAAGTCGTGGCGGGCGGCGGCATTACGGTCCTGGCGTGGCCGCCCGGGCCGCGTTCGGCACACGGACAGCTCGCCTATGTCTACAACGTGTACACGGAGCCCGGCCATCGGCGCCACGGCCATGCGCGGCTGATCATGAACGCCATCCACGCCTGGTGCCATGAGGCGGGCATCTACCTGATCGCCCTGAATGCCAGCCAGTTTGGCCTGTCTCTCTACACGTCGATGGGCTATCAGCATACGCCGAGCCCGATGATGCTTCTTGGCCTTGACGAAGGCCTGAAGGTATAATTCCCGCCCTCAGAGGAGACGGACCGAGCATGCCCTTCATCATCACCGACCCGTGCATCGAGACGAAAGATACCGCCTGCGTAGACGTGTGCCCGGTGGACTGTATCCACCCGCGCAAGGACGAGGCTGAGTTCGCGCAGGCGACGATGCTGTATATCCACCCCGAAGAGTGCATTGATTGCGGCGCGTGCGTGCCGGCGTGCCCTGTCGCGGCGATTTACGAAAGCATCGACGCCACGCCGTCGCATCAGAAGGATCTGATCGAAGCCAACGCGGTGTATCGCAACGGCGATGCCGACTCGATGGCCAAGGCCGAGGAGATCGTCAAGGCTCACATTGCTGCTCAGCCGGACCTGATGGCCATCCCCGCGGCGGAGCGCCAGGCGGCGCACGCCAGCCACTAATGCGCTCCGCCTGAAATTTAAGATTTAAGATTTAAGATTTAAGATTGGGATTTAAGATTTGTGCAGGTTGGGTGCCAGCCCAATCTGAAATCAATCTTGAATCTGAAATCCAATCTTCAATCTTAATTCTTCAATCTTAAATCTCAGCCTCCAGTGAAAGTCGGTACCTGGAACGTCAACGGCATCCGGGCGCGTCACGCACAGGTTCAACAATGGATCGAACGTGAACGTCCGGACGTCGTCTGCCTGCAGGAACTGAAGGCCGCATCCGATCAAGTACCGACCGCGCTCTGCGAGATGCAGGGCTACTGGTGCTACTGGCACGGCGCCGCCGGCTATTCGGGTGTGGCGCTGCATGTAAATAAGGATGTCGCTCCCGAGCGGCCTGCCTTCACCCACCCCGCGTTCGATCACGAGCATCGTATTGTGGCCGTCGAGGTTGCCGGCGTCACGGTCGTCTCCGTCTATGTCCCGAACGGCGGGAAGGACTTCCCTGCCAAGATGCGCTTCCTCGAAGCAATGGTCCCCTTCGTTCGCAGCTTTCGGGAAGCGGGCAAGACGCTCATCATGTGCGGCGACCTGAACGTGGCTCGCACGGAACGGGACGTGCATCCGAAGGAACGCAAGCTACGAGCGATCGGACAACTGCCCGAGGAACGTGCGCTCATCGAGCAAATCATCGGAACGGGCGTCGTCGACCTGGGACGCGCGCTCGATCCCGACAACGACGCGCTGTTCACTTGGTGGGCGCCGTGGCGAAACCTCCGCGAGCGGAACATCGGCTGGCGACTCGACTACGTGCTGGTCAGCGAGCCGCTGGCAGCGCGGGCCTCGTCGTGCGTCGTGCAGAAGGATGTCGGCACGAGCGACCACGCGCCCGTGATGGCGGTTTTTGCGGCCGCGGAACCGATACATTAACGGGCCGGGTGGGACGTAGCCGGGTCCTTTGGACCCGGCTCGACGACGGGTCTAAAAGAACAAGACCCGCCCTACATAAGTCGCAATGGCAATCATCGTTCAGAAATACGGCGGGTCGAGTGTTGCCGACGTCACGCGCATCCGGCAGGTCGCCGAGCGCGTCATGCGGACCAAACAGGCCGGCCACGATGTAGTGGTCGTCGTCTCGGCGATGGGCGATACGACCGACGATCTGCTCGCCCTCGCCAAACAGGTGTCGCCCAATCCGGAGCGTCGCGAGCTGGACATGCTCCTGACGGCAGGCGAGCGCATCTCGATGGCGCTCTTATCGATGGCGATTCGCCAGCTCGGTGGCGATGCGATCAGCTTCACCGGCAGTCAGTCCGGAATCATCACGAACGACCGTCACGTCGATGCGCGCATCGTCGAGGTGCGTCCGTACCGCGTGCAGGATGAGCTGGCTCGCGGCCGGATCGTCGTCGTCGCCGGCTATCAGGGTGTCTCCTACAAACGCGAAGTCACGACGCTGGGCCGCGGCGGCAGCGATACGACGGCAGTAGCCATGGCCGCGGCGCTCGGCGCCGATTACTGTGAAATCTGCTCCGACGTCGACGGCGTCTATACCGCCGATCCGCGGGTGGTGCCGCAGGCCAAACGCATCGGCACGCTGTCTTATGAGGAGACCCAGGAGCTCGCCGAGTCGGGCGCGAAAGTGTTGAACGCACAGGCAGTCGAATTCGCCAAGGAAAAAGGGATCGCGATCTACGCTCGCGCGACGGCGTCTCCCCTCCCCGGCGACGATCCGTCGGCGGACGGCACGGTCGTGCGGCGAAATCCGCCGCGAATGCCGGGCACTGTGATTGGCGTCGCCAGCGAACGCGATCTGCTGGTGCTCGAATGGGTTGAGCAACCAGGGGCTGGCCAGGCCCGCGCAGGACTGCAGGATCTGCTGACGTTGCTCGATAAACATCACGTCGCAGGAAAGCAGCTGCACTGGATGGACGACCGGCTCGCGCTCGTCATCTCGCGCGAAAACTTCCATGAGGAAGAACTGGTTCGCAACGAACTGTCCGTGCGCTTTGGGACATCGGTTCGTCTCACGCACGAGCTTAGCGCGGTGAGCGTGGTTGGCGCTGGCATCAACATGTCCTTCGAAAATGTGTGCAAAGGCTCGAATGCGGTCGAGGCAGCCGGTATTCGTACGCGCGGCACTGCAACGTCTTCATTCCGCATTACCTGGCTGGTGGAGCGTCAGCGATTGACTGACGCCGTTCGGTTGCTGCACGAGACATTTCTGTAAACAAGTAACGTTCGCGTCTGTACTCTGTCAGAGGAACAAGGTAGAATGTGTCTCGCCTCCAGCGGACTGCTGTTTCGACGACGTTGACTTCGTTAATCAGACACCGCAGTCTTTTCAGACTGCTCCTCGCGTCGTTTCTCCTCATTGCCTGCGCGTCGCAATCGTGGGCCCAATCACGCGTTGTCGGCGTGCTCGCGTACAAGGACGACGCCTACGTTGCGTACGACGCAGCGCAGAAGCTGTGGTCCGTCGGCAGCCGCGGCATGCAGGTGCAGGTTGGGTTCTCCAAGTCCGGAACGCTCTCGCTGCTGAAAATCTGGAATCCCGACGCGAATCGCGATTTTGGGATGAGTGCGGACGCGGAAGTCGGCGTCACGATCAACGGCGAAGCGCTGACGCTCCAGGACGCCGGAACGCGCACGCGCTTTCTCCAGGCAGCCGCCCTTGAAACCGACACCGGCGTGTCGCTCAATCTCGTGTTCGAGCACCGCGAGCTGCACACGGTCATCACGCGGGTCTACGCGGCTTATCCCGGGTCTCCGACGATTGAAACGTGGACGCGGATCGATCAGCCGGGCGGCTTGAAGCCGGTCGAAGTGTCCGATATGGCGGGCTGGCAGTTGACGATGCCAGTGGCGCGCGTCCGGTGGGTGAACGGGCTGCGCGGCGCCACCTCGAACGCGATGGTCGAGGCCACGTTTGCCATCGACTCACGCAATCTCGACGATGGCGCAAGCGTCGAAATCGGAGCCCAGCGACGCTCCAGCGAGACGTACGAGCCGTTCATCTTCGTTGACGGCCCGCAAGGGTTTTTCTACGGCGGCGTCATCTGGTCGGGCGCGTGGCGTATGTTCGCGGAACGCCGGGGTGACAAGCTTTCCGTGCTTGCGGACATGCCCTGGTCGTCGCCGATCGCGTCGGCCGATCGGCCGGTCGAATTTCCTCACACCTTCTTTGGGGTCAGCGAGCCCACGCCCGACGCTCAGACGCTTGCCCTGCGTCAGTTCGTGATGCGCGGCATCCGCAAGGGCCGGCCGTTCCAGCCCCTCGTGACCTACAACACCTGGTTCCCCTACGGCTCGCGAGTCAACGAGGGCATGATCCTCGACGAGATGCAGCGTGCCTCGGGGATGGGCGTCGAGCTGTTTGTCCTCGACGCAGGCTGGTACGTTGGCGCTGGGACCCTGGACTATTACGACTTTTCGACGGGCCTCGGATCATGGGCCGTCGACCTCGAAAAATTTCCGTCGAATCTCGAGAATCTCGCCAGCCGCGCCCATGATTTGGGAATGCGGTTCGGCATCTGGGTCGAGCCGGAACGCGTCGCGCTCGCCACCGTCGGCAATCCAGGGCTGGCGCGCGACGAATGGCTCGCGATGCAGGACGGCACCTACGGTGACGCCACCACCGCGCAACTCTGCCTGGCCAACGAGAGCGCGCGGCAGTGGCTCTTCGCGAAGATCGTCGAGCTCATCGATCGCGTCCACCCCGACTACCTGAAGTGGGACAACAACTTCTGGCTGAACTGCAACCGTACGGATCACGATCACAACGCGAACGATGGCAATTACGCGCACGTGGTCGCGTTGTACGGAATGCTCGACGAGCTGCGGCAGCGGTATCCCGACATGCTGCTGGAAAACGTCTCCGGCGGCGGGAACCGGCTCGACTTCGGAATGCTCGCGTATAGCGACGTCGCCTGGATGGACGATCACACGGCGCCGTCGTGGCACGTGCGCCACAACCTTGAAGGGCTGTCAATCGCGTTCCCGCCCGCGTATCTGCTGTCGTTCGTGATCAACAGCGAGGAGGAGCCAATCGCCGGCGGGGTCGACTTCGCGCACATCGCCCGCAGCCGGATGCCTGGCGTTCTCGGGCTGACCTACAAGGGCGGCGACATCGATCCGCAACTCGGCGAGGTGATGGGCGCGGAAATCGCACAGTACAAGATCGTCCGCGACACCATCTCACAAGCCCACGCCGTACTGCTCGGCGAGCAGGCGCCCGTCGACAACGGGTGGGACGTCATTCAACTCATCGCCGAGGATCGCAAGTCCCTGATCATCTTCGCGTTCAAGGCCGTTTCCGATGAAGGCCGGCTGCTCGTCAAGCCCCGGAACCTGATCCCGACTGAAAAGTACCAGCTCGGGTCGATGGACAGCGGCGGTCTGGGCGTCGAAACAGGCGCAAACCTGATGCAAAACGGCATCGAGATCGTCCATGTCGACGGATCCCGAGCCCACGTGATCTACCTCGGACCGCCCACCGAAGCGCAAGCGCGCTAGTCAGAGTCCCCGTCCGTCGAGCCAACCTGTGCCAACGTGAAACAGCCGTGCCAAACCGGAGGTGGTAGGAATATTGCTGGACGCTCGGCTACGGAGGAAAACAAGCAATGCGAGGAATGACTCTAGGACTACTGGTCGCGATCGCTGCGGTGATGCCGCTGTCGGCCGACCTCGGCAAGGACGAGATCAAACGAGTCGACGAAGCCGCCACCGTGCTGAAGGAGATTCACGCGGTGCCGGACAAGGACATCCCGCAGGACCTCTGGGAGAAGGCGGCCTGCGTGATGGTGATTCCGGGACTCAAGAAAGCCGCGTTCATCGTCGGTGGTGAATACGGCAAAGGCTTGATGAGCTGCCGGCGCGGCAACGGGTGGAGCGCGCCCGTGTTCATGAAGCTGGCAAAAGGCAGCTGGGGACTCCAGATCGGTGCGCAATCGATCGATCTCGTCCTCCTCGTCATGAACGAGGGTGGCGTCGACAAGATGCTGAACAACAAGGTGACCCTCGGCGCTGAAGCATCAGTGGCCGCCGGACCGGTGGGCCGCGACACGCGCGCCGGCACCGATGCCCAGCTGAAGGCGCAGATCCTCGCGTACTCGAGGACGCAGGGACTGTTCGCTGGCATCGATATCTCGGGCGGCGTCCTGCAGCCGGATGATGACGATAACAAGGCTCTGTACGGGAACGTCTCGGCGAAGGAAGCACTGAAGGGCGCGACGAAACCGCCGGCAGCCGTGTCGTCGTTTATGGCAGCGCTGCGACGGAACTCCTAGAGCGGTTTCGAATTCCGTGTAGTACGCGTCCCTGGTCCTTCGGTCCTTGGTCCTTGACGGTCCCTGGTCCATAGTCCCTGGTCCTCGGGAGCCAAGGACAAAGAAAGAGGGACCGCTAAGGACTAAGCGCCAAGGACGAAGGACAGACTGCTACACGGAAATGAAAACTGCTGTAAAAGCCCGGTAGGTCAGGTGGGTCAGCTAAGTCAGGTGCGTCGCCAAGCGACCACCCGAACGATCTGACTCACCCGAGCTATTCAACCCCTGACAGACCCACCCGACTGACCCCAACCGCCCGATCTACCCGGACTTCCGTCGTGCCGATGAGGTCTGCCGGCACTGCGCGGCAAAGTCGGCAGCGTGGCGGCGGCCGCGCTCAATTTCGCGCGGCTCAGCCATCCCGACGACGAGCTCTTTACGATCGCCTTCAACGATACGGTGCGCGACGCGCTTGGCGGCCGCAGCATCACGACCGACGATCGCGGCGAGCTCGAGGCAGCGCTGCGAACGCTCGTCCCCGAGGGACGGACGGCCCTGTATGACGCGCTTGCCGATGGACTCGATCACCTGAGCTCGGCGGCGCACGAGCGACGCGTGCTCGTGCTCGTCAGCGACGGCGGCGACAACGCGAGCCGCGCAAAGCTCGACGAAGTGCTGACGCAAGCCCGCGGCGGCAACGTGACGATCTACGCGATCGGCTTGTTCGATCCCGGCGCGCCGGACACCAATCCCGGCGTGCTGAAGCGGCTCACTGCTTCCACCGGCGGCGAACGATTCCTGCCGCAGTCGCCAGCCGGCTTGATTCAAGCGTGCGAGCGAATCGCCCAGGAGATCCGCAGCGGCTACACGCTCGGCTACGAGCCGCCGCGGCGTGACGGCGCGTACCACCGAGTGCGCGTGCAGGTCGTGGACAGCGGCAAGCGTTTCGACGTCCGAACCCGTCCTGGATATTTCGCAGCGGGAGTCATCGGACGCCCATGACCGCGGTGTCGCGAGCTCTCGTCTGGCTCGAACGCGCGCTCCTGGTCACAGGGCTGTTTCTGGCGGCATGGTCGGCGTTGCCTCTGGACGGAGCGTCAATACGTCACATTGCTCCCGGTTCCCACGGAAGTCCGGGCGCTGCCCGGCGATCGCGGCGACACACGTTCGCAACCGGTCACATCAGGAAACCGGGCGATCGCAATCGGAAGCTGGGTGGCGCGCCTCGAAGCGCCCGCGGTGGGATTGTCTGCAACGGTGCTCGAGGGCAGCGACGATCGCACGCTCGCCCGCGCCGCCGGCCATATCGAACACACCGCGTTGCCCGGAGAGCACGGAAATATCGGGATCGCGGGACATCGTGATACGACGTTTCGGCCGCTCGGTCGTTTGAAGATCGGCGACGCGCTCGTGTTGAAAACTGCGGGGCGAACGCTCGAGTACCGCGTGGCGCAGACGATGATCGTGCGGCCGGAGGACGTCTACGTGCTCGATCCCACGACACGGCCGACGCTGACGCTCGTGACGTGTTACCCGTTCACGTTCATCGGCCCCGCGCCGAAACGTTTCATTGTCCGTGCGGAAGAGGTCAGGTAGGTCGCGTGGGTCAGGTAGGTCGCGTGGTCAGGTAGGTCGCGTGGGTCAGGTAGGCCAGGTAGGTCGAACCGGGCAAGTCACTCAGAGCGAGTCGAAAAAACGTCGAGGTCGATCGAGTCAGCCGGGTAAGCCAGGCAACCCACCTGACCTACCCGGCCCACTTGACCTACCCGGCCTAGCGCCGGCGGAACACCGACCCGCGCGACTGCTGCGGCGAGACGACGACCGTGAATTGACCGTTGTTGTCGTTCACGTTGTCGTCGTTGATGCCGAGATACAGCCGGCCGTTGTCGGGC